>JACCDO010954767.1_pt1 | contig 105629 bp, 95 predicted proteins | sample 7446101 | NCBI WGS metagenome assembly JACCDO01 (sample SAMN15323440, study PRJNA562643) | freshwater metagenome | isolation source: river surface water | place: USA:Blue River Watershed | collected 2017-08-16
GTAGACGTTCCAGTACTGGTTGGTGTACTGCTTTCCGTTGTAATGGAAGTATAGGAACTTGTCCCAGTACTTGTGGAAGTTGAAGTAATTGATTGGGTACTTGTACTTGTTGAAGAACCTGTAGATGTTTCAGTTCCTGTAGACGTCGATGATGCAGATTGACATTGAACAATACATGTTGACCCAGATAAAATTCCTCCATTTGGGCAATTATAGATTATATCTGCAGAAATTTTTTGTATACAATCACTTCCAGACAATTCTTCTCCACTACCACATATATATCCTGAAAATACAGTTTTTAAACGATAACACTGTGAACTACCATCATATGTATACCCAGAAGGACACACCCATCCTCCATCATAATATCCTATACAATTTCCAGAAAGCATATCATATCCTGGATCCATCCAATATTGACAACATGCATATGACCCCATAAATGTACAACATCCATTTGAAGCACTGTATCCAATAGGGCATGTACTATACATAGAATCCACATACGTAATGGGTTCTTCTGATAATACACATTTTCTAGAAGATGAATCATAGGAACCGCCTAAATTACAATTAGAACGTTCCCCTTGAATATAACATTGTTCATTAACTGTTGATTCGCCAGAACTACACACATATTCGCTTGGTGCATTATATGATTTTTGACATAACGTCCCAGAAAGGCTAAATCCTGGGTAAGAATCACATGAATAATAATGGACTTGTGCAGGATAATTTGGAATACACGATGATGTACTGGTTTGTGTTGATGTTTGTGTAAAAGTGGAAGTTTGGGTACTCGTTGAAGAACCCGTAGCTGTACTTGTTCTAGTAGATGTTCCAGTACTGGTTGAACTCGAAGTAATTGATTGGGTACTTGTACTCGTCAAAGAACTCGTAGATGTACTCGTTGATGTTCCAGTGCTTGTTGATGTTATTCCATCACTTGGTGGTATTATATTTGAATATCCATCATTTTTACAACCATAATATGCCGTTGTGGATGGACATAGGAAATTTACTTTTAGACCTGGACACGTTTTTCCGCCATTTTCATAACTATAACACCAACATCCATAATGTTTATCAAAATTAATATTAAATCCTGTTTGATCCCAATTTACAATTGGACTACTTGTTGTCATACATTGCGCATCCAAGACCGTTGTACAAGATGCAAGTGGTGACCACGTTGGATCATTGACTCCATTATAATTATCAATAACTTCAATTTCATCTCCACCGGATGATAAATGAGGCGAGTTTTTCCATCCAGTCCATACACCAGGATATACATCGGCATACCCATCATTATCCATATCTGGATAATACCAATCGACAATACATGATTGCGTTGAAGTTGCAGTTTGTGTACTTGTACCGGTATTTGTGGAAGTTGCCGTAACGGATTGGGTACTTGTTCCTGTAGATGTTCCAGTGCTTGTCGAACTTGATGTAACAGATTGTGTACTCATGCTTGTTGATGTTCCAGTAGCGGTGGAAGTTGCCGTAGCGGATTGAGTACTTGTTCCAGTAGATGTTCCAGTACTTGTTGAAGTTGAAGTAATTGATTGGGTACTCGTACCTGTTGATGTTCCAGTACTTGTTGAAGTTGAAGTAATTGATTGGGTACTCGTACCTGTTGATGTTCCAGTGCCGGTTGAACTGGATGTGCTCGTCGAAGAACTTGTAGCCGTGCTTGTCGATGTACTGGTTGCTGTACTTGTTGGACACCCAATTGTTCCATCTGAATTATAAATATTTACAATTGTAAACACCGGTTCTTGATTATTTTCAGTAACCGGTACAATTTCAACCACTTGTCGATTCCGTAAAATATAAAAGGGGTTTTGAAAGATTTTTGGTCGTGGACATGTAATTTCAGACCCTGGTGTATTTCCAGTGAGACCCACCGAAAGGTAAGCAATTTCATTTTGTGGATTTAATGCTTCATCCAACGTATTCCAACCAATCAAATGACCATCATTTATATTGGAACGCAACACACCAAAATCATACGATACTTGAAAAATCCGTGTTTCATAGTCATTTGTACATCCACTTGATGTTGGTGCATAAATCATGACCGGTTCACAGGACACAGTTTCACATAGACCACAATCGTCTGGACAGGTTAAACAATTCTCATCTTTATCACACATTCCATCTCCACATGTTAAGAAACAAACCCCACAATCACCTGGACAATTATTGCATGTTTCATACCCATTACACAACCCATCCCCACACAATGGGGGGCATGTTCCACAATCGTCTGGGCAACTACTACATGTTTCATCTCCATTACATGTTCCGTCACCACACAATGGGGGGCATGTTCCACAATCGTCTGGGCAACTACTGCATGTTTCATCTCCATTACATGTTCCGTCACCACAACGTATTTCTGGACAATCATTTGGACAACTTACAAAATCTTCACCCAATGATGATTCACAAACCCCATTCCCACAACTGGTTGGACAAGAACCACAATCGGTTGGACAACTATTACAATCTTCTCCAATGGAATCTTCACAAAATCCATTTCCACAATTTGTGCAGACACCACAATCGGTCGAACAACTGCTGCAAGTTTCACCATTATTACATTCTGCATCGCCACAATATTGGTAATATTCACAGACTCCATTTCCACGATCCACATATTGGGATGGACATACACATGTTAAACTAAAACTATCCCAATAAGAGCCAGGAAGTTTTGACTCACAATATACAGCATATGACACACATACATTATTACTATCTCGAATTTCTCCTTCTGGACACGGTGGAAGTTGACACGACCCAGAGCAATCACTTGGACAAGTTTCACACGTCTCATCTCCATTACATGTTCCGTCACCACATACCGGGTCTGGAGGTGGACACGTTCCACAATCTTCTGGGCATAACATACAATCTTCATTGTGATAATATTGACAAGTTCCGTCGCCACAATAGGGGTCTGGCGGAGGACAATCTCCACAATCACTCGGACAAGAACTACATGTTTCAGAACCATTACATGCGGCGTCTCCACATACAGACGAGTCAGGACATGTTCCACAATCACTTGGACACGCTTGACAATCTTCCCATTCTTGACAAATATTGTCTCCACAATGGGGTTCACATATTCCACAATCATCTGGACAATTTATACAATCTTCTTGCGGAGAACTACATACCAAATCCCCACAACGAATCTCTGTGCAGTCAATTGGACACGAACCAATATTTTCATCGGCATCACAAATTCCATTTCCACAAAATTCTTGAAGGTTTCGGGCTTCACTGTACAACCCCCCTTTATTCCCTGTGCAAAGTATACACAACTGGAATAACAACGCCGTCACGAAATAGATTTTCATGGTATATTTTGAATTCCTATATAGATACTCTAAAATTATTTATATAGAAATTAATCTTCAATTTTTACAAGTATTATTGATAACCATAACATCGTGGACGTAACATGTCCATTATTTTTATCATCGTTTTGAGATTTTTCTTTAAGAGTGGGTTTTCTGTATTTCGATAAATTTCATAAATTTCCGAATATTCATCTTCAAAAGGGTCATCCCCATATTCAATCCATAACATTAATACATCGTACATTTCATCCCATGTAATAGTTTCCTTCTTGTAGATTTCACGAATGTTTTCGCATTGTTCGTCGAGGCTTTCTTCTTCTGAATCACTGTGTGAACTTTTTGTATCGTTTTCCATTCTTTGGTTTTGACGGAGATTTTTCAACAACATATTTTACGCATTATGGCATTGGTTCTGGAGCATCGTCATTTCCATTGTCGCATTGGGGACGTAAGGTCCCATCTTCCATCTTCTTTTTCGTTTCTTGGATTTTCTGGAGAGTCGTATTAATCGACGACAATTGTTCTTGAATCGTCTTGTCTTCAAAAAAGGTTTTCAGTGTCTTGAGACGAGTTTCGTACAATGTTATGATTTGGTCTTCCTTTAGATTTTCCGGTGGAATACAACGCGCGGCATCATTTTCTTGTTGTTTCTTTTTACGTTCTTCCATGAGGGCCGGTGTACAAAGAAAGGGGGATGAAGATTCAAATCCTTCTGTGGTTCCAGGCATTTTGCATTGCAAACTGTTGTCAATATTCTTTTGTATCGAGGCCAACGTCAATGAAAGATACGGAATGGTGCGACGTAAAACCATGTCAATGGAGGCAGGAATGCGTGTTGGGTCGTTAACGTAGGTACAATCATAAATCTCTCCCCCTGCATCTTTTTTGATTTTTTCTTCTGAATTTACATTTGGGTCTTCCTTCAAACTCTTTTGAATTTCTTGAATGGCCGGACACATTTGTGTATTTAAAAAGGTAAGAAACTCCTTGAGTTCCTTTTCAAGACGTTCTTTTTTTTGAACAATGGTTTCTTTTTCCTGCTTGATTTCATTTTCAAAATATTCATACGGGCGTATATACACATTATAATAAAAATACAAGAAAAGGCAAAGAAGAATAATCCAAAGTATGATAATTCGTGTGTCTATCTTCATATCAATAATCCTATTGAAATCAAGATAATTTCTTACAAAAAAGAACCCAAATTAGTCTTCATGTTCTTGGTCTTGCATCTGGGGTTCGACTTGCTGTTGTTGTTGGGCTTGGAGTTGAGCTTGAATTTCTTCGGCACGACGGGCTTCCATGGAATGAAGTTCTTGCATTTGTGCTTCCCGCATTTTCGCAAGTTCTTCTGGGGATTGTACAGGAGTTTCGTCGCCAAACAAGAGTGCCTTGACGTGGTCCTTGGTAAAGTAAAAGAGCACCGAGGTAAAAATCACGGCCGCAATAACGTAATAGAGATTCGAAGATAAAAAATCCATAATTGAGTCCATGATTTATTACGATTCTATTACAAGGTTTTTTTCAAAAAGTGTAATAAAAGACGCACCATGGCTTCTCCCGGGACTGAAAACACAATGTGCATCAATACGCAAACCGGCAGTGCAAATTTCTCCAGTGGGTATACCCAACAACTTCAACGTCAAGCTGTGCTGTGCGACCAGATTTCCATTTTGGCAAAACTTCGTCAAACAAGCGATAATGGATGTTGTGTAGTTCGACCCACCAATGCAACAAATACAACACCGGCAAGTGTGTACATTCAGAATTTGAAAAAAGGGTGCACCTTGACGCCAGACCAAGAATTGGGGTTTCCCAAAAATGGGATTTCCGAAGGGGAACGTATCAAACGCCTTCAGCAAAAGTGTGTTGACGAAGCCCAAAACCAGTTTGATGCATCGACCCGATTTGTGGGGTATCAACGCTTTGTTCCCCAAGCACCGTGTGTTCCTCCTACCGCGGAACAGTTGAATAGCACCCAACCCATGGCGCCCATGATTGGATGTCAACCAAGCCGGTTTTTTTAGAAAGTGTAGTTAGAATCCTTACAATGCCCACCGCCAATTACAGTTGCAGTTTATATACCCAACGTCAACGCAGCAATGTACTCTACAATGCCAATAAGGCACGTCAAGCAGCTGTAAATGCTGGAACCAGTATTCTACGTGAACAACCCGATACCCAAATGTACGAAGTCGTCATTCAACGAAATGAAACCCAAGGAAACAGTGGACCCGTCAGTGGTTCTGGTTGTGATTGCAATACCCCTGTGCAAAGTAATCCTGGGGGCAACAACTCCATGAATGTTCAATAAATTTCACATTGGTGAATGTCCAGTAAACTGTCCACGAATGTTCAATAATTTTGTTGCGGTAGAATAGAAAAACACAATGGCCAAGACTCGCAAAGGTTCTCGCAAAGCATCTCGTAAGGCATCATCCACTCGTAAGACCGGTAGTTGGGCACAAAAGGCCACTGCCGTCTATCGTGAAATGAAGCGTAAAAACCCTGCCACCCGTTTTGCGGATGCTCTCAAGGAAGCCGCCCGACGCAAGAAGGCTGGTACTTTATAAGCAATCGGTTTTGATTTCAAATTAGACTTTTAGAAAGGCTTTTTTGAAATATTTTTATAATATAGTAGAGAAGACTTCAATGGTCGAATCACTGCAAACCTTGAAGAAACGGTATTGCGCAAAAGTCCCTGGCTTTGCAAAACAGCAATTCCAAAATGCCACTCGAAAATTGACCAAAGTCTTTGGAAAGACGGCTGTTAAAAAAGCAAAATCCAAAATGAAGAAGGATATCAAACACATTGAAAAGGATGCTTTGAAGAGCTGTACATCCAAGAATGTAGGTACATTTTTAGAAGGGGGGATTGGTCCAATTGATAAGGATTTTCGTGCAATTGTTCACCAATTACAACCACCATCAAAAAAGAATTCAGAGAAAGATTTGAAGACTCATACGTTTGCAACAAAATTTGTGAAGGAACAACCCTTTGTTCAAAAACTTGCCGCCAAACGATTTCACACCAGTACCGCAAAAGTACGCAAGGCCGTCAACAAAAAACTCAAATGTTTACAAACACGGAAATCGGTAATGGGTTGTCACTTGAATTATATCAAAGACCTTATTTAACGCATTTCAGGATGATTTGAAGAGGCCGGTAAAAGGGGTTGTTGATATGGTACCTTCCATTTATGCCACGGAAAGGGTGGATGATAATTTGCAATGGGATTATATGTTTTTGGAGAGGTTTGTTCTGGTAATGGCTGTTGTAATACAGTTTGTATGGGTGGGGTTGTAATATATTTCCACAAGGCACGGATTCGGTCTAACATATTTCTATATATTCCTATATAAATACTTTAGACCCTATGATTAGAGATTATGGAGAAAAAAGATGCGTGGAAATATGCGTTGGGGATTGTATTTGGACTATGGATGGTGATGGGTTTGTGGAAATATGTTGCACGTTTCCAAAATGCAGGGAAAAATATTTGGACGTGCAGTACCTTTTTCGATCACAATGGGGGAGAACGTTGGGAAACCTTTTGCCAAGCCCTCGACAGTATTCAAAAACTCCACCGACCCGAAACGTTGTCCCATATTCATCGGTGGATTGTGGTCAATGAATATAGTGCATCCCCCAAAGAAGATTGGGCTGCGCGAGTCCAAGAAAAATATCCCTTTGTCGAATTTATTCAAAAGGGTCCCACCGAAAAGGGACAAGCACGTACGCTAAATATTTTATTGGAAAAGATTCGTGGATGCAATTACTGGATTCACTGGGAAGAAACCTGGGTTTGCCGGCGCAGTTGTTTGGACCGCGCGTTTGCTGTGATGGATGCACGCACCGATATTACCCAACTCCAAATGACGTATTATGAAGGCACCGTAAGTTGGATGGACGTTGACAATCGTCGGATTCATTGTGAAAAGGTACCTGCCGATTTTTGTATCATTCAGCCGTCGGCGGATACCGCAAAGGCCCTTGATTTGGACCCCTACAAAATTACAAAAGATGTACTGTTATCGTGGCCCCTATACAGTTTACTTCCCAGCATCAACCGTGCATCCTTTTATGAAGATTTGGGGGAATTCAATGAAGACCCAAAACTGTGGCCGATTCGTTTTGAATGGGATTATGCACGTCGTTGGTTTCAATCCGGCGGAGTCAAAGCCGTATTGGAAGATGGTCCCGTATATCGACCCAATGAAAACCAACATAAGAGTACATACGACATGGTACAATAAAAAAGATGGGTAGCTGCCCGAATTATGTATTCACATTTATGCCTTTTTCACAACCTTTTTGACGACTGTCTTGGTGGTAGTCGTCTTGGCAGGAGTGGATACAACCGTCTTGGCAACTGGGACTGGAACTGCAGCAACGGTATCATCTTCACTTTCATCCTCGTCTTCACTGTCGGCAGGAGGAGGTGGGGCAACAGCCTTTTTCGGTGCAACCGCTTGGAGAACGGATGGCTTGGCTTGGAAGGCTTCGTCTTCACTTTCTTCCTCTTCTTCACTATCTTCAAGGGATGCAGTGACGACAGGTGCAGCCTTGGAAACCTTGGCCTTTGGCTTGACATCATCATCGTCGTCAATAAAGGTAAACTTGCCAGCATTTTGAGGAATACTGTCAAGGCAGATTTGGGTTGCCTTCCAAGAAAGACCAAACTTGCCACCGGCAAACCAAACACCAGTACACTGAATAAGACACTTCATTTGGGCACCCTTGACAATAAGTTCTTGCATGACTGGATTGGCAATCGAGTTCTTTGCATCGTCATAGACTTGCACTTCGAAATCTGAAGTATCACGCTTTTGACGGAGTTGAACCTTGAGGGTTGGAGGATATGGCTTTTGGTTGCCATCCTTGTCCTTGGCATACTTGACACATGGGGTGTAGAGATTTTCAAGGACTTCACGAGTGAGATTCTTCTTAAACCACTTTTGGGTATTGACAACTGCCTGGTCGAGCATGTAGTTGTCGAGGGCAGTCATGGCATCAAAGAATTGCTTCATCTTTTCATTACTATCATAACCATCAAAGGAAAGGTCCATGCTATACTTGACAGGACCTTGCTTGTCAAATACACTGAGACCATAAGGGAGCCGACACACTGGGGTTTGCATTACAAACATGCCACTGTTGTAGTTGATGTATGCTTGCTTACCCCCACTTTCAAGAGCCTTTGGTTCACTAAAAGTGACCTTGGCAGAATCGAAATCACGTGCAAGAATGGTTTTACTAGACATTTTTACGGCGGAAACTGATGACTCTTCTGGCAAGTTTTCATTCAATTTTTTATCGAAACTGCAAAAATATTTTTTCTCGTATTTTCCATGGGTCGATTGTCAAATAGATACTGATTTTTTTATAGGAAATAAAAAGAAATCAATATGGACTATAGTAAATACTTACAACGTGTTGCGGAAGCATCGAATACATACAAGAGTTTCTGGCAACCGCGGGATGCAAGTGAGATTACGGCATTGAAAGGTGCGAAAGCAGCAAAGGACAATTCTACAACACATGTGGGCCCAACCCCCACGTGCTACGGAAATAAGGACGTCCCGAGTACGCAAGCATATCCCAATAACGGGTTTTCCACCGACTACAGTTATGATATTGTACGTAGTCGCCACGCCGGCTGTGCCGCATGCAACGATGAAACCATTGGAAAAGAAGGGGGAATTACCTTGAAAAGTTGTGCCGAGGTATCAACCATTTTAGCTGCCGTCCCCAACCCTGTAAAAGGAGCTACCCAAAACTGCTGTGCCAGTACGGAAGTCGTTCAACGCGGAAATAACCCCCCTTGTTGCAGTGATGGTACAAAGAATACTAATTTCCCATAAACAATTTATAAAAGCCAATTGTATTGACGTTGTATATCATTATTTACAAAACTATAGGCTCGAATCACTAAGACCGCTCCCAATGTTTTTGAATCCTTGTCAACCCCCCTTGTTATTAGACATTCAATCGTGTGTAATAACAAATTTTGCCACCAACGTTTATCATGCCCCCCATACAATCGTGGATTCTTTTCAAACACGTGAATTTCTTCGTTTGTTTCATAGTCTTGAATAATCATATTTCGTACATGCGGTGGTGTAATTCGATTCGAATGCCATAATTCGTACAAGACAATATAAAACTTGAGTAAATCCGAAGAGGTCAATTCTTCAAACCACGATACACATGTATGAAATCCGAGACCATCGAGCTTCATAATTACATCCAAGATACGTTGATGCCATAATTGGTCTGGAGTCATATCTTGATTCACATTGTACGACAAGACATACTTGTGATTTCGTAAAAATAAAATACGACGCCGAAAGTTTTCAATGGAGGCTTCGGAAAAGTTTTCACGCGTATAGGGATTTTGTAAAACCGGTTCACTATTTTTTTCATATAAAGTCAATAAAGTACGCATATCAAACATCCATATGTTTTTATGACTGTCGGCATACGACCAACGATACATGCGCGGAATCGACGTGGTCGGTTCAAACGAATACACATCGCATTCATTATTTGCCAAGGTAGGGTCATTATAAGCAGGTCCTTGTACACGATAATAGTGAAGACCCTTATACTGTCTCCAAAAATTTTGAATTTTGTAGGCATAATAGTTTTCAAGTTTGGACGACTGGAGGGGAGGGGTCTTGGGAATAAAAATACATGGCTTTTTTTCATGAAACCCACAAAAGTCCCCCTTTGTAGCACGGTACGGGCATCGTACATCCGGATGCTTTTTCGATTTAATGTTGGCACAAAAACGAACCGAGTTTGGTCTTGGAGAATTACTCATTCCTTACCTTGTACATAGAAAAGAATCTTTAGACTGTAGTCCTACGATGCATTTTGCGAATTTCAAAAAAAAAAATCGTTTCCGTGCAAAGTGGAAAAGAACCAAGCAGTTTTGTAAAAAAATTGATTCCAGATTTACACGGTGTAGAATCAGTTAAAAATGTCCTCCAAGGTAAAATCTGTCAAAGCGGAAACCAAGACTGCCACTGCACCAGCACCTGTTGCTGCTGCACCTGTCGTTGAGAAGAAGGCTGCAAAGAAGGAAAAGGTTGTTGAAAAGGTTGCTGAAGCTGTAAAGGTCGAAGCACCAAAGAAGGTTGAAACTGTTGCTGCACCTGTTGCTGCAGAAGGTGGTAGTGAAACTTCCACTGTTTCCAGTACTGAAATGATTCAAACCCTCATCACTTCCTTTGAATCCATGATTTCCACTGCTCGCTCCAACATCCAACAACTCAAGGCTCTCCGTGGTCAAATTGCCAAGGAAATTAAGAGTTCTCGCAAGGGCAAGCGTACTGAAAAGGTTGACGAAAACGGCAACGTGATTCGTACCCCAAGTTCCGTCGAAAAGCCTGAACCAATCAGTGATGAACTTGCTGCCTTTCTCGGCAAGAAGGAAAAGAGTGAAGTCCGTGGCAACGTAACTCGCTTCATTTCCAGTTATGCCAAGAGTCGCGGCATTGCCAAGGGTCGTGAAATCACCCTCGACGGTGCACTTGCAAAGCTCTGTCGTCTTGCAGAAGGTACTGTCATCAACTACTTTACTCTTCAATCCCATATTAAGCACCACTACCCACGTGCTGTTGAAAATGCAAAGAAGAAATCAACCAAGGCATAAAACTTTATCATGACCCTGAATGTTTATTCTAATCAAAGGATTCTTTTTTATTGGATGGATGGGGTGTGATGTAAAAAAAGAAGGAAAGAAGACATGTTATACACAAACAATGGGAATATTTCTAGAGAGGATGGGAGACGTCGAAAGTGGCGGCGAAGGAGGGGTTTCCAAATATGGCATCGGTCGATTGGTTTGAAAACATTCCATACGTGGTTTGTCTTCTTCAATAATTAAATTTTCCTCGTGTTCATAATTGCGATACAAGACATGATTTTCGGATGGCCACGTCGATACATAGTCTGGATACTTGGCTTTAAGGGTTTCTAAATTCTTGTATTTTTGAAAATAAGGAAGTGCGTCTTGAAACGAGGGAGACTGCCCCCCTGTTTTCACATCGGTTGAACACAAGGCACACAATTGTCGAAACGAACGGTCGTCAAGTTGCAAAAACGCGAGAAACTTGGAGCGGTGGACGAGATAAAATCGGTCATCTGTACTATACGGAATACACAAACATTGTGCACCCAAGGCCAATAAATCCATATCTCCTGAAATTACAATATCTAGATGGCCTTTCTGCGACAATTGTGCTAATAAACTATCGGCTTCCACCGTTGACTTGACCAACGGAATATAATGCGCATACAAGAGTCGCTTGATTCCGTGTCGCAATTCTTGCGTAAGCTGCCACCCATTTCTTGCACACGATTCGTACTTGGTTTCTAATACTTTTTTTTCTTGCGGCGACAAGTCAGTACTAAACTTTTCCAAGAGGTCTTTTATCTTTTGCGCATCCTTGGCTTTCTCTTCACGCATCTTGTTGCGACGCTCCATTTCATCTTGCTTGTATTCTTCCGATTTTCCGTCAAAGACACATAGGAGTTTTTGATTGGCATCATGAAACATTTGTATATAGGCTAAAATCTTGTCATGGTCTCCCTTGTATTTGAAGATGATTTGCGAAATGTCAAGACCATATTTTTGATTGGGAATCGCTGCCAATTCTTGAAAGGATATTATCGGCGCATATTTTTTCAAAAATGTATATAAACCACGTACACCCATGACAAGTTTTTTGTTTTACAATTCTACAAATTTGTTTCAATTTTATGGAAAGATTGTAAATGTAGCCCCTGGTGATTTTGCAGGAAATGAAACCTCAGGAAGAGGAATTCCGAGGGAACGCCATGTATCAATTCGTCCTGCAATGTACCGCCATGCATAGTCCTTTGGGCTCCGTACATGGTAATATTTTTCAGTGTATTTTTGTTGTTGGAGAGCATAGCGCATTTGCTTTTCAAAGAGGGCTTTCCATTTTGATATATTTCCTTGGGCATGGATTCCACACAAGATAATTTCGGCCCAGGCTTCCGTGTTGGCTTCATTATACGGAATCAATGCATTATTGTAGGTCAAATCAAGGTCGCTGCACGATGCATGCAACAATTCGTGCAAAAAGACCCGAAATGATTCTTCTTTTCGAAAAATTTTGATGGTCGTGGGGTCGCACGGCAACGTTTCTCCGCCATTAATATGTTCGGGCCCAATGGATTGATAATGGGGTGGAAAATAACGGGTTCGCGTACAGGCATAATACACCACGCGTACCGATTTATGCGGACTCAATAAACTGCAGGCATAGGCCCACAACTTCCAGTCTGGATGATTGGTTTCCGAAGATTCATAAATGTAATACACAATATCTTGCTGATTCAACAGAATCTTTTGAAACTTGGCCTGTTTGTGAAACAATTTGTCATGCAAATGACTGGCGCATTTTGTCTTATCAAAGGCCATCGACCGATACGATTCTTTAATAAATTCATAATCGGATGGGGTCGGCTTTTGTATTTTGATTTCGGGGGACGGGTCCTGTTTGTAAATATTCTCGATGGGGGATAACAGATTATGCAGCCATGGCAATGATTCCATATTCTATTATGATACCCAGAGATTCGAATGGATTATTGTATCGCAAGTTGCGTTGCAATCCCAATCCCCAAATTCTCCCACGCAATGGGAATTCGATAACTTGGCAACGTTTGTCCACCACCGGTACACGGCTGATTCATAAGAACGTTGACACATTGAAAGACTTTTTGCTGAGGAAGATTCGAAGTCAAGAGCGCATCCAATAAGTACATGACGACTTCTTGCCACCGTAAATTCCGTTGGAGACAAAAATAGACCCAATCACGGATTTCCTGAATGCGCGCCAAACTCATCTTCTTTTGCGACCAGGTTTGCACCATCAGTTTGAAATAACTGTCCCAATCACACACGGCATCTTTTCCGTAGGTTTGTATCATTTTTTGCACCAAATAATCCTGTCCACCACACGGTACTTCCACAAACCAATCCGATAATTCGTACGATAAGGGCAATTCACTTGTACACCAGAGGGTCAAGTTTCCTTCGTGTTGTTCAAGCGCCATTTGAATTTGTAAAATACTGTCGTGGCTCAACAAATGGGCATGGTATAACACCAGAATTCGCTTTACTGCCGTCTTCTTTTTTCCAACGGCAACTTCTGTACCATATCCAAGACGTTCTAGAATGGAACTAATAAAGGTCTTGTCTTGCATCGACATACGAGCAATATCAAACCCAAGATGCACAAGAGACGTTTCGTACGGAATAATGTTTTTTTCCTTTTCCTTTCCCTTGTTGGGTACTTCAACTTCATCTTCTTCCGCATTGGTTGTTTCCGAATCCTTTTGCTGTTTTTTCGAGGAATCGGTCGTCCATTGCCCTGGTTTAAGATGAAAGACAACTTGACGACTTTGGGCAACATGTTGCAGGGCCTTGTGTACCGCCGTCTTTTTTCCGACTCCACGACTTCCAATCCACACACAGTGTAACTCATCCATTTTGTTTGTACAATGCGTCAAGTCTTTAACCAGTGCGTTGCGACGGTCTAAACCACTGACGCACAATCTTGTTTAGGAACGGGACAATGCAACACCACGGAAATCAAGCCTACGGATGGGGGGAAATGGTCGTGCCTTTACAAACCTTTACCATTGATTCATCAAAACTCCAACCCCCCCAAAAATATTACGAATCGAGTTTTCAACAATACAAGGAACGGCTCATTTCTTCCATTCAGTACAAGGTATCGTCATGCGTCATGGACAATTTAAGCCTATTGACCCCCTTTTTACAAGTGAATTCCTGGGACAGTAAAAACGGAAAGCTCGAATTGCTGCTCGATGTACAGAACCCCCTTCATCTCAAACTTGTACAATTTCAAGACTCGATTTTGGATTCCTTAGTCGAACATCAACAAATGTGGCTCGGCACCACCTATCACACTCGCGACAGTCTCTATCATTGTTTTCGCCCCATGATTGTGGGAAATATATTAAATGTCTATTTGCATGGAAGCAATAATGGCGTGGGAAATTGCGGACGCGTATGGATTTATAAACAGGGCGAGTGGACCAAAGGTGCCAATGCACAAAGTTTTCAAAAAAATGATGTGATTCGGGTGGCATTGCGATTTCAGGGACTTTGTTATTTAGGAAATCCATACAAGAATAACAAACTCATGTTTCGTTTACAACACCAAACCTTGGGGGTCTTTCATAAATCTTGATTAGACAAGTTTCAAAGTGGCAACACTCACCGCAAAAATACTCAAAAACATGTTGAAGGAATTACTCATTAAGAGAAAGGGTGTCAAATATTGCATGTTTGTATTAAAATAAATGTATACCAAAATGGTAAAGATAACCACCGCGGCAGCAGTAACTCCACCAATAATGGCAAGCTGATTTTTATAATTTACATTATCACTACTGGGGCTGGTTGTTCCAATATAGATAATTACGGTAAGAACACATGCAAATAATAATACACTTAGGATGGGAATTATATATTCATTCATATTTCAACCTCTAACTTTGGAACCGGTTTTTATTTTACATGCGAGCGGAAGATGCAAGAATGGTTGCAGGGGAGGAGATTCCAATAATAGCGTCGGGCATTTTAAAGGTCATAAAAATAAACAAAAATAAGAGCACAAGAATCATGATGGGTACAATAATATACCAAAATGTATTTGCATTGAGGGTTTTTTCTTGTTGCTCAGCCATTGTTCCTTCTTCTACCTTCGATGTATTTTCTGTTGACGGTAGTAGGTAGTGTATTGCATCATGGATATGTTGTATCGTCAACCGCGACGTCGGAATCAACGGGGTGGGTATAAGCAAACCAAGAAGCGAACCAATCCACCCAAGCCGGGAAATGCAATTTGTCACCCGCGTATCAAGTCCCGACGAAACGGATGTTTACCCGAAAGTGTCAAGAAACAATTGCAACCGTGGACCGGTGTGTGCGGAAAGAATGAACGGTGTTTGGTGACGCATTCGTCCTTGTCATCCAAGCAAAAACAAGATATTTTAAAGACCTATTTTCGGCCCAAGATGCCAAAAGAATGGATTGATGACCCTGACATGTGGCTCAGCAGTGTCGACATTGAAGCCGTGATGAAACAGTACATGGAGGCAAAACCGGAATACCATTTCTTGGGGGTGGTACCCATTGACTTTTCCGTAAAGGACCCCTATAACAAAAATGCTCAAAAGTGCCTCCAACCCCAGTTTTGCGAAATTGATATTGCCGGTTTCAAGAAAAAGGGGGTCAAATATTTGGGGGCAGTCTTTAACTTGGACCCCCATTTCAAAAGCGGAAGCCATTGGGTGGGTCTCTTTATTCATTTACCCAAGAAGGCCGCCTACTTTTTTGATTCGTACGGCATGAAACCACCGTCCTACGTGGCCAACTTTATGCGCTTCTTGGACAAGCAAATCCCTGGAATTACCTTGAAGTACAATGAACGCCGCTTTCAACATAGTAATTCAGAGTGTGGAATGTACAGCCTTTACTTTTTAATCCGTATGATGGAAGGAGAACCGTTTGAACATTTTTGCCATCACGCAATTGACGATGCCTACATGTTGGAATTTCGGAAAATCCTGTTTGACCCAACACCGGATTAAACAAGACTCAAAGACTCTTCCCATAATCCATTATTAGAGACATGAATCGTGGTATGAATCAACCAGCACCAACGGTGGTGGACCAATTCTTCAGTCCTGGTAATGAAAACTATTTGCAATCCGTCGTGCAGAACGAAATTCAACGCAATTATGGGCAAATCAACCAAAAAGTCCAAGTACGAATTGAAAAGGCACGCGACCATTACATGAACCAAGTCTGGGAAGCCAATGGTCGTTATATGGATTTACAAGGGCTCAACCGTGAAGTCTTGTCCGCATGTATGACGGACTTTCAATCCTACTTCCGACGTGAATCCAATGGGGCTTCTATGAATGCAACACAAGTCATTCAAAGTCGTCCTTCCTATGAAACTGACCGATTGGCCCTTGATACAAGTGCAGGTTTCGAACGCTTGCAAAATGAACGCATGGGAAATACTGCCGGCCGTCCTGCAATTCCGAATGAATTGAGTCCCGTCATCGTGGAAAAAAGCGGTACCGAAGCCATTACCTTGTATGAACAAGTCAAGAAGGCACGTGAAGGGGAATATGCCATGACGGCCCCCCAAAATGCACGTGTGGCCGAAGGCGACAATATGATTGTTCAACGGCTCTTACCAAACCCCCCTGCTGGTATTTTTAATGACCCGAATCAAAACCCGACCTTGGCACTCCCTAATGTTGTATCAAACCGACCCAGTCTCAATCAAGACATTGTCGTCAAACAAGATTCCGTCGTATCCTACCGCGAAACCGAAAACAACTTGTTTATTTACAGTGCGGACCGTGATTGGTTGTACAATACCAAGGAAAATCGGTATAATTTTAGTGTTAATTTTGACCCGGCCAACAATCGTCAAGGGTTTACTTTGAGTCCCAGTGCCACCATCAAATTTAAAAATATTGTCCGCATTGAATTGGTCAAGGCCATCGTACCAGCAGAGGGTCTCGATACCTTGGTCAAAAATGCAGGAACAAAGGCGTCGCCCTCGTACGACAGCAGTACCCGTCTCAATATCTTATCCTTTCCGTACAGCGTGTTGCGCATTCCTGAATTGGACGGCAATAATTACGGAACGGATGATGGTCTCAATAATTCCTTTGGGGTCATTCAATACGATGCTAATTGGGTTTCCGATAATGACAATATGACGGATAGCAAGGGGTATTTGGCTTTGATTCCCAAGTTCCAAAAGTGTCAACGCGTATATGCACCGGCCCCCAAGGATACCCTTCAAAAATTAACCTTGCAATTGAACCGCCCTGATGGTACCAGCATTAGTACCGTGGACGATACCCTCAATGTTCAAAAAATTTTTAGCCCAACTCGTCCCCCCACCGGTTTTACCACCACCAGTATTTACGATATTTCCGATTCCAGTCAATCCAATCAATACATTTTCTTACAAACAAGTACCTACTTTAGCCGATTTGCATTTTCTGCTTCCGACCGCATTCAAATCAAGGGAATTGATACCAGTTTAATTACAGGTAATGACCGCGCAAAGGCGGAACTCAAGGAGTTTTTAGAAGGAACTGGGGGTCATTTAATCGTAGGAATTGGCTATACCAACAGTTCCAACGTGGTTGTGGATGGACCCAATGCCGCTGGCTATGCAAACGTATTAATTATCCGTTCCCGATTTGATGACCCCACCACGGGAAGTGTAGGGGTAAGTGAATTTGGTGGAACTGCAGCAACGTTGTTGGCCCTGAATAATGCCATCAAATCCGTCACATTTACCGGTACACGATTGATTAACTTGAGTCGACAAACCACCTTTGTATTGCGAATCATTACGCGTGAAATGGACCCTACAAGCCGTTTACGTCCCGATAACTTGTATTAAGAAAGAGTCTTGTAGAATGTACGTCATGATATTTTTACAAAAAAGAGTTTTTGTAAGAGTATTATAGAGTATGGAACCATTAGTAGGCCTTGCACTCTTGGCTGGAGGAGGCCTTTATATGGCTCGCCAACAAAAGAAGAAACAGCCCTTTGTGGATGTTCAAGTGAATCCAGATATTTTGAAGGCGATTCGTGATTCATCAGGACCCGGTATGGCATCCGGTTATAATAACTTTGTAACCAAGGGCGCCGAACAAAATAATCCGATGATGGACATTTCAGATCCGAAAAACTTGCCAGGTGTCAATGACAAAAATGCAACAGTAAGCGACGTGCGAAGAGTCGACGAATCGTTGGATATGGCCTTTAAAGAACCGGTCATTAGTCCATTTCTTGATTTGACGGTTCAATCAAGCCCAACCTCGCAAACCGGTCAACTCAACGCAAGTTCACGTGAAGGGGTCATTCGTTTTGTCGAAAAATGTGAATCGGTCAAGACGGCGGATTGCAGCGCATTTGATAATAAAGCATTTGCCGATAATTGTGGGATTTGTTTGGATGAAGGGATTGACAGTGATGTAAAACCCCATAACGGAGGTCTTCTTGTCACGTCAGTGTCGAAAAAAGAGGCTGAAACACTTGCACGTGAAATGAAGAGTCGTCACGTCAATTACAAACCTACCATTGGAAAATGTAAACCCAATCGTTTTGCCACGAGCAAAGAACAATGTTTGCATTTGAAAAAGTTGATTGATTGCGAAAAGAAGCGAAACTTTGATGTGGAAGGGTGCAGCATGTGTGTCCAAAACGAAAATTTCTTTTACGTGGAACCTGAAGCTCAACCTGCAGCTACAGTATTATTCTTACAAGGAAAAGGGATTGTAAATGTAACCACGCCAAGCGGATACGAAAAGTTGAATGGGACTGACCGATTCGACCTTTCAAAAAAAGGGAGAAACCCAGTGCAAATCAAAGCAAACGATACTGTCATCATCCAAGTATCACCGGATGAAAGTGGCGAAACACCATTTGTTGCAGGAGTTGTTGTAGGAAGTACATTTAATAATGGCGCAGGCGGTACATTTCGACAAGATATTCACCGTCTTATTATGGTCGACCAAGAATCGGGTGCAAAACCGGTTTCTTCCGGTGTCCTCGATATTCAAACCATACCATGCAAAATATTACGCCCTGCACGCGGGAAAAAGAGTATGCGTCTGGAATTATACAATCCCTTTTATTTCATTGACCCGAATGACCCCATTTTTATAAATGAACCTGAAGCTGCCAAGTGCGATATTGGACCGGTCATTAAAACCGCAACCGCCGCACAAAAGTACGATTCTGGCGTGTGTTATAAAAAGCCCAACGGGCCTGGAAAGTTTACCGAAGAATGTTTGCTCGACTTGTGGGCCAATTCTGGATGCACAACACAAGGAACAGGGTACCCCAACAATGAAACCAATCGCCGTGCCCTCATGTACGACCAAAATGGCGTGGCGCGTTCCTTGGCTGAAATTTCCGATTATTTATACAACCAATCTGCCATTGCATATACTGGTCGTAATAGCGGTGGCTCAATGCTTCCCATTGCCGAGTGGGACAAGATTAGTATGTACTTTTTGGGCAAGTCACGAAAAACACCTTGTGATGTCGAAGAACGCGATACAGGTCCTTTACCGACCGCATGTTTACAATATTTGTGGGATGATTTGGGGGTATGTGATAAGGAAGGTACCTTGTATCCCAACAATGAAGCCGCGGTTCAAATGGCCCAGAAAATGGGAGGGGTCGATAAGGTAAAGGCATTTTACAAGAGTTTGTATGAAATTGCCAACAATAATAATTTGGGCGACGACGAACGCAAAAATGTCATTCAACGTTGTTATGGAGTCAATTATGTGAATCGTGATGGCGCATCCGTCAATAAAAAGTCGGCGTCGGCGATTCCTTACGAAACTATTTTTGTCTTGGGGCCCTATAATATGGCCCCTTGGGGAGTTTCTGGAAATTTCCCTGATAAGGATGCCCAATGGATTAGTGCATACGAAGGAAGTGATAAATGGTCGCACGATATGCGCTCCGACTTTTACAAGGGTCCTTGGGGCAAAGTCTTAAGTGCAACCTTTGTCAAAGAATACATTAATCCAACCATGAACAGTATTGACGCCCAATTGATTTATATGATTGACAACCGTGGATTTGTCTACATGGACGACAAGCTGTTGGTCAATGATTCTGGAGGTGGCTGGGGCGGCGATTGGCCACGAAATACCATTGATATTAAAATCACCCCTGGAAAACACGTGTTTCGCGTGATTCAATCCAACGATGGAGGGCCTGAAGGAATGTTGATAAGTGTGATTGATAAGGCTACCAAAAAGCCCTTGTTTCACACCGATTCTTCCTGGAAGGTAATGGCCGACCAGAAAAATACCTTGGACGATAGCAGCGTCGACCGTTCCGCTGATACCTATTTACCCTTTGGTCTCAAAGGCCAGAGCATTCGTGCAACCACCGCCAACATTTGCGCCGATATTGAAGGTGGTTCTCAAGCCCCCAACAGTCGTCTTATGACCTACAAATGTCATGGCGGCGGCAACCAATCGTTTACCATGAATGAAGATGGTCAAATTATTGTCGAAAATGGCGGCAATTGTTTGGAAGTCCAAGAAAAGGCCAACTTGAAAATTGGTCCGAATAATCAAGTGGTACAACAAAAATGCGATAAAATGAATCCTCGTCAAAAGTGGAGTTATGACCCCTTGACGCAATCCTTGCGGCCTGAATATAAAGTCAGCGACCCTGCCAATCCAAATGCCAGTAATAAAGGCGCATGGTGTTTGGACACAAACGGCCCCCTCGGCCCTTCTGGAAAGTCGATGATTGTCTACCCCTGCCACGGCGGAGCAAACCAACGCTTTATTGCCGGTCAATCCTACAGCAGTAAAAATACCGTCTTGGTGGGGCCCAATCCTGTTAAAGTCGGTCGCGAAAAGGTCGTGCTACGTGATATCTTTTTAAACAATAGTTATACCTTGGAATTTACCATTAAACCTGTAGGTTATGTTTCACAATGGGCAAATGTTTATCGATTTACTTCCACAAATGCAAATTGCTGCAACTTTAACGGAAGTGCCGTCGACCGCATTAACGCCATGTGGTTTTGGCCTGGAGACACACGCCTTCACCTTGTAATTGCCGATCCACGTGACGGAAACTTTAATTTAAACAGTCCCGAACGTTTACCCCTGGGGCGCGAAAGTACTGTAAAAGTGGTCGTCAACGGCGATACCATCCAATTGTATATTAATGGAAATATAAGCGACCAACGTACACTTGCTCAATCCAATGCAAAACGTTTCAAGGGTCGTTGTAATTTTGCATGCAGCGATAACATGCATGAACCGGTCAATGCCTCCATCAAAAACTTTACCCTCAAGAATGATGTACAAAGTTACGTCGACGGTACTGGTTTTAATCCTTGGATTTAATTGTGCTTTTTTTCCTTCTTTGAATAATAGAATATGTTTGCATCATTCAAAGAAGCGTTTACGGATGGTGGTCCGCAAACAATACAAGATCTTCCGTCATTGTTTACCCAGCAATTGGCAAGTCCCGTATTGTTGCCAAATGAACGGGACCGACAAATTTTACGAGGTACCGGCGACGCCTTGAATGTTGCAAATGTTATCACGGGACGACCCTACTCGGACAACAACTTGTACGACCAAGGGGCATCCATGAATCTGAGCGACCAAAATATCAAAAATCAAGAAATGTGTAAAACCACCGACTTGGATTCACTCATGCAAAGTGTCGACCCATACGCACCCGTGCGCTGTGGATGGATTTATGAAAAGGGTGATGCAGGAGTTCCCAAAGTCAGCAAGGGTTATTTGGGATTGGAAGCAGGCCCCTTGACAAAAATCTTTCGTGAACCCGATTTGAAACCGTCCCAAAAATGGTACTGGAATTTGGAAGATGCAAAGAAGGCGATTTTAACGGACAATTGCCGCACCTTGGTTACCTGCGAACAAGCCGGTACGGGTCAATATCAAAATGTGTGTGCCTACGATGTGACCAAGGGATATGGAATTCCTGTAAACAAGAGCGGTGACCCCTTGTATCCTGAGGACCCCTTTTTTGGAGGAATACGCAAAAACTTGATTACCAATGGTGGTCAATGCCCAAAACCAGAAGAACTTGCACGACTCCGTGGCGGGACACCCGTTGCAGGAGGTGAAGGCGGTGCTGGTGGGGGTGATTTTATTACCGTAGGTGGTTTCCAAGTGAACCGTGCTTTGTGTACGCCAGATAGTGCCGGTCAATTACCAAAGAATTGTATCTTGAATTTAATTACCTCGGTCGGTTGTTCCGATAATGGCGCCTTGTACCAAGCATTGTCCCGCCAATCCAAACCTGGTGATTTTGGAGCCGGTCTCAAAACACGAAATGCCTATAAATTATACCAAGAACGTTCCTTTGACCCGTTAAACCAAGATTTAGTGACACAAGGGAAATTGGATGTTAATACGGCATTGAAGAACATTCGTACTGTCAATAGTTATGCGACCAAGAATGAAATGCGCGGCGAAGTCTTTGCGGCTCGTGATTTATGTTTAAAGGAAGGAGCATTGGATAAATTCGACTTTTGCTTGGAATACAATGATAATACCAAGGGTCCTTATCGCTTGGATTGTTTACAGCGCGAATTCCGTCGTCAAGGGGGACAAAAGGATGGTACAGAATATCCCACTGATAAGAATCTTTCCGCCTACAATGGGTTGTCGAGTTGGGGTGATGTCCGCAAACAAATTGCCAAAATACGCGGTCAAATGTATACCAATGACTATGATATTCAAAAGCAGGCACTGGTGAAATTCTTGGGAATTCAACGCGACAAGGTGGCCTTCCAACAAATTGATTATATGAATGGAGTCGAAGTCTTTTGGTATGACCGTCGTGATGGAACCTTTATTGGTCGTCGTGTTCCCCAAACTCGCTTTATTGCACCCTTTATTCACTGGCAAGGAGGGGATGTCGAAGATACGGGGCTCAGCGATCTTGTCCAATTCCAAATGATTGCCAACATTCGTCCATCGGCGGATTCGGTTGTACGTTTTTATTTAGAAACCGACGACCGAAGTCGTTTTGCCATTAACAACGAACAAATCAATGACCCTCCCTTTACCTTTAGTTATGACACTCTCAGTGAAATGAATCGCTGGTATGACCAAGCACCGACCTTGCACAAGGATACCATGTGCAAACCTTTACAAAAGGATGGTCCCAACTATTTCATGGCATTCTGGCAAGAAGCGTATGGGGTTGCCGACTTTAAAATCTTGGCGACCCAATGCGTCGGTGAAAACTTTAAAGGAAATGGCAGTTTAGTCCCTCCTTCTTGGTGGAGTTTGACCCAAGAACCAGATGCGCCCATGATTTCCTTTGCTGCACAACCCTTTAAGGGAGGTGCATCGATATTTACCGATTATCGGTTGGTCAGTATGTTTTACATTCACTGGAATAAAAACATTCAAGTTACAAAAACTGGAAATATGCCAAACACAACACAACCATCGTCTGCCATGATTGGATATGTTCCAATTACACAGGGAACTACCGGTTTTATTAATCGTCGTATTCGTCATACTGCAATACGTACCATTACCTATGTGTTTTCCATGAATGAAATTCCATTCAAGGGTTCTTGGAAACAATTGTTTTATTATGGAGAACTCAGTGTGGGTATTTCCTATGCTGGCAATCAACCCAAAATTTATGTCAGTGGATTTGCCGGCGGTCGCGTCCATGAATTTGATGTTCAAATCGAAGTTGGAAAGGTCTATCATTTGACCGTCATGTATTCCAGTCCAAACAAGACATCCCCTCCTTCAAAAGTAATTGCCCAATTGATGGATATTCAAAAAGCCGCCAACGCATCCTTCCCAAGCGGAGGTGTCAATAGTACCGTCATCGACAAGGGTTCCAACATCTTTAATAAAACGGACAAGAACTATTTTGTCATTGGAAGTCAGGCCAACCCTGCCAATACGGCCGCATACAATTTGTATAGCATCAACTTTTTTGATTACGAATTCAGTAGTCGCCATTATAACCGTGATGTCCAAAACGCCTGGGCACGTGCATGGATTGACCGCACCATTGCATAATGGACAGGGCTTAAATTCATTGTTGTTTTATAAAGTAAATGGAAGATTCCTCTATAAAACAAGCATGGAACAAGATTGACTGCATCTATGTCATTGGACATTTGAAGTACGAAGAAAAGCGTGTGAAACGGGTCTTGCAACAATTACACGAATTGGAATGTCCGCGCGAAAAAATAAAGGTGTGTGCCCCCACTTGGGGAAAGGAATTAAAAAGTGAAGACTGCTTTGCTGTATACGACCCGTGGCTCCCACGAAACTTTCCGTGCTTTGTATTTAAAAGTCGCGGTCTCAGTAAAGGCGAAATCAGTTTGAATTTGAATTTTCACAGCGCTGTGGTCGATGCACATCAAAAACAGTACAAGAATATTTTGGTCTTGGAAAGCGATGTCATGTTTCGCAATGATTTTGTGATGCGGTTTCCTGTATTTATGGAAAAGGCGGGCGGAGTTGACTATGATTACATTAGTCTTAGCGACGGCACTGGAAGCCATACCGGTCCGTGTACAATGCAAAATATTCATAGTCGGTCGCAGGAAATCTATCCTGGAAGAATGCCGTTTCCCTTTCGATGTACCGACAGCATGCTCTTTGGTCAGCGATTTATTGCATTCTTGGCACAACGTTTACTTCCCTTTCGCGATTGTCTTGACTGGGAACTCAATTACCGTTTACACGAATATCAGGGCAAGGCGTTTTGGGCGGAACCCCATTTAATTGAACAGGCAAGTCTAAAACGGGTCGAAGGAAGTATTTTAGAGGCCGAATAGTTTACTTGGGTGCCTTTTTATTCTTGTTGTTTCGGGTTTTAATGAGAACTGGAACTTCCTTTCCATTTTCGCGGACCTTTAAATATGCGACCTTCTTTCGTGTATTACTATTGTACAAGAATTTGGTTGGAACACCCTTTTCATTGGGTTCTTGCACAATGTTATATTCTTTTCCTGCCACACGATACTTTTGTTGTACCTTCATTGCGGGTGGAGCAACCGCGACCGGTCGAGGAACCACCGCATCTTCCATGGCGGCGGCATCACGCATACCCATGGGTACAACCACCGGCGGTGGTACTGCTGCAATTCCTTGTGCACCGGAAATTACATGATTTTGAATACGTGGGTCAAATAAAAACTTGGATGCTTGCGCGTCCGAAACATTTAAGACATAACATCCAATCGGTTCCTCGGTCGTATAATTTTCGGCAATGTTGAGGGGACAATCGACGGCCGCACGTTTCAATTCATGCAAGAATTCATTGTTGAGTTTTTCCTTTTCATTACTGAGTTGTAAAATATGTTCATCCGTGGTTTTGTTATTATCACTGGTGAGCAATGCATAAAACTGCGTACCTTCGCCACTTCGCACATCCTTCATCGTATCTTTAAACTTCATAATGTACGTGTAAATATTCACAAAGCGCTCTTCTTCAGGCAAGTCCGAATGACTGCAAATACGAATGGCACGACCCTTGACTTGCTGAATACGTACATTGTTCCAATACGGTTCCATAATGTGGACAGCACGGACTGAACGGAGCGACAATCCTTCGGCACCGGCACCCGTAATCATAAAGACTTTACATAATTCGCCCTTCAAGTTCTTGGTGGCGTAATAACTGTTGGTGGGAACTTCTTCGGCGTCCAAGAGACGCGTGGCGCGAACATAAGAGTGTGATTCTTTTGCAACTGCGGGAAGATTTGGGTTGGGGGCCAATAAGACTTCCTTGATTTTTGTTGGGAGTTTTGCAATATCCATGTTGAAAATATCCTTGAGAGTGTTTCGCACATCGTCGGATTCACTTCCACTATAAATAATGTACCGTGGTTGTGTGGGGTTTTGCATAAGACTCTTTTTCGTACGCTCGGAAAATTGCAAACTTTCACGCTTGGTACCGAGAAGTTCCATGGGGGCAAATCCATTGGCTTCCATCATAATGGAAAAAATACCAAGACCTTCGAGGGTACGGAATTGACTGTACACGAGACTGGACCCGTCAATCGTCATGATTTTTTGAAACATGGCCTTGTACTTTGGACTGTACTGGTCAATCTTGTCGAGTTTCAAGTAGGCGTCCATGTATTTTTTTAATTTGTTGATGGTGCACGAAATACGGTCTTTGTATTCTGGAAGACTGGAACAGTCGACTTCTTCGTCATTGGAAGAGGAATTTAAATCACTATTGGAAGAGGAACTATTGTTTGAAGAACTTTCGTTGCTGGAAGACGAGTTTTCACTATTGGATTCTTCTGTATCTGCTTCTTCACTGCTGGAGGAACTTTCATTACTACTTGATTCCTCCGCTTCGCTACTAGAAGAACTTTCGTTGCTCGATGAGGAACTTTCATTATTGGAAGATGAGTTTTCACTATTGCTGTTGGATTCTTCTTCACTATTGGAATCTTCACTATTGGAACCATCTCCCCCTTCCATCGAACTTTCATCTTCGCTATTCGAGTTGGAACTTTCGTCTTCGCTATTCGAATTGGAACTTTCATCACTACTATCTTCCTCCACCAAGGGTTCTCCTTCCTTGACATCGGCCACCAATTCATCCGTGGCCAAATCATTCTTGAAATCATCGTCCTTTTGTGGAAAGGGACGTTTAATACTAATGGGAAAGGCAAAATTACACAAGGAACGACTGCGAAAACGGTACGACATGGCCCCTTCCACCGCTTGCGCACCCTCATCAAACCCAGTGGCCGGTTTTGGTTTGGACTTTTGTTGTTCACGTTCCATTTCACGCGCCTCACTGTACGGAATCATGGCATGGTCGCTCATATCCACCAAGACAATTTCATCCGAAGCAACCCGCGGCATAAACTCTTCGCGCGCACCACGATAATACGAAATGAGACCCGTCATGCGTTCACAAAAGATTTCCTTGTTAATCATGGTCGAACTTGTCTTTTCAATAAAATACTTTTCAAACTCTTGTCGCTCCACGGGGAATAAGGGTAGCGCTTGATACTTTTTCTGAAGCATAATCGCCGACCCTAATTTGCTAAATTCCGCTTGCACTTGGGATGCCACGTCTGCATAAATCTTTTCAATCGTGTCCAACGGATGGGATTCTTCATAATGCATATAAATCTGTTTCCCCCCCTTTTGCACCTTGACATAATTGTCGCGTACCTTGGTAAAAAAGATTTCGGTAATGTTGGTCTGCGGCGTGCTCAAATAATACTCGACCCGTGGATGGTTGGCCAAGATATTTTGAATGATTTTAATATACCGTTCATCGACACTCGACACGGTCATAGTGACACTGTGGAAATACCCGTGAATCAAGTTTCCAAGAATCCCAATTTCATCGTTAAAGTTGACAATCGGCGTACCACTCAAGGCAATAATCTTGGAATTTTGCGCGCCACTCAACAAATGATACAAGAGAATTGCACGATTGTATTTCTCCCCTTCCTTGGGTATCCAAGGAGTCGTTGACACCGGTTCCTTTTTCAGAAACTTTTCAATATTGTTACTCATCAAACGTGTCAAGTTGTGTACTTCATCAATGACAACCACGGCATTGTCAAATGCACGACTTGTAAGAAGAGCTTTTAGTTTTTGTACCGTGACACCTGTATACCCAATAAAGGTAATATTACCTTCAATGGTGGCGTTAATTTGGTTTTTAATGGCCACCTTTTCCCATTCTGGGAGCGAATCATAGTTGGGTGTGGTCGATTTGTTAAAATCGGGCATAAAAAAGACGCGTCGTTCACGGCTTCGATTCGTCATTACAAATTTTTGAATGTACGTCTCTGGAATCTTGGCATTATGAATGGCAAAGAGTTTATAACTTTCATCATTTAAATCATATTTCACCCAATAGTTTTGTAATTTAAAATGCTTAAACCCACAAAAGGATAATTCTCCAATAAAGTTTCGCTTGAGAGCGACGGGGGTCAACACAATAATCTTCTTTTGGTGGGAACCGTACAAGGCTTCGGCAGCGGCAATGGAGGTACAGGTTTTTCCTGACCCGAGACCGTGATAGACAAGAAGACCACGGTAGGGTGTGGCTTGACGCATGTATTCGCGCACAAAACTTTGGTACAAGTTCATCGTCATATCGCCAGACCCTTTTGCATCACATGCATCGCCTTTTGTTTTGTCGGCTTCCGTGCGCATCGGCAAGGTAAACCCCATAAACGTGTTTTGAATGTATTTGCTGAATCCTTGAAAGGAGGGGGGCATGAAGGACTGGGCTGTTTCATTGGGAATTTTGTACTTGACATCGGATATTGCACCTTCAATGGCGGATTGCATACGTAAAAGTTCGGGGTCATGTGCACTTACCACACCTGGTACGACCGGTGGGACTTCGGCGGGTACTTCAACGGGTACAGGTACGACAGGGGCTTCCACGACGGGTACAGGAGCTTGGACCGACGACGACACGGCCGACGGCAATTCTGGAATGGGTGCAAGACTCGGCTTTGGCTTGGGTTTTACGAGTTTGGGTAAAACGACCGGCGCACTGGTTGCCGAACTAATGGCCGATGGTGTGGCCACCGTCGAGGGTGTCCCAAGAGACGCCGTGGGTCGCGTCTTTCCAAATAGCGATGGATTATAGACTTTTGCGGGCGATACATTGGTAATATCCGTCGACGCTTCTTCCGTGGGGACTTCTTCCGTTTTTTTTATGGGTACTTTTACTTTTATTCCCAACGGTCTACGCGGTCCACTGGGTCCTTTTGATTCCATACTCTATTGGTAATGGTCATCTTTTTAGAGACAATTGTACGACACGGTCTAAAGATTGCGCGTAGGTATAGATTAGAATCAAATGTTTCTTCTGACCCTTCTTTTTTCCTTGTACGTGGCTACCCAAAGCGCCTTCTTGGACTTTTCTTCCTTTGACAATGATACGGTGGAGGTGCTACCCAACGTTTCCTACGTGGAACAAAATGTGACGGAAATGTATCACGCCATGCTGCAAGAACGTGGATTTGTTCTTCTTCCCAATGGGACCATGGAAGAGTTGGAAAAGAGTAATGATTCGTGGGACGACGGGTTTACTATCTTTAATGAAAAAAAAGGTCTCCAAGAAAAAGTTTTACAAGAAATTGTGCGTGTCAAGAACGAGAGTATGACCATTTTGGAAGTGTGCACAGAAGGAACCAAAGGGGACGTTACGTGCGACCAAGTGTACATGTTTTACATGCTAACAAAAGAAGAAACTGAAATTGTCAAGCGCAACCTTCGTCGCGAGGAAATGACTTAAACTTTTTTTCATAGGTATAAATAGACAAACATGAATCTCTTGTTTTTCACTTTTCTTGCACTCTTTACGCAATATGCATCCTGCGACATTGACTTTTTAGAATGGTCGAGTAAACATAAAAAAGTTTACAAGAGCGAAGAAGAAGCCTTTTATCGCCACAGTATTTTTTATAAGAATTTGAAGGAAATCGAGCGTCGTAATACAATGGGTCGCAGTTTTTCCTTGAAGACCAACAAGTATGCCGATATGGATAGCAAAGAATTTCAACACAGTCTCATTCACGGCTACAGTCCTCGTAAAAATTATTTCCGACAACACTATTCAACATTCGAATCGGTAGGTGCGCTTGCTGAAAGTATTGACTGGGTGAGTGCAGGTGCCGTCACACCGGTGAAAAATCAAGGACAGTGCGGAAGTTGCTGGGCCTTTTCAACCACTGGTTCTGTCGAAGGTGCATGGTTCTTGTCCACCGGTACCTTGGAATCCTTTTCCGAACAACAATTGGTCGATTGCAGTACTGCACAGGGCAATCAAGGCTGTAATGGAGGGATGATGGACCAAGCCTTTCAATACATTATTCAAAACGGAGGAATTTGTACGGAAGCATCGTACCCCTATCAAGCCGCCGATGGTGTATGTGCAAAGTGTACTACCGTGGGAAAAATCAACAGTTATGTTGACGTCCAACCCAATAACGAAACCGCACTCATGATTGCCGTCATGAAACAACCCGTAAGTGTTGCTGTAGAGGCCGATGGATTCGACTGGCAATTCTACAGTGGTGGTGTGGTAACCGATAGTTGCGGAACCAATTTGGACCACGGCGTGTTGGTCGTGGGGTACGGTACCGATACATCCTTGGGAGATTACTGGAAGGTAAAAAATAGTTGGGGACCGGATTGGGGCGAAAGCGGTTATATTCGTTTGGGCCGTGGAAGTAAATATGCTCCCAATGGACAATGCGGAATCTTAATGGACCCTTCTTACCCTGTGGTTTAAACCCGTCGATGTTCATCTTGTTGTTCCAAGTATTCGAGCGCGAGTCGACTGGCTTCTTGCTCGGCAACCTTTTTGTTTTTCGCACTGTATTGCGCAATGACTTCATCATGGATGTTGAGTACACCCATCGTGAAGATACGGTCGTGAATCGGACCCACGGCGGCAATCTCTTGGTAGCGAGGAGGTTGGTGATATTTTGCTTGAAAGTACCGCAAGAGTTGGTCTTTGAAATTAATGTCTTCGACAATAAGGTTGGTGAAATCAATATGGGTTTCAATAATATTGGTAATAAAGTTTTCCACGACTTCGAAGCCCTTGGCCGAACACCCTTGGTCGAAATATAAGGCTCCAATCCAGGCTTCCAACATGGACCCGAGAATACGCAAATTGTTTCGGCCATTGCAATTCTGTTCCACATGACGACTAATAATGAGCCACTCACCGAGCCCCATCTTCTTGGCAAGGTCTCCCAACATATTATTGTTGACAATCCGAATCTTCATCTTGGTCATAAAGCCCTCCCCCTGTCCACGATAACGCTTGAATAAATACAGAGCGACCACATTGCCAAGAACACTGTCCCCCACAAACTCGAGCTCTTCATTGTCTTGAGGCTTCAGGTCCATACAGTCATCCGGTTTGGGAGCAATTTCCATGATTTCCTCTTGGGGAGTATCCTTTGCATGATTGGCGTAGGATGTATGGACACAGGCTTGTTGAAAGTGCTCAACGTGCTTGACATGATTGGAAATCCCATAGGTTTTTAAAATCGACACTACGACCTTTTTCGGAATCTCCTTGTTTTGGGGATTCCACGGATTATAGATTTTTTGTTCGAGGGAATTCATTCTATTGATGGGTTGTGGAGGGTTGGATGTCAATTTTATGGTCGTTTTGCACTTGTTTTTTTCAAAGGTCGTGTTAGATATGAGTGTTGTTCCAACGAACGTAGAAGAGGAACGATTGAAAAGTATTGCTGAACAACTCATTGCTGGCGAAAAAAAGTTTAATAACTTAAGTCAAGCGGACAAAAACTTAATATTAAATCAAAGTGATGAAACAATAAATAAAGAATTGGCAAAAATAATTTTTCCAGAGAAATCAAATCAAAATGTACCTTTGAAAGAAACGAACGTAGAAGAGGAACCATCTTCTGAAGAAAATACACTTTCTGCAACCATCAAAAATGACGATACTGTTAAAGTTGTAGATATTACAAACCCCCCTCCCTTCTTAAAAATTGGAAATCATGTATTTACCACCCATGAAGATAAACTTTTGGGTCGTCAGTCCAAAACCAACTTTAATATGCCTGGTGGGGAAGGAAGTGTCTATACGGATTTGAAACGAATCTATGGAGTCCATCCGGATGAAACTCCCAGAAAGTATAATCTACTCTTGCATAATTTTGGAGTTTATTATAAAAACGACTTACCCCTGTTTGAAAAAGGGTCATGTGTCCCAGGAAGCAAAGATGCCATCCAACAAATTTTAAATGTAGGTATTGCACATTTAACCGCAAAAAAGAATGCTACGAAAAGTTCCTTGCGAAATGCATCCTTAGTCAAGGAACAAATTACCAAATTACAGGAAATGTTGGAGAAACTTAAAACAATGGGGGAAAGTCCAGTATGTGATATAAATCAAGAGGCTCCAGCAAAGGCAACGAAGGCAGAAACCGTTGTTGCAAAAGGACCCATGGGACCGGTGCCCAATTGTTTACAAGACACCAAGATGCTCCAATCGTTTTTAAATATGCTGACCCTCATGATGGGAATTATGAGCGACGACGACAAGCGGAAGAATTTAAAGGCCATCAATCTCAAAGATATTCTTGCAATCGGTACAAAAGATCCGAAAAGTGTGACGGATACAAATCGTCAAGTCGTTTCGGCAAAGATTGAGGAGTTGTTGAAGATTTTGCAAAGTACATCGACAACCGCGGACGTGAAATCTTCGACCGAGATTCAGGATTTTTTGGAAGCATTGAAAGAGGATGAATACCTCCAACGAGAAAATCCGAGTGGATTGGAAAAAATTTCATCATTGAATGATGTATTAAACTTTTTTAAGAGTATGTTAATGTATGATGATGATTATATTAAAAAACAAAAAGAAGAAATCCAAGAACTTCTTCAAGTTATAGAAATAAAACATAATGAAATCCAACAAATACAAACAGAAAACAATCAAGAGCAGGAGGTAAAGGCAAGACTCTTAAACGATAATGAAGAATTTCGTAATTATTTAAATACAGTTGTGCAAAAGTTGGGTGCAAGAGGTGAAAATAATGAATCAATTATGCAAGATGTTTATCAAAAAATCGATGCATTTCGTTTGGAGAATGGAATCATTCAAACAGAAAATCAACAACTACAAAATATGATTGATGAGATTAATACAGAATTACAAGCCAAAAAAAATGAAATAGAAGAAATATTGGAAGAAAAGAGAACGGATGTTGCCGATATTACACGTTTAGAAGGAGAACTTGCTGCTGCAAACACAAGAGTCGCTGATGCAGAGGCTGCACTTGCAGCTGCACAAGAGGAATATCAACGTGCACAGCAAACTTCTACAGATGCACTTGCCACAAAAGATGCAGAACTTGCTGCAAAACAACAAGCCCTTGACGCAGCAAATGCAGAACTCGCGGCGGCACAACAAGCACAAGCACGATTGCAAGAAGAACTTGCAGCAGCACGAACACAAATACAACAAGCGGCAAATGCGGCACAAGCATCAGAAGAGCAAAAAGAACAATTCCGTGCACAAGTAGCAACATTAGAAGCAAATTTAGGCCGTATACGTACTGAACTTGAAACCATGACATCTGCACGTAATACTGCACAGGGTTCAATTGCTACAACAACCCAAGAACTTGAAAATGCACAAGCGGCATTACGAGATGCACAAGCTGCTACACAAGCTATTCAAACTCAATTAAATGAAAAGAATACCCAATTGTCTACATTCGAAACTTCTTTTGCAGAATTGCAACGTGCAAACCAAGATTTACAAACACGACTCGCAACTTTGCAAACCGAAAAGGTTTCTACAATTCAACGACTTACACAAGAACATGAAGCAGCGATTCAAGAGCTTCGAAGACAGATTCAAGCTGAACAAAATGCCCAAGCAGTAGAACAACGAAGAGCCGTAAATTTAGAAGAACAGTTACAAAGACAAGCAAGTGCACATCGTCAAGAAATTGAACGTATGACTTCCGAAAATGAAAGATTACAGAAACAACTGAATGACCGTCCTACGCAAAATGATCTCAATGAAAAAAATGCAGAAATTAACGAGTTGGAAAGACAAATGGGTGAAAACAATGCACAGATTCTCAATCTAACTCGGCAACTCGCAGAAAATGAATCTCTTCAAGAAAATCTCACTGCAGCAAACGCAGAAAAGACACGACTTCAAGGTGAACTTGCTACATTACAAGAAACATCAAATGGAAATCAAGATACCATTGCACGATTACAGGACGAAATTCGTCAAAAAGATGCACGAATACAAGAGTGTGAAGCACAAGCACAAGCACTGATTGCAGCACAAGCACGTATTACGCAATTAGAAGCGGACATTGCTGCAGAACGAGCCACGAAAACTGAAATTCAAACACGGTTGAATGATTTAACCCCACGACTTGCTACAACAACCCAAGAAAAAGATGAAAAGGAACAAGCACGACTACGTCTTGTCGCAGAATTGAATGCAAAACAAGTTCAAATTGACAACCTCCAAGCAGAACGTGATAGATTAACAGAATTAGGTACGGCCAAAGACACGGAAATTGACCAATTAAGAACCCAACTCGAGAATTTACAAGCACAAGCACAAGCGGCTGCAAGCACGGCAGAAATCGAAGGACGATTAAACACGGTCTTGCCCTTACTGTTGGTTGATAGTACAATTCAACAAAATGTAAAGGATTATATAACAACGGGTGAAAAGGCTGAGGTAATTGATAAATTAAAAGAACATAAATCGACCATGTGTATGATTTTCCAAATGGTATATGCATTAATAAAGTACAACAATAAATTTATTGATAGTATTCCTTATGGATTTGGCGGCGGTACAGTATATAGTGAATTAAATTCTACAAAACAACCTCTTTATTTTTATAATAAAGAAACACCATCAAATCGTATAACGTATACAAATACTCAGGAGATACTATTATTAAAAGAGATTATTTCACTATTTTCAATAATATCCATCACAAAAGATAATACAAAAGTTCAACATAAAGAGGATTTCCCAATATTATTTGATATGTTAAGTAAAAAGGATAATAAATATTTAGGAAATACACGAGATGGGTCAGGTTCGTTGACAAAAGACCAGATTGTATACAATGCGCTTGATAATTTATTTCCACGAAATATATATGGTGGAATATATAGTGAGAGCGACCGTCATATATATTATTCAACAAAAACAGAAAGAGCCTTTCAAGGTACAACACAAGGCGCATTTTTATCGTATCCTAGTTATACTCGTATTTCTTTACTTTTGATTATGCTTACACAATTGATTAATAAACATATTACACCAAAACTTGAAAAGTTTATATCAAATTGTGGGATAATATTACCACCGCCTCCAACATATGCAGTAGTAGCATCACAAACACAAACACAAAGACAAACAGCACCTGGATTCATGGGTTCAACCGCTTCATCCGCTGCAAAACGTAGACCATCTACAACATTAAGTGCCGAACAAATACAACGAGCACAACAAAACGCTGCAAGAGATACACGTACAACATTAGGGTCGAGAGGTGGCGACGCAAGCGAACTCATCGCGTTTGACGAAGAATAAAAATGAGAATCAATTTCAAATCCTAGTTAGAGATGAATCACCCCTTGATACAACGTGTCAAATACAGTTTTTATGCAACCCTCTTGTTTCTCTTTTTGACCAACCCCTACACCATACAATTCTTCCAAGTCATTTTCCCCTTTTACGGAAATCAAACCTTTGCTGGATTTATGCTCCAGGGATTCTTCTTTTTCCTCTTGTGTGTGGCATTGTTTGTGTATCCTCGCCATATGTGATTCCATGATAATAGGCTTCAAACGCCATTTTTTCTCCATTATTACAGGCCTCCATTTCCGACAGTCCAGAAGCTCGCGCCATTGCATACCCCAAGGCTGCAAGATACAAGTGCTGCTTCGAAAGAATGGGGTCGATTCCAACCGGTACGTTGTACACAAAACACTCGTTCTGCCAAAGAATGGGAATTTGCATCTTGAAATATGAATTCATCTTTCGTGATTTTATATTTCAATATTTTGTGCATATTGTAGAATGAACGTCAAACCTGCCCACGTGATTTTAGTCGCCTCCATCTTGATTCTCCTTTCGCTCTTTTCCTTGATTGATACTGGAATTAACGTCCAAGCTGCAGCACTCAATAGCAATTATGAAGGCTTTGCGGATGGGGGTGCACGCTTTGTCATGTACTATGCCGACTGGTGCGGACACTGCCAAAAGGCCAAGCCCATGTTTCAAGGACTCATCAGTTCTGGGGGATACAAGGGTGCCAAGTTCGAAATGGTGAGTCCCGAAAAGGAACCTGAAAAGGCAAAGGGTGTCGATATTCAAGGGTTCCCTACATTTATTCTACACAAGGCCGATGGTTCGACGGTACCCTATGAAGGACCCCGTGAAGAAGGAGGAATCAAATCCTTCTTGGACGCAAACATGTAATCACATTTTATGAAACACTGGGATCACGACACGCTGTGTCTTCGCACCATGATACGCGACGGTGGTGTAAATGATTTCAAAAAGGCTTCCGTGGCTTCATAGCCCTTGGTAAACAACATGTCTTTTTCTTCCAACGTCAACTCAAAATGAAGCGACGGAAACGAACCCACTGGAATTACAATGGTATTGCGCATATACTTTTGTAATTGCACACGTGATTGCGGCACATAATAGCATGCCAATAAGGACTGTAAAAAGGTGAGAAAGTCATCAATGTGCGGCGTGACTTCCTGGGTTTCATTGATAAATGTGATTCCCAAGGTGTGTCGCATATCTTCCTCTTCATAATGAAATATCGGATAATTTCCCATAATCCCCCCATCCACCAACAATTGTTGCGATTCTGGGTGTTGCACCGGTATAAAATACAAGGGATATGCCATCGATGCATGCAATGCTTTTACAATCGACATGTGAGGTGTTCTTTCCAAATTCATTTGCACCGATTCCAAGGTTTGAATATTGGTTGCCCATACACACAATTTATGAAATCCCTTTTCCTGTAATTCATAAAAGGTCGCATCCGGTGATAAATTCTTATAGTGCAACACACTCTTCATCAACATTTCCAGATTCTTTCCATCGTCGAGCCCAAACGTATCCATAATATCCAACAAATGTTCAGGGTCCACATGCCGTATTAATGAAAACTGGAACTTGTAGCAGAGTTTTTTAATTTCGCTCGGCGTGTACTTTAACGCGCACAGCAAGGAAATAAATCCTCCTGCACTGACCCCTGCAAATTCCCGAACATTTTGTAAATACCCCTTTTCATATAAATATGTAATTGCCCCCAAATGCGCAAACAATTTCATTCCTCCTCCTGCAAACACAAGACGTCGTGGCGGAATAAACATTCTTCTGCGATTCTTCTACAGTGGAAAAAATAATGTTTTATAGTAAGGCAACGCACATCTATGCAATATGAACAATCCTTGGAAACCTTCTGACGTTCAAGTTCCCAAATTATCCCCCAGTGATTTATTCTACAAACGAAAAGAGCGCGATGAATCACGGCTGGTGGCCTATAATAAAATCCTCGAAGAAATCCAGCATCGCATTCGCAAAAGCAGTATGAATAGTACCAGCACTCACATTTTATACAACATTCCCCCCTTTATTCACGGACTTCCACGCATTGATTTGAAGGATTGTGTGGTATACATTGTGTATATTTTGCGCCACCAAGGATTTGAAGTACGCTATACCTATCCGGACTTGCTGTACATTAGTTGGAAACAACACGAACGTGATTATTTTCTCAAAGAAAGCCCGATTATTCAGGCCATGATTTCGTCGACGCCTAAAAAACCTGTGGCGACCAGTACACGGGTCAAGTTTGATTTGCCGGCAAGTCCCATTGTCACCACACCTGGTGGGTACGGCACCCAGCAACAATTGGGACCACTTCATTCGTATCGTACCAGCCCCAACCAACTTCAACGAAATACTGGAGGGGGTGTTCAACCTGAAAATGCCTATAGCATGTTTGGAACCCAAGGGAAAGCACCCCCTCGTGATATTCAAGACTATCGTCCACCTATGAGTTTTGTGAATGCCCTCGAAAAACCGTTGGCCGAGCCACGCAAAACGGTGATTAATGACTTGGCTAATTTTTAAAAATATATAAAATTGAATCTTCCGTGCTATATTCTATTCAATAGAATCTACCATGGAATTTATTGATAGCGGATTTGTCGGCCCCAAGTACCCCCCCATGGAAGAACATTACGCACATGGAATGGTCCACGGTGCCCTGGTTGGTCTGATGCTTTCTGTACTTCTCATTTTTGGACACCACTACTTTTGCAACAAGTACTTGCCGTAGGCAAATGTTTGTCGATACGCAATTTGATTAATCGCATCGACATATTGAAACTGGTCTTGCAACCACGCTGCCAACTCGGCCTTTTTTTTCAAACAGGCGTGAATATAGATTTTTTGCAACACATAGGGCCAGTCCACATTTTCAAGTTCTTCCTTGTAATGTGCAAACATGGCCTGCAAATCTTCCGCCAAACATCCTTCATTAATCATCGTTTTTCCTTCCTTGACCAGTGCGTCTTCCATCCCCATTCTACTCTTCTTAGGACGATGGGTTTAGATTGTGTAATAAATTGTACAGCCGTTGCGCGACGACCCCCACTTTTCGATTGTTAACTTTGACGGCGGATAGAGCGTCGACTGGTTGGGCAAAGATTTGTTCGAGCGATCCAAACGTTTGCAAAAGGGCATCTGCAATTTTTGCACTGACCCCTGGGCATTGTTGAAGAGCCGCAGATGCAAACACATGGGGGTTTTCTTTATTGCCCTTTTTCGTAAATTGCTGCACGTCCGTATACGACAAGATTTCCCCTTGAAAGACTTTGGGGTCTTCGGAATATTGTTTGTACAAGACTTGAATATACTGGGCACTGTCTTCGGTGTTCTTTGTATTGTACACCGGTATATTGTATTTCAACATGAGACGGTTGAGCACTTGTTGGAGTTCGGCCTTCGACTTTTTTCCGTAGGGGCGGGGAGTGTCGAGGGACCCTTCAATCATATAGAGAACTTTGGCCTTGTGGGAGGAAGCATACGCCAGTAAACGTGTTCGTTGTTCACGATATCGACCGTCCAATAAACTCGATTCGAGGTCGGCAATGGTTTTACGCTCCACAATGAGACCCCCTTCACAAATATCGTCTCCAGACACGCCAATCCAAATATCGCCTACATCGACGGGTTTAATGGTTGCATAGGCAAGGTCTTGGAAAAAAGGATGCAATTCACGCTCACGATAATCAAGAACAAGGGACATCTTCTTCATTATCATGGTGTTTGTGGTTTAGACCCCATGTAAACTTTATGCACGACGACGAGTGTGGTGTTTACGTTTGTGTTGCTTTCGCTTTGATTTGAACTTTTTTTGCTTTCGTGTACGACGACCACCGGCTTGTTCCACGGTTGGTTCTTCTGCAGGTTGTTCGGCAACGACGACTTCTTCAACTACTGCAGGTTCTTCTGCGGCAGGTGCTTCCGCTGCAGGTGCTTCTGCAGGTACATTATTCTTCTTGTTGGGCACATTTTCCGTGGCTACAGAAGTATTGTTCTTGCGATTATTATTCTTTTTATTGATAATATTGGGAATGTTTTGGGGAACATTTGTATTATTCTTTGGGGTATTATTCTTGGGGGTATTGGGTATGATGTTATTCTTTTTGTTGGTAATATTTGTATTGTTCTTGGTGGCATTTGTAATATTAGGAGTTTGTTCTGGTTCAACCGTTGCAATATTTGTATTTGCAATTTTGGTATTGTTTATATTTTTGTTTACCACATTTTTCTTAATATTGTTTCCTTGATTCTTTGCAACAGGCCCTTGATTCACCGATGGTGTGGAAGGTTGTTCCGCAGAGCCTAAGCCCGAAAATATTGCACCCATAATCTTCTAACAAAACCGCATATATTTATCCATATTGTTGCCATTGCATATTGGGTCCAAACATCGTTTGTAAATCGGGCGACCATTGGTCATAATTATTCCGACCCAAGGAAGTTTTTGAGGTTACCGTACTAAACGGGTCAATCCCTTGAGCAAAGTCATTTGCAACGGTGGGAACCACAATCATACTGTCGGGGTCGACTCGTGAATCCGTTTGATTGGATTGAATTGACATTTGAGTTTGCGGCACTTCATCTTCGTACACAATCTTGGGGTTGATTTCTTGGACCCCCACAATTTCATACACATTATTGTCCTTTTCCACAATTTCCGGAATGAGACCCTTGGTCTTGTACATTTTCTTCAACCACTTTTTTACATCACTCGGCTCAGTCTTCAAATAACTACTGGTTTCCGAGGGCTTATAGATTTGCAATGTGCGCGAATCCGGGTCCATATAGGTTCCTGGAGGCAAGATTTTGTCGCCATTAATATCAATAAAGGTTTCATCCTTGTACGGTGCAGCATTCTTACTTTCACTCTTCATCAATGCCTGGTTTTGTTGATAAATAGACGAATCCGTCGGCAATTGCGCCCAATCAAACGGATACCGTTGGCGAGAAGCATTAATGGCGTCCTTCGTGGCTTGACGACCCCCTTCGCTTTGAAAGACAAAATCCTGGGTACTCGTATCTGCAGAAAATCCATCCTTGGAATTATCCATCCATACACTGCGGTCAATAAAGTCTTGTTCATAATCTCCATACTTGTCTTCATTGGTCATATACGGTTTGGTTCCGCTGACCGACGTATCCAAAACCACACGGCATTTACGGCACCCTCCTTCAAACCCTTCCGAAAAGTCGCACGGCGCGTCTGGGTCGCAATCGGGACAATTGGGACATGGCGGCAAAGGACCTGGATTGGGATTCGGGGCCGGCGGGGCAGGGCATGGTTTCGGAGGTTTGGGACACTCCTTTTGTTCTTCGCCTTCGATTGCTTGGACCTTGCGTGAAATATGCAACAAGACCAATGTCATCGCAAGGATGGAAATCGCTATAATTAAAATCATCAGAAAATCCATCTTCCTACTACTTGCACATACATCTTTCAAAAAATCATTTATTTCCCCGTTAGTAGGAGTATGAAAGGTGGTAAAAAGAAACAGTACATGCCCCGATCTGCAATGGGGGCCATTATGAAACCCGTCGACGTCGACAGTGAACAAAAGATTCCAGAATTGGATTCACGCATTCAATTGGGAAGTCTCAGTCTCGTCTTTGTGTACGCCCCGTGGTGTGGTCATTGCCAACACTATAAACCCGTAATGGACGAATTGGAAAAGATTCCAAATCGGAGTGTACAAATAGCACGGGTCCGGGATGATATATATCCCAAAACAGCACTCGGAAAAAAGGTACCGGTCGACGGATATCCTTCATTAATGTTGGTCAAGCCGGATAATAGTGTCACTGTATTTCAAAACGAAAGTGGAGAAAAGTCCAACAGCATTCCCAATTATACTAATAAGAACCTTATGAAGTCCATTGTGGAAAATGCTGGAACCCCTGAAGGGTTGGCGCTCATGAATAAGGCAACCGTGCGCGAAGAAGCCGTGGAAAATATTGGAACGGCCAATGGAAATGTTGGTGCCGAAAATTTAGTTGAACCAGCACCAGAACCGAGCAACTTGCAAAAGAATATTGTCGAGGGTCAACAACGGATCATTGATACCGGAAAGAAGACAATGCATGTTGCCCAAAGTGGGGGTTCCTTGTACCAATTTCTCTTACAAATATCACACGAATTAGCACCGGCGGCCGCATTGGGGGCGGCTGCATTATACCGGCGTACACGTAAGCGGGTATCACGTAAAGGAAAAAGCCGCAAAACACGTGGGCGGAAATAAACGCAACCAAACGCAAAAAAAATTGTTGTAAATTTACGACGTAAATAGATAACAAGAAGACGTAATAAAATGAGTAGCCAACCCCTCCAATTCCACATTTTAGACTGTCATATTCGCGACGAAATCGTGGAAGAAGAAACGGAAGATGCCAAGGTGGTATCCTACGTGGAAGAACACGAACCAGCATCGCAATATCGCGGTCGCAAATACAATGAAAATGCCAAGGTCGTCATTCACTTGTTTGGGTCCTGTGCCAACGGTCAAACGATTCGTTGCGATGTATACAACTTTGAACCCTTCTTTTACGTCAAACTTCCTACCCAGAATCCGAATGCAGGCAAACGCGTGCTGGAAGAATTCTTGGAATCGAAAGTCGGACCAGCCTTTCAATCGTGTGTCATGTGCAATCTTGTCTACAAGGAAGAATTGTACGGATATACCAAACACCAAAAAGTTCCCTTTCTCGAAATTAAAATGACGTCCATGGAATTGTATTACGCCATTCGCAATCAGTTTCTGTATTTCAACAAGGAACGAAATGACGGTCGGTCGTTCAAGAAAATCTCCCTGGGGGCACCCTTCAAACCATATGAGGCACCAAAGTTGTTTGAATCGAATTTGGACCCGCTGCTGCGATTCTTCCATTTGCGAAATATCAGCCCCTGCAATTGGGTAAGCGTCAAGAATCAGAATGGTCCGACGGGTGCACCCTCGCGCGATATTTTGGAATATACATGCGACTTTACCGAAATTAGTCCGTGCGAAAATCCGCCGGTTCCAACGGCACCCTTTGTTCTGGGGTCGTGGGATATTGAAACGTGGTCAAGTACCGGTGAGTTCCCCCTGGCAGTTCGTAATTGGTCGCATATTGTCCGTCCCTTTTACAAGGCATCCAGTTCTGTCGAAGAATTCTTTGACGGAGTCTTGGCGGCATTGCACCATGAAGACGACTTGCCAACCGATTGTTATAAACTGACACTACAAACTCACAATGATGCGAAAATCCAGAAACTCGAGAAAATCTTGCAGAAATATCGCAACGACAGTGGTCTCCAAAAATACTTTCCCAAGCAAAAAATTACCGCCAAGGTCCGCGATACGTATATTGAAGAACTCGGCGAATTTCTCGACAACCAACTCAAACTCAATCAAGAGTATGCGTTGCTGGGCGACCCCGTGATTCAAATTGGTACCATCGTATCGCGTCTGGGCAGTAAGGATGTACAAAAACACATTTTCGTCTACGGAACGTGTGATGATATTGACGGAGCACACGTCCATGCATTCAAAACGGAAAAGGAGATGCTCTTGGGATGGTGCAAATGGGTATACAACCAGGGTATTGACGTTCTTCTGGGCTACAATATCTTTGGTTTTGATGAACATTTCATGTGGGACCGCTTTTGCTTTCATCGCATTGACAAGGAAGAAGTCGTGCAGAAACTGAATCGGCTCTATAGCTTGGGAACGCCCATGACCCTAGAATCGAAAGAATTGTCAAGTAGTGCCATGGGTCAAAACTTTCTGCACTTGTGGAAGACCAGTGGGATTTTACGCGTCGACTTGTTTCAGTACATTAAGCGAAACGTCAACTTGGATTCCTACAAATTGGATAACACGTCTCGCTACTTTTTGGGCGAAGAACCAGTCAAAGTCCAGGATAATGATGACGAAACGTGGACGGTATATACAAAGGCCAAAAAGTCGCAGAAACCCGAAGTGGGACGCAGTGTCGTGTTTGTGAATGATGTGGGTGTAACCCTTTGTAATAAAGTGCAAATTACGCAAGTGTTGGAAGACGGCAGCTTTATTGTCCAAGCTCCTGACGATGTGGAAATCTTGGATATTGACAAGTGGGCAGTGGTCAAGGACGATTTGAGTCCCGAAGAAATGTTTCGACTCCATGAAGGGTCGAGCAGCGACCGTGCGGTGATTGCCTCGTATTGTATTCAGGATTGTCAACTTGTCTTGGACTTGTTTCATAAACTCGAAGTCTTTAATAATTCCATGTCTATGGCCAACGTTTGTAGTGTCCCCATTAGTTATATCTTTCTTCGCGGTCAAGGCATCAAGATTGAAAGTCTCATCTTCAAATTCTGTTATGAAAACCAACAATGCATTGAAGTCTTGCCAAATCCAAACGAGAACGAAGAACAGGAAAGTTATGAAGGCGCTATTGTTTTGGACCCCAATCCTGGCTTCTATACAGTACCCGTGGGTGTGGCGGATTTTGCATCCCTGTATCCGAGCACCATTATCAGTGAAAATATTAGTCATGATACCTTGGTGTGGGCCAAGGATTACGATTTAAACGGAAACTTTACACAATTTGCCTTTGGGTCCGATGCCTATGATAATCAGGCCGATGTACTCTATACGGATATTTCCTTTGATATTATTATTAAAGACCCATTGGATACTCGTAAAAATCCCAACAAGATTAAAGCAGGGACACGTATTTGTCGATATGCCCAGGAAAAGGTGGGAACCATTCCGTTGATTGTTGCAAAGTTGCTGGCACAGCGTAAGGCGACGCGAAAGAAGATTGCCAGTGAACCAGACCCTTTCCGTAAAGCACTGTTGGATGCGGAACAGTTGGCCTATAAAGTCACGGCGAATTCCTTGTATGGTCAATTGGGGGCAAATACCTTTAAGATTCGGCTACAACACTTGGCGGCGTCCGTCACGGCGTATGGTCGTAAACAAATCATGTTTGCACGCGATATGATTATGGAGTTTTACGGACCCAAGGCGCAGAATCCTCGCTGCACAGCGCGTGGAGCAGAAACAGTTTATGGTGACACGGATTCTCTATTCATTTGCTTCAACCCGAAGGACCCTGCAACGGGTCAACCCCTCGAAGGACGCGCTGCAGTCGAGGCCACCATCCATTTGACGGAAGAAGCTGGCAAACTTGTATCCCAGGTCCTCAAGCCGCCACACGACTTTGAATTTGATAAAGTCTACTGGCCCTTCTTGATTTTCAGTAAAAAGCGGTATGTGGGCAACATGTACGAAAGCGGACCCGATGAATATGTACAAAAGTCCATGGGGATTGCACTGAAGCGACGCGACTATTCCCAAATTGTCAAAAAGGTCTTTGGTACGGCGGTCAAAATCATGTTGGAAGAAAACAATGTTGTGAAATCCGCCGACTTTGTCAAGCAGGCGTGTACCGATTTAGTCAACGGCAAGTACGGAATGAATAAACTGATTATTAGTAAAAGTCTGCGGGGCGATTACGCCAAACCGGAAGGAATTCCGCATAAAATATTGGCCGACCGTATTGCCGCACGCGACCCAGGAAATGCCCCAGCCGTGGGAGACCGTATGTCCTACGTATATATTTTGCCACCTCCAGGTCAAGAAGTATCAAAACTCCAAGGAGACCGCATTGAAACGCCACAATATGTCTTGGAAAATAAGTTGAAACTGGATTACATGCATTATATTGAACACCAAATCTCCAATCCAGTATGCCAGCTCTTTGGACTACTGCTCGAACAATTACCTGGGTTTCAAGGCCCTCCTGCCGGCGGTTGGAACCCCAATCCAGAAAAGGCTCTCAAACAACGCGAAAATATGGCCTATGATATTATCTTTCGTGATGCCAATAATGCATCGACAAGCAATGCCATTAAAGCATTTGGTGAAAAGTTTGGATGGAAGGTCTTGCCAAAAACATCCTCATCCTCGAGTCCACGCACCGTTGCCGTTACACCCGTCAATTACCGCCCCATTACCAGTGGAGGGCAAAGTACGCTCGATGTGTTTCTCATGGACAAGATGATGATTAAAACCATGGGAAAGAAGCCCAAGAAAAAGGAGGACGCGGAAGGTGAGGTTGCCGCACCCAAAAAACCACGGAAAAAGGCCGTAAAAGAAACGTCGGAATAAAGTAGGTTTGAAGTCCAAATGGGAATCTTTTTTTCACGACATCAAGAAACGTTTGCCAATCCACCCAAACCAGGCATGGTCGATTTTTATCCCCCCTTGTCTGGCAAAAGTGCCGTCGACGACTTGGCCTATGCAGAAACCCTCGACAATTATTTACAACGGGTCGAAAAAAGCCCCATCAATGCCTACGTGCGCCGTGGTACCAATTATAAACCTTCCTTGTACACTGTCAATCGGTTTGTCCCTAATGAAAAAGGCGGGCTTTGGCCCAATGGACAAGTTATTTGGATGACCAATGAAGCCGATGGAGGACTCCCCCATACTCGTCCCCCACGATATATATGTTTACCCGCATCGCACCCAGAAAAGGATTTGGCAATCACCTTGACCCACGAACGAATTCACTTGTCCCAACGTCAACATACGGAAAAATGGATTTCCATGCTCGGCAAGGCGTGGAACTTTACTGTACACCATGATGCCTTGCCCGAAAAACTCGTGTCGATGCAACGACTCAATCCAGATTTAATCATGTTTCCCTTGATGAAATGGAAGGAACAATATGTACCCTATGCCATCTTTCGTAATTCGAAACCGACTTCTTTATCCGATATTAAAGTGGTGTGGTTTGACGTCCAAAAAAAAGTCGTCTTTGAAAGTCCCCCCAAAGGATGGGTTGAATTCTTTGGCAATATTCCCCAAGGTGAACACCCCTTTGAAATTGCTGCATACATTTTAACGAGTGAATCCAAAAGTCCCGCCAAACAAGCCCTTACGGCAGTCTTGGACGATTTGAAAAAGGTTTAATCTTGGTATTTAACAGGTGATTTCCTTTTTGTTTCATGAGCAACACGAGCCGACGTACGCAGATTCTCGAACTCTTTATTACACAATTACAAAATCTCGGGTTTCAGGTCGATTTGCAAACATACATTTCACAGAGTAAACCTTTTTTACAAATATGCAACGATGTGCAAAAACAACCCGTCCATGAATTATCGTTTTCAAACAACAAGTTTTTCTATCAACACCCTATTCACGGAGAACGCGCCTTTCAATTACGAAATATGGTTGCAAAAGGGTCGTATGGCTATATTTATAGTTCCATATGGGTCAACAATATCGAAGAATTGTATATTAAACAAAGCAAACAACCGTTGCTGAAAGAAGTCTTGCTTCAAATCATGGCCTGTTGTGTCTTGGAAGTCTACAACTTTTCTTGGGTCGTTCCAAAAATCAATGATGTGTTTTCCAGTCAACAAAATGGACACATGTTTACCATGATTCCCAAAAAGGATTCCACCATATATCAAATCTATTTAAAAAACAATTATAAATCATCTCCGTGTGTTGAAAATGATATTATGCTATTCGAAGTCGTGTGTCAAATGGCTCTATATAATTACATCTTGGAAGAGGAAATTGGACTCAATCACCGCGATTTACAAACACGAAATATACTCATGATTTGTCCCAACGAATCGCAGGATACAATACACCATGATGCAAAGGATTTTGAAATTTCGATTCACGCCAAAAATCACGCCCTCATGGTCGACTTTGGCAACAGCTGTATTCCACAAAACGAAACTCGCGTATATACACCCAGTCATCAATATTCCATTGACAGTACCCCCAAAGCTGGTCGCGACTTGTTTCAAATGTTGGCGTATTTGTACAATCAAACCTTTATTCGCAATGGATTGACCGAAACCGGTCATGCATTATTTCACACATTTTTACAAGGCGCCAAACGAAACTGGGCCGACTTTTTAAAAGAAAGTACCTATAGTGAAGAGGAAAACTTTAATGTCATATATATGATGTCCTTTGGATTCAAATTTTGTAGTGTCAATTGCACCCCCCTTTCTTTATTTCAAACCATCAGTAAGACTTACCCACAGATTCTTACCCTCAAAGAAAAAATATAATATGATACATGATAGTTGCATCCAATTATATTTTCGTTTTAACGACTCTTCCACTTTTCATCACATACATTGCAAATGTACAAGAATTTCAAATTGGTGGGGTCGTATTTAATATAGACCACGTCTTTTTGTACACCCGCAACATTGGTAGGACATTCCTTGTTGGGACATCCGAGAGTATGCAAATGCGGCAATGTCGGGTCATTCTTGGTAAATTCATTCAAGAATACTTTATAGGCTTCAGACGCTTTTTCTTGAATAATTGTTTCCATCACAAGGCCTCCGTTCTCGTCTTCTGCACTACTGCGATATCCACAGTTGCGACATACACGGCTCAAGCTTTGTTCTCCATCTTTGGACTTGTCCAAATATAAATAATAATCACACGTGGGACAGAACCTCATTTTCCTATACTAGACAAGAAAAAGGTTTTTGATTCAATTTTACGCCATATTTGAATGTTTGATGAGGAAAAAGAGTTGCATTTTCGACATGCGTTTTTGAAACACGATTTGGCACTGCGCTTTTATACACATGGCTTCCAACCCCTCTTTATGAAAATTTAAGGGCGCCTTCAAAACAATCATCTTTGCACGCGGTGGATTCGACATCATCAGTTCTGCGAAAATTGTGGTAATGTTTTTGGGGCCAAGATACAAATCCACAGACGGTTTATATTTATAATCGGGTCCTCCCCATGGGGGGTCAAAGAAAATGACATCTTGGGTCAACGTATGCATGACGGTCTGATAATCTGTACTATCATACTGCGTTATCTTATGATGCACAGCCGCCAATTGTAAATTGTGTTGGAGCATGGATGACCGAAAGGGGTCAATTTCGACCACATTTACATGCGAAAAATGCTTGGCAAACGAAATGCTGTTTCCACCGACACACGCCATTGCATCCGTAATACATTGTGGAATCGTATGAAAATGCTTCTGGTATTCTTCTAGAATGTATACACTCGTTTCATTCGCAATTGTACCATTGGTAACACTATACAAGCCTTCATTGTCAATTTGTACTTGCGGTATCAAATGAGCATCCACAAGACCTGAAAACAAACCGCGGATTTTATCTCCCTTTTCTTTCCGATTTTTTTCCATTAGTACACCTCTTGTATTGTATATAGAAAAAGTCGTTTATGTTGTGTTTTTACTATGAAAATAACCCGGCTTCCCCCTGGTAGGATTCCCATGAACATGTCCTCGCATGAAACTACAATAAAATTGAATCACGACGCCGCAGACAACATGTACAATACAATTCAAATGGCATCTGGGTACGAGAACATTCATCACACTCCCTTGGTACAGTTTCTTGCTTCACGCAAGGTCTTTAATACCAAGGAATCCGAAGTTTCCATGACTGGTATGGGTTCGTCCAAAGGCAGCTGGTATGTATCCGATGCCGATTACGACACCTTTCTTGACCTGTTGCACGACGACCTCTTTCAGAAAAATATTCGCCATCGTGGCTTTGTCGAACAACGCCGCGAGGATTATATTTGCAAACCCCTCATTGACTTGGACTTCAAGTTTCCTCCTGAAAACACGCTCAACCATGTATTTACCGATGAACATATTTCCAAATTCTTGGAACGTATGTGCACCATTTACAGCAAGTATTTTGACCTTCCCAAATCGATTCGCTTCTTGGTGACGTTGCGCCCTCAAGCCTACGTGGAAACCAAGCAACAGAAGAAGGATGGTATTACCACGACCGTCAAGAAGATTAAAGACGGTATTCACATTGTGTGTCCTGATATGAGTATTCGCCGCGAACATGCAGCCTTTGTTCGTCATTGCGTCTTGGAAGAAAACATTATTCAAGAATCATTTGGCGAGATTGGATATACCAACGGCGAAAAGGATATTTATGATACCTTAAATGACAATAAAACCGGTTGGTTCTTTTACGGAGAATCCAAGCCAGACATCTTTCCCTACAAACTGTCGCACGTGTACAAGTACAATTGCCGTAGCGGAAAGTTTAGTGAAGAGTCAAATCAGGCCTATAGTTCTCGCGAACTCTTGGAGCTTTGCAGCATTCGTCTTCTTCAAAATAGTCCCTTGCTACAACCCAAGGATTCCATGATAACCGAAATCAACCAAAAGATGGATACCATGAAAACGATGAGTCGTGTTCACGAAAATATTCAAAACACACCGTCGCTTCAACAAATGGAAATCTTTCCCAAGGAATTGTCGTCCTGGAACCAAACGTTGATGAGCATGATTCGCCCAGAAAATGTCTCGGATTTCGAGTTTATTGAAGGACTTGTAAATTGCTTGTCGGCCGAACGTGCCGATGCCTACGATTCGTGGATGCGCGTCGGCTGGTGTCTCAAGAACATTTCCAACAACCAAACCAGCGAGAAAATGTTTGACTTGTGGATGGAATTCAGTAAAAAGTCGCACAAGTACTCGGAAAACAATAATGAACAACTCAAGTACAATTGGAATCGTAATGTGCTCGGTCAAATGGAAGGGGTGTCGCTTCTTCAAATTGGGAGTCTCGTACGTTGGGCACAGGAAGACGATTATGCTGGGTACTTGAAGGTGCGCAACAATGATATTCATAATTACATTACCAAGGTGGCCAAGAGTTTTAGTGGCGGTACCCACACCCATTTTGCGAAAATCATGTACAAGCTTTATGGCGACCGTTTCCGCTGTGCCATTGACGGCAAAAATATTGAATGGTATGAATTCAAAAACCACGTGTGGAAGAAGGTTCCTCTTGGTCTTGAACTCAAGATTTGTATGAGCAATGAAGTTTCCGAAATTATTGCCGAAACCAAGTCGATGGTGCGCAATGAATATTTCAAGCGCAAGGCCGAAGAATCGTCGCGCCGTATGCAAGGAGAAGACGATGAAAATCCACGCGGCCACGACGACAATGCATATTCCAAGAAGGACGATATGGAAGAAAAAGAGTTCAAGGAAACCATGCAACAATTCTTGAAACTCGAACAGAATTTGTATGATGAGCGCAACAAGGAACAAATTCTCAAGGCATGTGTCCAAGTATTCAAGGACGAGGAGTTTTCAAAGCGTCTCAATGCCAATCCATACTTGCTGGGTTGCGCCAACGGGATTCTCGAACTTCGAAAGCCCGTATACGATGGCGAAGGCAAGTTTCTCAAGTTTACCACGGAGCTTCGTCCTGGAAAACCGGATGACTATGTGAGTTTCCAAATGGGTTTGACCGAAGGCGATATGCCGGCCCTCGAATATTATCCGTACAATCCACATGACGAGTCGCAGGCCCAACTCCAAGACTTCTTTGCGAAAATCTTTCCCAACGCCGAACTCCGTGAATATATTCTTACGCTCTTGTCCGGTTGCTTGGAAGGGGACGATAAAGAACAAGCCTTTTACTTTATGATTGGTGCAGGAGGTAATGGGAAATCCAAGTTGATGGAACTCATGGCAAACGTCATGGGTCAATATGCAAGTACAGCAAGTACCACCTTGATTACCCGTAAAAAGGCGGAAGCTGGTGCGGCAACTCCAGAATTGGCGTGTTTGCGGGGGGCGCGATTTATTGCATTGCAAGAACCGGATGAAACGGACGTTCTCAATACGGCACGTATTAAACAATTGTGTGGTCATGATTTGGTAGAAAGTCGTGGTCTTTACAAGGAACAGGAGCGTTTCCGTATTATGGGCAAGTGGTTTATGTGCAGCAACCGAGACCCGAAGGTCAACAGTATGGACTGGGGTACCTGGCGTCGTTTCAAGAAAATCTTCTTTGAATCGTCTTTCGTAGGCGAAGACAAGAAGAATACGGTCGACCACAGCAAACACATTTATCTTCGCGACCCTGATATGGACAGCGCACTTCGAAAGTGGCGTGGTGCCTTCTTTGGACTGCTTGTGCATTATTATGAAACGTATTATTCGCCAGACGGTATTAAAAAGATTCCAGAAATGGTCGAAAAGTATACCCGTGCATACCGCGACAGTTATGATACATTCGGCAAGTTTGTCCTCAGTCGTGTTCGTATTGCAACCGTCAATGATGACCGCGCACTTGGAAAACGCGTGGATTACCGTCCCTTCTTTGCAACCTTTAAAAAGTGGTGCGACTTGAATGGTCTCAGTCGACTCAGTGAAAATGAATTCAAGACACGTCTCTTGGAACGTTTCCGTCCCATCAATGAAAACGATAATTCGACCAAGTGGGCCTTTGAAAATATTCTCTTGTTTGAATCGGATGAAGATGCCGAGTCCTTTGACAAGCACGAAGACGAAAATGGGTTTGTCGACGATGCGTAAAAATATGTATACAATTCAAACTTGTAATTCAATACATATTTTTTATGGATGGGATGTTTAGGCCAGATATTGAAGAATTCCGTACACAAGAATGGAGGCGACTGCGTAAAAAAGAAGTACCATGAATGCACCCTTCCACCCCACATTCATCTTTTGAACATAGATGAGTAAAAGACCCACGAGAAACCAGCCAATCAGGAAAATGCCGAGACCCACATCTTGTAAGGTTGGAAAAGATTCATCTTGCGGGGGTCCGTTGTGCATAAGATTGTCGAGAAACTCGCGGTCCTCCACTTGGGACTTTTCTTGGTAGGCCTTTAATTCCTTTTCGAGTGCCAACTTTTGTTTTTGTAATTCGGTTTTTGTATTTGAAACAGTAGTCGAATCATTACCACTCGAATAATCATACAATGCATTGGCCGTCAATTTCAAATTCGTATAATTACTATTTAGCGACGCTTTTTGACTATTAAAATCGTTAATAAATCCTGCTAAAAATGTTTGTTGACGTGTACCGTCATCGCTACTTGCACATGCACTGTTGAAATTGGCTAGACCCGTATTCAGTTGTTGACCACCACCGACGGTTGTTATACATTGTGTCGAACCGGTTCCTGTTTTAACCATCGTACAATCCTCTTCTTACATAAGAGAAAAGGGAATCCTATTTATTACTGACCCCCTAGACTTTGACCTGCACTCTGTAATATTGCTCCCGTTGTTTGTCCCACTTGATCCATTCCTCCTGAAATAGCAATTTGTGCACTACCCACACCACTTTGAATTTGTGAAAGTAAATCTGTATTGGTAAATCCTGGGCAAATGGGTGCCGGACGTGGTGCAGGAAGGGTGGGGAAACGACGACGATTCCAGAAACGGTAGTCGCGAATGACTTCGGTGTATCGTGCACGAATAATGATGGTGAGAAGCAAGGCAATCACAATTAAGGATACAATTCCGTAGAATGCACCCCCAGGAATGATTCCCAAGCGATGATAATACAAAATGGGGGCAAGAATCATAAGGGAAATAAAGAGCAATTGAAAGAAGAATAAGGTATCCAACTTATTTCCAGACGTCCATTCATTGACTTCGAATTGACGCTTTGCAAGTTGGGCGTCGTGACGGGCACCCAATGCTTCTCCTTTGACACGGTCTTCCAAGGATTGTTGCAAATGGTCCAAATCCTTGTTTCGTGTAAAATAGTATAAGACATTGTTATTAGTATTGGACGATTGTTGTAAATGGTCTTTTACCGTTGCAAATGCACCGGAATGCTGTGTTTTACTTTTGTTTGTAATATCACTTGCTTTTTGGTCCATATACGTTTTTAATGCTGTTCGATTTTCGTTTTGTTTCAATTCCCATAAATTTTCGGTTTGAATCAAATTGATTAAATCAAACGTATATCCTTGCTGTGCATTCATTAGACTTTCTGGCTCTGGCATATTTATCTTCTGCTATTGTGCTTATAAAATTATTGGTATATTTTTATAAATCCAATGATAATTCTTTACTTGGCAATATAAAATAACATGGCAATGGCCACAATATTTAAACAAGAATATAGGGTGAGTAAATTATTGTGGGCTCGATTTTTTTCGGCACTGTATTCGACCATCCGTTTATGAAGTTCGGAAGCACTATTTTCACTTTCTAAAATACTGGCTTGTTCTTGAAGACGCGCTTTACGGTTTCCAAATTCTGTATTGAAACCATTAATTGCAGTATTATATCCCTGCGAATCCTCAAGAAGTGCTTCACTAATCTTTCGCATTGCATCCAAAAGAAGATTTAGTTTTTTATTAAATTCAATGGATTTCAAACGATAGGGACCTACTTGATTCGTATTTATGCTATTACGATTCGCCTCAATTGTTTCTGTTGTAAACGATGTAATTGCCTGGACCAAGCATGAAATTGCCTTTTCATAATATGACTTTACATAGTTAAATTCTTTTTCAAGATCACTAATTAATTTATTTTGTGATTGGACGTATCCTGCCAAAGGATCATTATTATTTCCACCTGCTTGTTCTGGCGATGTCCATGTCTTTGTATTGAATTTGGACAAATCGGGTGCGGTGGGGATAATTTTTACAGTACGTAAATTATCAATGAATGATTGGGCTCCGCTAGTTGTAAGAAGACCATCTGTTCCAATCCAATTATTTGCAATATATGGTAAAACTCCTCCTTCCAAATTACTATAATTATTTAATTGAGCACACGTTGAAGGTGGTGTGAGTGTATCGGTAATCTTTGGCATTCTTCCTACTATCTTTCATTAGAATTTTCCACTGTATGCAAAGAGTCCCAATAATACAAATAAAAATACAATGCCCACGAGACTTAGGAGCGAATTTTGAAAAATCGAGGAAGCCCCCACGTTATTGGCTACATTGAAATTTATCGACATATCGGGCTTATTCAAAACTTCGCGAACCAGCATAAAGGAAAGAAAAATTAATAAAATCCCCAATGCAAGAAAAATCGCAATGGATACTTTGTGAAAGGGTTTGGAAAAACCGAGTTTTCCTGCAAGCCCCTGGTAATTGGATACATGTTGACGCGGGTTGTCAATATTTTCTTGTCGGGACTTGGCGTTTTCGTAATCGGTCTTGGCATCCTTGATTTGTTTTTGAAGAGCAATAAGGGATGTTTGTAATTGTGTAATCTCGTTTGGATTGCTCGCATTGATAAAGTTTTTAATATATTCACTTAATTCTGTATTTAAATCTTCATATGCCTTCAACTTTTGAATAACAGTTTTTATCTTTGTTTGAACTCGATTATATGCAGGGTCGGAACCGTCAGTCAAACTAATTCCGCCTCGTTGTACATAGTTTTGAAAATCGGTATCACTTTGTAATGCAGTAATTGCAGTTGTGATTTCACCCTCTAAACGTGTTTTGTTTGTTTCAAAACATTTCTGTTTTCCATTTTCACTTGCAGTACCCCATGTTGTTTGACTACAAAGAACCATCTCTATTATGGAACACATACACGATAGAGAATCGTTTCCCCAGAACTATACGATGGACTGGTAATCTTTACAATATCTCCCACCACAAGACCCATGTACCGTGCCACCATATCACTGTGGTAGCGAATCATCGGAAGCTGGGTCTTTGACTTTGCATACCACGTCTTCAAAAGAGCATCATGATCTTCCGTCGGAATCTTTTCAAATTTTGGTTGCAAATAGTGCTTCATGGGATTGTTGACCAAACTCGGAATGGAGAAGAATTGTAAACAAAGCTTGTGTTGGTTGTAGGCATTGAGGGACGCTGCGTGAAAGGTGTCGACGATTTGTTCCATGGTCAAATAAATCACGGTGGTTTTTGTGGGGTCAATCGGTTCCGTAGGATTGTCTGGGTTCATCAGGCGGTCCGGCGATTCATCCCCCAACAATTTGGATGCAATGTTTCCTGCCGACGGCTTGATGCGTGTAAAACTATAAAAGACAAAGGCCTTTTGTGAAGGGTCGCTTGTCTTGCTCACAACAATTTGTAAAGGTCGGGGATTTGAAAGGACGACTAGTTTTACCAACTCATCGGGTCCCAACTTGGTATACGGTGCAATGTTGTAGCCACGGTCTTGCAATAATTCCAAAACGGTCTGGCGCGAACGAATCAAAATATCATTCGTATTGGGTGGGAGTGCTTCCGTCATTCTTTACTAATAGTGTTTTGGTCTTTATGTATTTCAATTTTATGACCGTTTGTACGAGGATGCTTTATAAGAAAATCATATCTTCTTATAAAACGTTTGAAGGACGGTTTATTCCCCCTTGACAATCTTATATTGTTGTTTATACACACTTGGTTGTGAAGGGCCTTGCGACTCGTCTGCGAAATTGTCGCCAGCCATTGAATCAAGATAGGGGTCATATGCGTCGCCGCCATTGGATGCAAAGGATACGCGATTTTGTCGCGGCATGGGGCTTCGTGGGCGTCGTTGTTGCGGGACGCGCATAATATGGGGTGGAGTTTGGATGGGGTTGGATTCGGATGGAGGAATTAAGCCGTCTTGAATCATGGATTTTTCATCCGTAATAACTTCAATGACCGGTGCATCACCCGCAGGAGAATCATAGACTTTTAATTCACCTTCATTTCGTATGATGGGTGCGAGACCCCCTTGTTGAACACCCGTCTTTGGGATTCCTGTGGATGGTTGAAAGAGCCCTTCGACCGATGCGGCCACATTATTAACCACATTTGATACACGATTTAGGACGGATTTTTCGCTGTTGTTGGAAGAGGAGTTCGAAGAGGAATTGGAGTTGGAAGAAGAGTTCGAAGATGAGTTGGAGGAACTATTGGAGTTGGATGAAGAGTCCGAAGAACTATTGGAGTTGGAAGAAGAGTCTGAATTGGAGTTGGAGTTGGAAGAAGAATTGGAGGAACTATTGGAGTTCGAGTTGGAATTCGAATTATTACCAGGCGCCTTTCGTAAACTGGGAACCGCATCCAGTTTTCCCTTGGCTGCATAGGTGGGATACACACGAATCGGCAATTGGGTTTCAATATCCAGCATCTCCTTTTCTGCCACCGACTCCAAGGCCTCTGCACCTGCCAATTTATGACTGTCCTTGCTGGTCAAGATTCGCAATGCAAAGTTGGCATACGTATTTAATTCTTGAATTAATAATTTCGTTGCATATGGCATCTCCACCTTGCTGTACGTAACCGTACTTCGTTTGACCGGCGGAATCGGTTCAAGATTGTGTACACTGTTGCCTGAATATTGAATGGGTCCATCACACATGGTACAAAAATAAAACTCTTCCTTTTCATTGTAAATGGGAATTGTACCACAACCATTACAAATGACAAACTCCGTTTTATCACTACGTTCCATCATCGATTCACGGACAAAGGATGCACCACCGTGGGCCAAAATCGCATCACGTTCCATTTCACCAATCTTGAGACCTCCCTGATTTCCACGACCCCCTGTCGGTTGATGGGTCCGCATTTCACGACGCCCTTCTCCACGCGCATTCCATTTATCTTCCGTCATGTGCTTCAAACGCATTGTATAAATCGGCGCCATGAAAAATTCCGCTTCCATCATTTGCCCCGTTTGTCCATTGTACATGACATGATTCCCCATACTGTTGAAACCCAGTTTCTGAAGAACATTTCCAATGGCCTCATGGGGACTTCCGTCATTCATGAAGGTCGTACTGTCTGCCAATGCTCCCACTTGCGCCGCCGCATACCCAAACAACATTTCAAAGATTTGTCCAATCGTCATACGTGAAGGAATCGCGTGCGGATTCATCAACATATCTGGTACAATGCCTTCCATGGTCCGTGGCATATCGACTGCACGAATCGGCATTCCCAGCGTACCCTTTTGCCCGTGGCGATTCGATACCTTGTCGCCCAATTCTGGAGTACGGTCCTGCACGACACGGATTTTAATGAGTTTCAAGTTTTGGTTGCTCATGAGACGCACCACACTGTCCACACGACCCTGTGTCCACACTTGCGGGGTCACCGATGCATCGCGCATTTTTCCGTTGCCGGCTTGTAAATACCGTGATACAATGACGGTGTTTTCATCCACAACAGCACCGACCTTTATAATTCCTTCTTCGTCCAAATGACTGTAATCATACCCAGGATGCAAATCCGTCCATCCAGGCACATTCTTTGGATTAGCAATACGTGTCCGTGTTTGCAACTTTTCGTCGTTTTCTTCAAATGCTTCGTACGAACGATAAGTCATATTTCGAAACATTCCACGCTGCATACTGTCGGCATTGAGAACGACACCGTCTTCTTGGTTGTATCCGGTAAACGCCCCCATCGCCAAAATCAAGTTGTGTCCATAGGCCATTTGTCCACCCCCAATGTATTCTTGATAAATGGTTCGCGACAAGGGCATTTCTCCGTAGCACAAGACGTGGGTATTGTTGTCAAACCGATTCTTCCAGTTGGTGGCATAAATTGACAAGCCCTGTTTACTTTGACTGGCTGACAATTGATTACGCGGCGACTGGTTGTGGTTGGCAAACGGAATCATCGAACATAAGAGACCCATAATTGTGGAAGGATGGACTTCCAAATGGGTACTGTTTTGGTCCAAATGGTCTGGATAACTGACCAACAAGATTTCGTTTTGTTCATACGGGTCCACATACGAAATGAGTCCTTGCAAGGGTGTTAAAAAGGCAATATAATCATCCAACTTTGCCGCCGCATTTCCTTCCAAGGGGTCATAAAACACGTTTGATTCCAGGGAAATTTCTTCCTTGTGATACTTTCCAATCACAAGACGCACCCAGGACTTGTCCTTGAATTCATCAAGTGGTGGCAAGTTTCCAGGGGTCGGACAATGAATGAGGGGACGAAGGGGACGACCATCGTCATTGTACACAAAGACCTTGCGTTCTTGAATGTTAAATCCACAACTACTAAACGGCGGTAGGCAACCGGTACGCTTCAACAATTGCAAGGTAATGGCTAATTTTTGGGGGTCGCGGGTATATCCAACAATCCCCCCATTCAAATACACCGGTACCATCGATTGAATCCGTTGGGTGGTCATCAATTGACACGGATTGACCTTTGCCTTGTTAAACAACCAATTGAGAAGTGGCTCTTGCGACCCTCCAATACTAATGGCCGTAAAGATGGACAAGTTTTTTGTGACACCAATGTGCCCACCACTTGGCGTTTCATTTGTGCAATAATACCCGTATTGACTGGTTTGCAACAAACGTGGACCCGTCAATTTCAATTTTGTGTCGAATTCCAAAATAATCCGCCGACAATGACTCATAAAATCAAGATAGGACAAACGGCTCATGGCTTGTACCACCCCCTTTTTCACATCTCCCTTTCCAGAATCCCACTTTCCTTTGAATCCGCGGGTAATGGCTTCTGTAATTTTCCCCCGTTGAAACAAGTTGGGTATGTTGCCCGATTGAAACAAGTTGGGGAAATTTTCTCCGGCATATTGCGCCTTGTGTTCATTGTATTCGGTATCAATGGCCAGTGCCACCATTTTCAAGTACTTTTTATACGTGGTTTGAAACAATTGTTGAAGCAAAAATCCACTGCTCAAGAGCCGTTGATTGCGCGTGTCGTCCTTGTTGGTCGGTGGTTCAATTCCCTTGATGACGCGAAGCATCTTGCGAACACATGCACCAAGGAATTGAATGCGTGCACCAAACCCACCAATTTCTTCGACGTGTGGAAACAATTGATTGTGTAAAATGTCCAAAACGTGGAATTCACTAAACCCTTTCGTAAGGGTCTTAATATAGTGAATGGCACTGTAGGTATCCAAAATGGGGTAGGCATTGTTGATACTGGGAATTAATAAGTCGGCCAAATATTTTGCGTCTGGTCCATCCAAATCGGGAAAAATTTGTTCCATGATTTCCTTGTCCGTTTGGACACCCAATGCGCGAAATAAGATGAAGATGGGAATCGGTTTTCGTACAAAGGGAATACTGACTTCCAAGGTCGATGGAACATACAAACTCTTATCTTCCACTTCACGTCCATAGCGGTCCATTTTATATGCACTTTTCCGTGTGAGTTCACGATTGTACATGAAGGATACGCGTTTGGTAACGTGGGACGTGGGATGAATTGACACAATGGTTCCATAGTACGAAACTTGCTTATCGAGTTTTTGTTCGGTGACATACAAGGTGTTGAATGCCCCTTCTTGACGGGTAACAATAACCTTTTCAGACCCATCCAAAATAAAGTATCCCCCTTGGTCTTCCGTGCATTCTCCCATGGCCGTCAACAAGGGTTTCGGTTTATTGTACAAATGGCAATACATGCTGTGCAACATACAAGGAATATGACACAATTCGAATTTCGGAACTTCGATAATACGTGGAACAATTTCACTGTCGGCTTGGGTAATCTTTTCGCGCACATAGACTTTGATGTGCAAATTGGCGCTGATTTCCAGGAAATAATTCAAATTTCGAAGACGAGCTTCATTCGGAAATAAGGCACGAACATCTTGCCCCTTTTGGAGCGATAAGGTGGGAAGACCCACAAAGATTTCATCGCCGGTTTGTCCTCCAATATAAATCTCAATCTTGTATTTATAGACTGTTTCTTCATTGTTCATGGGGGATTTTAAGAGCAGAATCGGATTTTCCGCATTGATAATCGAAGGCAAGTCTTCACGAATAAACTTGTTGTATCCTTCCAAATGGTGTTTGGTCAAGGGATTTTGAAGGGTCGTGAAATATTGGTGAATAAGTTCTTGCGCCAATTTTCGGGACGAAAACCCAGTCCATCCTTCTGCTTCGGCCTTTGCAGCAGCCGGATTTTTGAGCATACTGGGCCCTTCCATTTCATTCTGTGGAATCTCCATATTCTACAAGTAGACATGTATTATCCTTATATCGTTTTACGCTGAAGACGATAGAAAAATAAGTTGGTGTTGTGTATTTATGTTCGATTTATGACCGATGATTGGTTTAATGCACGTGTGAGGGTTTGCGCAATCGGAGGAACGGATGGGTTGGATGTATGGCGGTAATTATAAGTGGTTTCATACGAATTAGGACCGGGGGCCGAAGAAGCACCCTTTAGCGCCATCACTGCTTGGTGTTGCGGGGTTTCAGGATTTTGTGCGGTTACAGGACGTTGTGCCATTCCACTCATGTATCGTGTAAAGTCATTATCGACAAGAGGCGACAGAATTTGACTCATAAGACCACCCCCTCCTTGAATATCATTTGCACTGGGTGCCCATTTACCGGCTTCACTTCCACAGGTACTTGCGGTTCCAGGCATCGGTGGCTCCACGCCGCCGCGCATTAAATATTCCGGAAACTTTCCGTAAGGTGCATTTCCACCGGGTCCCATAGTATAATCAAGGGGTGCAACTCCTCCCCGTTGTTTGCGAGTAAAGCGGAAGGATCCACGAACATGCTTCAAGTATTTTTCGGCGGCCTTGAGAGGCAAGGTTTTGCCAAAAATTTGCTTCCACTCACGGGCAAATTGACGAGCCGCAGCCGGTAAACTTTTCGCAGAATGAACAAGTTGTTGGGCCTTTTGACCAATATAGTGCATTCCTTGACGAAGTTGTGGAATATCCATCATATGACCGGTCCCCTTACGGCTCCCACGATGTTTTCGGGTACTATTCTTTTTCATTGTCTTTTTTGCCATTCTCTACTGTATACAATTCTATTTTATTGATTGTTATTTCTGGGGGTTGCAATTAGGTTGGATAAGATACTATTGTTCTTACGTCCATTATTTCCCATGTTTAACAAGTTATTTGCAGTACGCAAGGTATTGTTGACCATCGAGGTTAAGGGATTGGTTGCACTTTCTGCCGATGGCATTGGGGTCATTGTACTGGTTAATGAATTGATCGGGGACATACTATTATTTGACTTGCCTCCACCCACATTCAATCCCAAATAGAGAAGTGCAGAAATAATAATGAAAAATACAATAATGTAAGGTCCATAGACTTTGAGGGTGTCCATCCAGGTTGCATACCGATATTCAGGTTGGAATAATTGATAGTGTTGATATACGGCAAACATAAGGAGACCAATGCTGATGAGTGCAATGAGTGGTGCACCCAAACGAGGCAATATCAAAAATATAAGTGCAATTGTGATTAACAAGGCAGCCAACCCAGGAATGAAAAATTCCATCTTCTATTACCGTGTCTGGATTTTAAATCTTGTCAATTAAATCACGATGGGTAAGTAAATGCTTGCGACAACAATAGCGCGTAATTCCCAACTTGTTCATGACTTGCTTTTCAGGCGTTAATGGGATTGCGTCGGGTGATTGTGTACCATCAATGACAAACGGTTGAGTAATATTTTGTTCGGTGCGAAGACGTGCAACCTCGGCTTGATAATATCGCCATTTATCGGCCAGCATATTTCCACAATTCATACAACGTACTGGAATAATCATCCTTGTATAATCTATCTATACAATTGTTTAAATTGAATCTTTCAATTTTATCAACGGTTTGAACGTAGGGTTTGTACGAAAGATGTTCATCGTCGTCGCCTCCTTCTTCGCGATAGCCTCCCTCATTTTTCGAAAAGCCAAACGGAGGGATTCCGAGACTGTCGCAATTGCTGGCACGATGCCCTCCTTCTCCACAAATACTGCACGGAATCGGATTGACACTGGTGGAACTCATTGTACTAATGATGGTTGGGCGATTCTGGAACTCAATTTTTTGTGCGTGCGGTTGTTTTGTGCATGTAGAATTCCGAAAGAAACATAGAAACAATCATGACTTCTGTACTGAATGGAATGGGATACCAAGGAAGTAACCCCATCGGCAACCAAATTCGTAGTTTGCAACGTGAACTCGATAATAGTAAAAAGGATTTACAAATGTTGCTCGACGTTTTACAAGAAAAGAATCCAGAGGTCTACAACGGCTACAAGTCTCTCAAAGAAGCACAAGCTGCAAAACTTGCCGAGGAACGTGCACGGGCTGCTGAAGAGGCTCGACGGGCAGCAATGCAGAATAATTTTATGATGAATCGGCGGTAGACAGGATTTTCTTCAAGGTTTTTTCATCCAACACTATGCCTTCTTTTTTTAGTTGAACCACTAACAAACGAGGACGTAATAACGGATTTTCACGGCACAGGGTTTGAATTTTTTGAATCGTTGCCTGGTCATAGGCAGGAAGAGGTTCTTTCGTTTGGGCTTTGGGCAAGGCAACGGGTGCTTGCGTGGTTGAAAGTCGTAGGGGACCGTTGGATGTATCAACCAAAGGCGCAATTTCCAATTGTCCACTGTGATGGGCATCGTGACACGTTTGACACACGACCACTAAATTTCGTGCATCGTGATTATGGGTTCCATCCTTATTTTTTTTATGGGTTGCATCCTTTCGCTGCTGAATATGATGGACTTCCAACTCCTTGGTAATGGGATGCTTGCACATCTCACACTCTTTGCGCAAGATTTGCCGATTCCATGCACTCTGGGATGCATCCTGTGTGGTCGTAGTCCCCAACAACATGTGTCGATAGCGTTGTGCATTTTCTAAAATACTGTGATTCATATGCAAGGCACGGGCTACTTCCAGACCGTAAAACGTATTCCCTGGTCCTGGCTGTAAACTGCGGTCATACACCAAACAATCGTGCGCAGGGTCATAATACACTTTCAGGTGAAACACTTGCAGGGTCGGATTTTGTACAATGGGCAATTTCATCAAATCGTGCAAATGCGAGGCCAGGACAAACTTTGCACCCGTATTTTGTAAATGCTCAATTCCTGCAGCAACAATGGAGGTCGCACTGACCGATTCCGTGCCGGCACACAATTCATCCCCCAAGACCAACGTATTCTTGTTGGATACCGCAAAAATATCACGCAATTCACTCACTTCGACCGCAAACGATGATAAACCGGCCCATAAATTATCTTGATTCAAAATCCGTGTGGCGATTTGTTGAAAGGGTTGCAATTCCATGGATGATGCCGGTACATAGCACCCCACTTGCGCTAAAAATACCGAAATTCCCAGCGCCTTCATAAAACTACTTTTTCCCGAGGCATTCATGCCGTATAATAAAATTCCAGAGGACCCTTCGTCCAAGGTAACACTGTGGCTTACCAACTTTGTGCGCGACGATTGTTGCATTTCAATGAGTGGATGGCGTAGATTTTCCACCTTGATATAGGCTGACGACTTATGTTCAACCAAGCTGGGCTGGACCCATCCATATTTTTGCGACGTCTTGGCCATACTAAGTGCCACATCCAAATTAGTAATATATTGTTCCAATCCATCCCAGTGGTCTTGATGGGATTTAATAAAATGCAAAACCGCCTCCATATTTTCTTCATTTCGACTCGTTTCCAACAAGGCGCGTGTACTTTGCAATTGACTGTGCAAGACTTTTAATTCTGGATGTTCAACATTGACATAACTCTTGAGTTTCTGGAATTCAAAATGTTGATAGATTGTCGTTTTTTTGGTTTTGAGTAATTCCAACATTTTAAAAATTTTATTGTTGCAATACAAGGTAAAGCAGTTTTTATTTTCATCTTTAAAGTACAGACCCTGTTCCAAGGACTTTTTGTCGGTGGAAAATTGGCGATACAAGGTGTCCAACCATGTTTGGGCCGATTGAAAGATAGATTGAATGGTCGTTTCGTGGACTTGACATTGGGGCCCATATTGTGGCTGCAAATATCCGTAATCTTCGGGACTTTTTTGCGACTTTTCAAGGTTTTCAATACAAAAGATGGTACGAAACGACTCGAGAATATCTTGCACTTGCTGATGAATGGCCTTGTTATACAAGAAGGATGGCTGAAGAATCTCACACAAGAGTTGAATGGCACTGTAGGTCTGATACAATTGTACAAGTTCATTGGAACGCACCTTTCCACACAAGAGGTTTCGATGAAGGCGTGACAGGTCGTACATGGATGTAAAACACGTTTGCAAGGAAACAAGGGTCGATGATTCACACGCCAAAAACCAAGCCAACTCTTCTTGCTTTTTACGCAACATGGATACATTGGTATAGGGACGACACAACACTTGACGGAGGGAGCGTTTTCCCATGGACGTATATGGACTGATAAATAAGTTGTAGACACTAAAGGGGTTTGCTTCCGTGGGTAAGAAATTGATTTGTTGCAAGGCATTGTTTAAAATTTGTACATGGTCGGTGGGATTCCAGAGTTGGGGTACTTTACAATGTTGTATGAATTGAGGATTGTGTTTTTCCACAAATTGTAAAATACCACACAGCGCATATTCGCACAAGACATTTTGGCCCAATTGTAAATAGGACCGCAATGGAAGAAGCGTCTTTGGCTGAAAACACGACCGCAAGTAATTTTCACGATGAATATAATTTTGAAAGTTTCCTTTTAACAAATCGTGGGATTCGTAAATGGGAATATACGGAATTTGGAGCAATTGGCGGAGCGTATCTTCTGGAGGACATGCATACGCATTTCCCTGATACATGAACAAGCATTCGGCCGGTCGATACACTTGCAAAAAATGGCGTGCATTGTCCATATTCCACGAATTGTAATATCCAGAGGCTTGTGCTTCGTGCATGACAATTTGTCCGGTGCTCAAATCGAGCGCTACGATTCCGTAGCTGGGTGGTTCATCTTGGCTCATGTGATGTATATACAAGGATACAACATAGGATGATGTATGCCCTTGTAGATTTTCCATGTGCGTCCCTGGCGACAAGACTTGCGACACCACACGGTCTACTACCTTGTCTCCTTCCTTGACTTGGTCGACCACCACTACTGTCCATCCGTGAGATGTTAGTTTTCCTGCATGCTTGTGCAACGTGTATTCTGGAATTCCGGAAAAAAGACCGTGCACGGTCGGCGACACGTCATGGGGCGTAAACGTACATTCAATATTCAGAAAATCACATACTTCCTTCACAGGGTCTTTATACTCCAAGGTTGTGGCATCTTGCATACCATACAATTCATAAAATGACCCCTTCATATAAAACACAATCGTTTTCGGCCCATATTGAGCCTTGTACTCGCTGTAAATCTTGTGATAATGATTATAAAAATCTTTACTGTGCACCATCTTCTTAATGAGTCTTATAAAAGTATGTTTAGATACTCTTATAGAATTTATATAACGATGGTGAAAATTACATGCCCTTTTTCGTAATCAATAAGTCGGCGTACATGTCGCGCAGCATTTTTTCAGGGGCCTTGGAATCTTTTTTGATGACACCGTGCTTTTCCAAAGCGGCACGAATATATTTGATGGGTGCTTCGTGGGCATTCTTCATCAATTTCTTGGCCTTGGAAATTCGTGCGGTTACACCGCGAGTACGCAAGGCAATCTTGCGCGACTTGTGAATCTGTTTCAAGGGGCCATGCTTTTTCGGGGCCTTGAGAGTAATCTTGGTTTTTTGTTTTGGTGGGACCAGTTTGACGGACGACCCTCCACGTAAACCGGCGGGGGCGGGTCCACTGGGGGAGTCTTTGGTATAAGGAACTACCGATGCATCACTACCGGGAGCACGGGTTGATGCAAGTTGTGATACAGCACCCGTAGAATCACCCCCCTTTTGTGCAGCAACTTGTGCACCAGGAATCATCTTTAATGCCGCACCCACCACATCCGTACGAGCATTGGCCAAAGAATCTGTGTATCCTGCCCCCTTTTGCTTCCCCCCTTGTTGCATTTTTGAAGGGCCAAAATTTGCAATCGCCGATTGAATTGACCCTTGGTCTTTTACAAAGGCCGGCGGAGTTTGTAAACTTTCGACCGATGCATGTTCGGCGGCACCCCCACGTAATTTCCGAGTTTCACGCTTTCGGCGTGGAGCAGAAACCTTTAAGGCACTCGGTGATAAGTTTATAACTCTTGTTTCTGGGTCCAACTGGGTCATTGCAATACTCTACTGTTGGGTTCGAAAAGTTTTGGTTTAAAGAATATTTACAAATATGCAAAAAATTGAGGCTACTTAATCACTCGTTCTGTTATAATAATAATGGACCATAAACACGTGTTTGAACTGTTCTTCCAACAGTCGGAAGGCAAGCAGATTATTGCCCATCAAATTGAAAGTTTTAACGACTTTTTGGAAGTCCAGGTCCCTTTAATCATTCAACAAAGCAGCCCCATCATTGTACATGGGAGTCCAGAAATTCCCTTGGCGGGCCCACGTAGCGCTCTTGCCTCGGCCACCGGTTTGTCAACGAGTGCGGCCAATGCGCTCATGGGAAATGAAGCCGGTTTGGAACTTGCCGGTGGACGAAAGGTCAATTATGAATACGAAGTCAAAATGGAGTTTGAAAATGTAAGTATTCGCAAACCCACCATTTTCGAAAATAATGGGTCTGTTCAACCGATGCTTCCAAATGATGCTCGTCTTCGGAATTTGACCTATGCATCCCCCCTGTACGTCGATGTTCACGTAACGACCACCTTTATTGACAATACCCAAAATGGAATTCAACAAGTCAAGAAACGGATTTTCCCCAACGTTCATCTGGGAAAGATTCCTGTGATGGTCGGCTCCAAGTTTTGTCTCCTGCAAGACCAACGTTACATGAATCCTTTGCAACTTGGGGAATGTAGTGAAGACCCTGGTGGCTACTTTATTATTCAGGGAGGTGAACGTGTTATTATTAGCCAAGAACGTATGAGTGAAAACCGCCCCTTCATTTTCCGCAACAATATTAATACTACCAAGGAACTCGAAGTGGTGGAAGTAAAGTCGATTGGACCCACCAATGAACAAGTTCCCAAGAGCAATACCGTAAAAATTGTCTACCATCCCAAGAATCCCCTCATCCATTTGCTCCGCAGCAATATTCCGCGAATTAAACCGGAAATCCCCACCTTTATCCTCTTTCGAGCCCTGGGGGTTTGCTCCGATAAACAAATCATTGACTTGATTCTGGGGGATGCTTATGAACCACGATTTGAACCTCTCTTTGATGAAAGTATGAAGGAGGCAGCGCATGTCAAGACCAAGGAAGAGGCAATTCTGTACATTAGCCAATTTGTCAATACGTGGTCTCTCAAAACCCAAAAACCCATGGTCGTCCAAGACATTTTGAATGAAGAACTGTTTCCCCATGTTGGTGGAGCGGATGCCAGTTATGAAAAGGCGTGTTTGCTTGCGCACATGACGCGCAAACTCTTGTGGGTTTCTTCGGGTCGTATTCCCATTGATGACCGTGATGGATATGCCAACAAGCGTGTCGATTTGCCTGGTTTCCTTCTTGGCAATCTCTTTCGCACCTATTTTAGCACGAAAATGGTCAAGGATATTCGCGGGTCCTTGAGCAAGGAAATTCATAGTGGGTCCTGGAAGGCCAGTGGGAATTTTGAAGATATTGTCAACGTCACCAACATTTACAAGATTATCAAATCGACCATTGTAGACGTGGGACTTCGCAGTAGTTTGGCCACGGGGAATTTCGGCTCGGCAAAGATTGGGGGACCCACCAAGATTGGGATTAGTCAAGTCCTCAATCGACTCAACTTTATTAGTAGTATTTCCCACTTGCGCCGCACCAGTACCCCCATTGAAAAGACGGGAAAACTCATTCCGCCACGTAAACTACACAATAGTCAATACATGTACATTTGTCCCTCGGAAACTCCAGAAGGACACAGTGTGGGGGTGGTCAAGAATATGGCCAGTACGTCTTCGGTGAGTATTTACAGCAACAAGGATATTGTCATTGATTACATGATGCGTGAACAAATCGTAAAACCCCTCAAACAATGCAGTGTCGATGAATTACATAGTGGAACCCGCGTCTTTGTCAATGGGGTCTGGATGGGAGTCATTGTGCGTACTCATTCCAAGGAATATATTGCGAAACTTCGCAGTGCAAAACGCCGTGGTATCATTCATATTCACACGAGCATTATTTGGAAGACGAGTTTAAATGAATTGTGGATTAGTACGGAAGCCGGTCGTTTGCTCCGCCCCGTATATTATGCCCCTGCATTGCACGAAATCATGAATGATGATAGCGGAACACTCGTCAAACAAATCGCGGCCATTCAAACCTGGGACCAATTGCTCCTGTGGGAAACTCCCATGAAGAATCAGTTGATTGAATACATTGACCCTGGTGAATCCGACTGTGCCTATATTGCTATGAGTCCAAATGACGTCAAGGAAACCAATGATTATACCCACTGTGAAATCCACCCTTCGGCGCTCCTGGGGACCCTGGCCAGTAATATTCCCTTTCCAGACCACAATCAGTCGCCCCGTAACTCGTATCAGTGCGCAATGGGCAAGCAAGCTATGGGGGTCTACGCCCTCAACTTTCGCGAACGGTTTGATGCCATGTCCCACATTTTAGCGTACCCCACGGTTCCTCTTGTGACTCCTTTTATGAGCAAATTCTACGGCTGTGAAAAAATGTTGAGTGGCCAAAACATTATTGTGGCCATCATGACATACAGTGGCTATAATCAAGAAGATTCCATCATGATTAATCGTGGTGCCCTGGATCGTGGCCTCTTCCGCAGTATCTTTTACCGTACGTACAAGGACGAAGAAAAGAAGAATCAATCGTCTGGGGATGAAGAACGCTTTTGCAAACCGAATCCTGCGCTCACCAAACAAACTCGCCACGCAAATTACAATAAACTGGGCGAAGACGGTTTTGTTCCTGAAGATACCTTTGTCGACAATGACGATATCTTGATTGGAAAAGTGGTACCGATTCGTGTGCCAACTGGGATGGTTCTTCCTGCCGGCGCAAAGCAATTCCGTGATGTGTCTCGTACCTTGCGCAACAATGAAAACGGCTATGTCGACAAAATCTTTAAAAATCATAATGGGGAAGGGTACTCGTTTGTCAAAATCCGCATGCGACAAGACCGTATTCCAGAAATCGGCGACAAGTTCAGCTCGAGACACGGGCAGAAGGGAACTTGTGGTCTCATCTTGAACACCGAAGACATGCCCCAAACGGCCAATGGGATTGTACCCGATATTATTATCAATCCGCACGCGATTCCTTCTCGTATGACCATTGCCCAACTCATGGAAACGATTCTCGGTCGCCTTGGTTGCGAAATCGGCGCCTTGGGGGATGGAAGTCCCTTTAACGAAAACTTGACATCCGAATATATAACATCCCTCTTGCGCGACAAGTATGGTCTTGAACCGCACAGCAATGAAATCTTGTACAATGGACACAATGGTCGTATGCTCGACACACAAATCTTTGTAGGGCCGTGTTTCTACCAACGACTCCGCCACTGCAGTGCCGATAAGTTGCACAGTCGTGCCAGTGGACCGCTCGTCATGTTAACCCATCAACCGGCCGAAGGCCGTGCACGTGAAGGTGGGCTCCGTTTTGGTGAAATGGAGCGTGACTGTGTGGCGTCCCACGGGATTGCCGAGTTCACCAAAGAGCGGTTTATGGAGTGCAGTGATGGATTTAATTGTTGGGTATGCAAGCAATGCGGTCTTATCGCGATTGCCAATCCCAAGGAAGGTATTTGGACATGTCGAAACTGCGACAATCATTCCGAGTTTAGCAGTGTACAAATTCCCTATGCCAGTAAACTCTTCTTGCAAGAACTGGAAAGTATGTGTTTGACGAGTCGTCTAATTACAAGCAGCACCCTCATCAAAGGGGGAAATGCTCTACCAACCCTTCATGAAGAAAATGAATCCTAAATAGAGACCTCAATGGCCGCCGCCGCACCCCGAATGAATTGCGTCTTTGATATGGACGAAACCTTGGCACAGTTTGATGATTTGTATGCCCTCATGGCATTTTTAAGTACTGCGGTGCTGACCCCAGAACAATTTCGTGGTGTGGTTTCGGATATTGCCAATGACGTTAAAAATGGTTTTGATATTGGTATTTTTCGCCCTGGATTGTACAAGTATTTTGCTTTTTTAAACGAACTCAAGCAAAAGGGAATTTTGCACTCGACCGCCATTTATTCCAACAATGGATGGTTGTATACCGTGAGTTTCATGGTCGGTATTATAAATGCATGGTTTCCTGGACTCATGTGTGAAGGCCTTTCCAAAAAAGGGGTCGTTTCCATGGGAAGTAATCCAGAATTCCGTGCTACCAATGTAGTGTATGCAAAAGATCGCAATGGCGCAAATTTCATAAACGCCGCTGGAAATAAAAAAATTGTCGATTATAAAAAACAGTGGGCCACCGTGCAAAAAATCTTTCAAAACGAAAGTTGTGGACGGGTCGAAATCACTCCAGAAAACACCTTTTTTTATGACGACAATCTCCACGATGAACGAAAACACCAATCCGATATGAAGGCCACATTGGGTCCCAACTATATTCAAAATAGTGCCTATTCGAATGGACTCAACCCAATGTTTTGGGCGAATCTTAATGAAAGTTTTAAGCGACATGGAATTGTCAATCAAGAAAATAAGTTTGAGGACCGTATTATCCGACTCTTTCAAGGATTTGTCAAGGAAGGAATGACCCTCGAAGAATATTTTCGAAGACGAATCCTTGGAACCCATAGTGCCGATGATGTCAATCAAAGTTTATTTATTGCGCCAGAACAACAAGCCTTTAAACAAGGAGATTATAGCTATATTGGGTTTTTGAGTATGGTAAAATCAAGTACACAGAAACGTTATACCCCGTTTGGAACACATCGTAACATTCAAAGTGCGATTGACGAATATAATACGCGCTGGATTGACCCCATTTTTGCTCGTTTAACCGCCGAAGAACGGGCCGGTCTTGTGTCCTATCCCATTCGAGCCGATGCAGCAGGAGGCCGTCGTCGCAGTCGTCGTGGCAAAAAGACCCAAAAACGTCGTCGTAGCCACAAAAAGCGTACATTAAAAAAGTATTCCCGAAAATAGAAGCAAATGGCAGGTCTCGGTTTTCAATTAAGCGGTGAATTTCTCGGCACTTTTTTACTCATTCTTTCCATCTTGATTAGTGGAGGAAATGCACTCATTGTGGGTGCGACCTTGGCCATTATTATATTTTTAATTGGTGGCATTAGTGGTGCATATGTCAATCCGGCAATCAGTTTGGCCATGGTCTACAACGGCGCACTCGACTGGAAGACCTTTTTCATGTATACCATTGTTCAATGTTTCGGCGCCTACGGTGCAGTTTCCATGTACCAAATGATGTAATTTCGAATTCATAATTTGTAAAAACTATATATTCGAAAACAATAGGAAATGGACAAATCCATGTCAAGCTATCTTCAGCGTATTAAATCGCGAAATGAATACGTTGCACGTGTCCTTGAAAAAAATGCAGCACAAATCGAACAAACACTGGTCCCAAAGTTAAGTTCCGATAATTCCATTACTTCATATATTCAAATCGACGAAGCAAGTACATATATTACACCTGAAGAACTGGATAACATTCTGGTAACCCAACCCAACAGTGGACTAACAAAAACCCTAGTAACTCGAAGTTTTACAAATACCGGTTCCAATACATGGGTTGCTCCCCGTGGTACCGAAGAAGTTCGATATTTGGTGGTCGGTGCAGGTGGAGGAGGAGGCGGTGCCTTTAATAATGCCGGTGCTGGGGGTGGTGGCGGAGGAAGTGTTTTATACGGTACATTGAATGTAACGCCCTATAAAACCTATAATGTCTATGTGGGAACTGGAGGAACAGGTGGTACAGCAAACTATACTGTACCCGTTGAATCGGACGGAAATCCTGGAGAATCGTCCATCTTTGATTCCGTAACTGCACCTGGAGGGTCTGGTGGACGTCGAAGTCGTTCAGCACCCGGTGGGTCTGGTCTTGGGGGAACAATTGCAACCAGCACTGTATCGGCAGGTCCAGGAAACGGTGGTGGGGGTGGAAATGGTGGAGGAGGAGGTGGTGGAAGTGGAAGTGCAGGTTCTACAAAAAGTGGTACCACCGGTGGAAATGGGGGTTCTGGAATTGTGAATATACTAAGTGGTTCCGAAATAACCTATGGTGCAGGAGGAAAAGGTGGAAACTCGGGTGTAAATAATAATGGAAGTGCAAGTGCTGCAAACGTTGGAAAAGGGGGTGATGCGGCGGGTGCAACATCATCCAATAATGCAAACGGTCGTGATGGAGGAAGTGGTATCGTGATTTTACAATATTATGAATATGTATCGACTTTATAAATTTATTTTTTTCGTAAATACAAGGCGACCACAGTTAAAAGACCTGCAGTTGCCATGAGTACAAGCGTATCTTGATTGCAAAACCCTTCGGATTTAGGTGTCCCATCAAAATTATGGGTCTTTGGTGCTTTTTCATATTGCTCCGATGTAATATAAATAGGCATACCCTCTTTATTTTTCCGTTGTACCCATCGTGTTTGTTTTGGGATTCCGTTTTCATAAATGATTTTTTGACCCGCAAACCATTGTTTTCCATCGGGTGCCGTGACTTTTCCGTTATAATCACCAATCCGTTGAGTTTCTTGCACACAGTCAGCATACACATTTCCAATGGCAGCACGAATCAAGGGGCTCGGATTCAAGGCTTCTGTCGCATCATCAATCATGCCGGCCGCAATCCCACGTGTATTTCCTTCTGGAATTCCCTTGATGTATTTCCACATTTGTGCCCCGTTTGAACAAGTAAGGCCGGTGGGATAAAAATAATTGATACCCAGGGGAAACACCGGTTTTCCAGCCGATAATTCTGTGGGACGACCGACCCCCACCATGTCAATATAATAGGCCACACCACTGGCCGCGTCCATGACACTTCGCATGGAATCACCACGATAGACACCTGCCTGGTCTGGACTCGGTAAATTGTCAATATACTGGTAATTGGGCCCACTGTAATCCACATCTTCCGAATTATTTTGCGGCAAAATCTGGCGTGAGGTTTCATTCCCCATCGACGAGGCCACCGGTTTTGGTTCTTTTCGCGTTATAAATGACATATTCCTATTTATGGAATGTATAATTCGTTGCATCGGGTACACTAACATCCCAACAAACACATGGATACAAATGATAACACAACGCCGGCCATCTTTGTTGGTGTTAATTGTTCTTTAAAATAGGCGAGACCCACAAGTGTTACCAATATATCACTGGCAACATCCCAGAGTAAATTCATGACGGTCAAGGACTCAAAACTCAAGGACTTTAAAAAGAGCCAGGGTTGAATGGCATAAATAATGGTGGGAATCACCATCCACCGTAGCCCACGAAGCCATCCATAATCTTTTATCCATCCCAAATTCAACGCACGAATCAAACTTAACATGAAGACATCAATGCCGGCCATTAAAAAACCATACATTAAAGCGGGCGACATTTTTCCTATTGTTTCCCCAGAATATTTAATAAGGCAATCGCATACGGATTCTTTCGATGTTTACTTCGTTCCAAATAGTTTTTGACAATATTATTAAATACAATCGTAACTTGGTCTTTTTTTTCGTAAAAATGGGTGTGGACGCATAACAAGGGCCGACCTTCCACTTGAATTCCAGAGGTAAGGGTTGAATCTTCGTCAAAGGACCATTGTTGCAACAAGACATCGCTCGATAGGCTGCCTTGAAACAAACGCCACCACCCATAATTCACTTGCATCGGAAATTCATAAAATTCTCCTGGATATTTCGTTCTTGTATAAGTGGCTACATCTTCCAAGGCGGCTTGTTCATAATAACGCGAATTTTTACAGGCATACATCCAATGCGCCGGCATCAACGAGTCACACGTATACACAAATCCGCCATTATAATATCCATACTTGTCTGTATCTATCTTCTTAATAAAATGTGGACTTAACGCAGTTTTTACATTCGGTGGAACCTCAGGGAGCGGTCCAAGAAAGAAAATGTCTGAATCACACAAATAAATACGGGCGTCCGTGCGTTTCAAAAAGATTTTTTGCAACAAGACAATTTTTTCCGCCATAAAATCTTCCCATAATGTGCGAAACGTTTTTCCAGGGGTTCTTTCCATGGCGGCTCGGTCCAAAACACTATAGGGTTCTAAACAACGGATTAAATACAAGGCCCCCTTATAATTATGTTGAAATTCCTTATCATTTATAAATTTATCATAGACAAAATTATCAACGGCAATATATAAATCAGGGGGGTTTTGGGATTCAAACGTTTGGAGGGATTCCAGAAACAATTGTAAATCATTAAATGCATATTTTGTGGCCAAGGTTGCAACAATACGGTTTGATGGAAAAATTGACATTTTCAACTTTGATGAGGATACTATACGTAGTATGCAAAAGTCCTTTAACCTTCTTGGTTGCACACCCAGCGCCGTGGATTTTTCCAACCACGCACCTTCTTCCGCGGACCCGTTTCAGCGGGCCATGGAATTATGGCTCGACGATGAAAAGGAAGTTACAATACGTGAAAATGTCTTTGACCATTGCCCCAATTGCAACATGAGCGACGAACACTTTCTCCACGACGATTTATTAACATGTACCGGTTGTGGAACGGTAATTGCAAGACCCATTGATACGAATGCCGAATACCGGTTTTTCGGAATGGAAGAACGCGGAATGGGAGACCCCAGTCGTATTGGCGCTCCGTCCGACCCGCGTTTGCCCGAATCCTCCTTGTCAACCATTATTTTACCCCAATACGGCAATGCCAAGGCCATGAACAAGATTCGTCGCTACCACCAATGGAATATGCTTCCTTATAAAGAACGTGCTTTACTGGGAGCCTTTGAACGACTCGCCTTGGCGGAAATTAACCACGGCTTGTCGAAAAGTGTCATTGAAGACGCCAAGGAATTGTATGCCAAACTCAATGGATTGTGCGACCGCCGTGGATTGTCGCGCGACAGTTTATTGGCATCATGCGTATATGCAGCATTAAAACGTGCACGGAGTCCGCGTCGCCCGCAAGATGTGGGGGCCATGTTTAGCCTTGAACACAGTGAATTCACCAAGGCCTTCAAGTTCTTTCAAGAAGTCTTGGCTCAAGCCACACAAAAGGGGTTGTTGAATGATAATTGGAGTCCAAGTAATTTAACGAGTACCCGAGCGGCCGATTATGTGGAATTGCCCTTATCGAAACTCCCCATCCATCGCAGCGATTACCAAAAACTGGTGTTGGATGCCCAAATGTATGCTGACCGCGCCGAACGTGAAGCCATTAGTCCTGAAAATACACCCCCTTCCTTGGCGGCAGGTATCGTTGCCTTTGTGTGCGAAAAGTGGAAACCGGGCGAAATCAGTTTACAAACGATTGCCCAAACATGCAGTGTAAGTGTGGCGACTCTTCAAAAATGTTTGCGCCGTCTTCAACAAGTGTTTTAAAGAGGGTTGGAATCGATGCATTTTTTTTGGGGGAAAAAGTAGGGATTCGTATGGGCACCGGAGCAAGTCGATTAAGTGGTGTGAGCCACGACCGTTTATTACAGGCTACCCGCCAACCACGTGCATTTTTTGATGAATTATTTCAAGTGTTTTTAAAACATATTACACCCAAAGATTTATTGGCACTTTCCAATCCAAGTGAATGTCAAAAATACGTCTTTGTCATGGCGGATGCAATTCAAAGTACCTTTCAATCACTCAAAATTTCCACCACCAAAGACAAGCGCGGTGTGATTTTGTTTCAAAAAACGGGGAGTCTTACCGCCGACAGTGCATTGCATCGCGACAATTGTGTTGCAGTGGCCTACTTTTACATTCGTCTCTTCCAAATTATTGGAGCCATCATGCTGACATGCGTCGACAATCCCAAGGCCAGTGCGGTTCGTGGGGTCTATGATGTCCGTTCGGATGTGGTCGTGCGCCCACCCCAAAAAGGATTGCAATTTTATCGTGGAGGGGCAAAATTCCCTCTAAACGGAGTATTTGATGGAAATGATAAATTGGTGGGTCATACATCAATTATGTTCAACACAAAAACCGATAAAATAATTACAAACTTACAAGAATTAACTGGCCGAGAAATATTCAAAAATCATATTCTAAAGGTACCAATTAAAGATATTCAAAAAACCAATGATACATCCTATACATTTAGTATCGGAAATCCAGACTTGAAATTAAATTCGGAATTTAATACTTTAAAAGAGGGCTTAACATCAAAAATGAATGAAATTAACGATAATCTCCCCATGAAAACCATTTATGCCACATATGATTCGACAAAACGTGCATGGTTGGTTGATTCAAAACCTCTTGTCGACTTTCTTTATAATTATATCGTAAATATTGTAAAAGTATTACTTGGTCAATTAAAACCGAGTGAAGTTGACAAAATATTTAGTGGTCGAAATAATTATGGCTATAAAGCCCCAGGCGTTGCAGCCGGTCCTGGGATTCGTCGTGATTCGGTCGGTTCCATTCAAGCCTTGAGTACACAATCCTTACAAGATTTGCTCTCGAATAAAGACTTTAATCAAGTATCCTTGTGTGTGGCACGTGGAATTCAATTGCTGGGGGCTGATAGTATGCAACATGTCCAAAAGGTTTTGCACAGCGACATTTGTAAAACAAAGTTGGGAACTACGCCGAAATCATTGCCGACGGATAAACTTGCCAATTATGAACCACTGCGTGTATTGGACCAACTTTATTACGATAAACCATCGTCCACCGTGCGTGATGGTGCAAAAGTCGGTTCATCCATTGGGGTAGGGAACCAAGCCGAATATGACGACTTTCTCAAGAAGATGAGTGAATTGTTTGGGTCATCGAAAGAAGGCGCCACCACCGTCGAAAAGTTTGAAGGCATTAGTGTCAAACCGCGATGCACAAAAACACGGGACTCCACTCTGGAAATTAAAGAACCAGCCAAAATCCGTAAAATGACCGAGGCTGTCAATAAAATGTTTGCCTTTCAAACCAAACACACCCAGGAAATGTACAAGTTTATTCAAACACGAATTGTGATTTACCGCGCAGACAAGGGTTTTGCGATACATCCATCCTTGATGGTCGGCGGTGTCGATGCACTCAATCAACTTGCCAAGGAAGTGCGTGCCAAGTTGGTGAACTATTACAGTACGTGCGAAGGAACGTATAAAACGGCCGCGGCCGATGCACAAGCCTAAAAGGTAAGGGAGGAAAACACGGGGCGCGATGCAGGACTTCCTGGATGCAAATGAAAGGCGTAGAGACCCACAATTCCTTGCGATTCCCATCCGAGAAATTCTTGATGCGGCATCGTGCTGGGTGCAAAAAAGAGGTCATAGGGTAATTGGTCCAAAATGGCTTCAATACCATAGGACATTGAAATATTTGTTGTGGATGTTTCGGACCCCCAGGCCAAGATTTCACAACAATTTTCATGCTGCGGAGAAACTTCGTACGTAGGAAGAATGGCAAGATAAATAGGATTGTCCTGATTATATTTATAAATGGCGACCGAGATTGGTGCCTGATGTTCAAACCACAGAGCATCCTTTCCAAAGGTATTTTGAAAAATCGTTTGGAAACGTGGATGATAGGGTACACTTTGAATTTGGGCACGCGGAGCAAACGTGCGTTTTTTGCGGCGCATATAGAATGTTGTTTGCAAAGGCGGGTAGGCAATGGGATATCCTTCTTTACGGAAAAAGTGGACCTTGTATTTCGGCGCACAAAAGACATACATGGCGCGCAACAACAAATTGACCAAGCCTTGCTTTCGGTATTGCGGATGCACACACAAATAATCAATCATACCCGCATGAATTTGAAAGGTTCGTTCATACCCCATGTATTTACTAAACACAAGGCCGATGAGTCGTCCGTCCGTTTCCCGTAATTCTACCCCCTTCCACATTCCTGTTTTGATATGATTTGAAAGATGGTCGGTGGGAATTTGCAATCGATAGTCGTGGTGATGACTCCGAAAATACGTTTCCAAAAAGGTTTGGTATTCGGCACTTTTTTGAAACATGCACGACGAAAGTTTGTATTGTGTTTGGGGTAATTTCGAAGAACTCATATTTGGATTTTCCGGAAGAATGGTTGGAGCCCGTGTATTTTGAAAGGGGTTGTATTGCATGTTGATATAATCCAGCCAGGAAAACATGGGGGCATTTTCAAAGAAATGCATTCTATAACTCAATGCGTGAGGGGTTTATATCGAATTCAAAAAAAATTGAGCGAAAAATATTGTACATCATGTATAATTCATTATTGCAAATGACGTATATTCGTTCTTATTCTACGTACAATCGTTATAGTGCCTGCCCCGAAGGGTATAACACTGTATTATATAATATTAACTCTTTGAATTCCCAAAATGAAACTATGAATATTGATGTGGTGGGATGTCTCTTGAATCCAAACTATGAAAATCGTACAGCAGAAACACTTACGGCGGTAATACTTGGTACAATTTCAGCCTCCATTCTTATCCTCAGTATTGCGGCGCGTATACGCACTGGTGTTTGGTGGTGTGATGTGTGTTGTTATAATCGTTGCAGTGACCGAACATATAATGCATTTTGTTGTTGGTCTAATCTACGACATGTATTTGGAATTCCCCGTGAACAGGGAATTCCAGCAGAACAACGGACGCCCCTTGTAAAACCAAAGCCACTCACCCCCTTTGATATTCTAGGCTCACGCCACGCAGAATACATTCGTGGGGAATTGACAGAGGAACTCAAAGCCGCAATGAAAGGTCTCAATGCGACCCAACGAAATGTCCTCGTACAATATGCAAAATCCCACAATCGCCAAAACATTGTCGACTATCTTACTGCAAATGAGACCATAACGGTTTCCGTATAAACCAGAAAAAATTGACGGCGAAAAATCTATTTTTTATGACAAGAAAGAAGAAAATGCAAGAAGAACGAAAGGAGATGCCAAAGCGTTGTTGTTTTGATGGGTGCAAGAAAAAGCTCGGTCTTACCGGTTTTGCGTGTCGCTGTGGTGATTACTATTGTAGTGCTCATCGCAGTGATGAAATTCATAATTGCCCCTATGATTATAAAGCAGAAGGGTATAAACAATTAAGTTCCATGCTCGTAAAAGTGAATGGGCAAAAGATTGATGTTATTTAATATAATGTTTTAAATACAAGGCCACAATACTCGGTGACCACCGCCCCATAAGTTTTGTACTGCGCGGGTCATACCATGCCAGCGCATCCTTTTCTTTTTTATCAGACCGCAATTCCTTGAATTCCTTGGGATTGTCTCGCAAATGTGCAAACACATCAAAGGCGTGTTCAATGATTTCGGGTTTGACAAAGACTTGAAACACATGGTATTGGAAAAAGTGGTTGGGAGGATAATCCTTTTCTTGACTTTGTACCACCAGACCTGTGTATCGCAATTTACTGATTTTCGTAATTTTCGATTCTTCTTCAATTTCACGTTTAATGTTTTCCGTCATTAATTGTAAAAGGGGTGCACCTTCAGGAGTTGCATCTTTCCCTTCCATTTGCCCCTTTGGGGGTTCCCAGACTTTGTAGGACGGTGATGTATTGGTTTTTTTGACAACAAGAAACTTTTTTGCATCAAAGGGTTCATCCTTGTTGTGAATAAAGGATGCTGCACGTAAATACACACGCCATTTTTCGGTCGGATGTTCCACGTAAAAATAGCGTTTATGGGGGGCGAACGCCAACTTTGCACTGCCGCGTTTTAATCCGGGTTCAAATACATTGAGAATACCTGGGGTTTCTGCAACACTCATCCTACTATTGTTCCACGGATTCTGTGGATTTATCGACAATGATGCTTTTGGGTCGCATAGTCTTTTTTAAAGGTTGTTTGGAATTGTATAGGGAATATGTATTCATTTTTGAAAGAGGGTTTTCAATCGATGTTGGTCGTACATGTTTTTGAATGTGCATAGGACCGTGCATGGTACGTTGAATATCCTGGGGTTGGTGTTGAAAGACCTGGCGAAACGAATTTTGTTGTATTGCAATTTTGGCTTCTTTTGGTGATGAAGGTTCTTCCTTGATTTGCGCATCTTCGTCGTTGTCGCGGTGATAATGTTTTTGATTCTTCTTCCATTCACGAACAGTTTGTTTTCGCTTGTAGATTTTATAGCCAATCAATCCCGCGGTAAGTGAACCTAAGAACGCAATCACTGCACCCACATACCCTGTGCTTTGTGCGGTCTTTTCATCATCGGGTAGAAGACCGTTGGCTTTGAGTTGTGCATAATATTCTTCATAGGGTGTTTTGGAGGACGATGGTGTGATGGATGGTGTTGGAGTTGGTGTATTCGATGCGGTATACGTTGCAGTGCTACTTGGACTGGCGGAAGTCGATGGAGAGCCACTGGTCGACGACGATGGACTGATGGATGGGGTCGATGTACCACTGGTTGAAATCGAAGAGCTTGGGCTGCTTGACGCCGATGTACTGGATGTTATACTGCTCGATGGGGTGGTTGTTGCAGTAGTCGATACTGATACACTTGAGCTAGAACTTGAAGATACGGACATTGTGGCAGAAGACGAAGGTGTAATGGTGGATGAAACAGTGGTGGACGACGAACTCGACGTACTCGGTGAAGTTGTTGCACTGAATGATACACTGGGCGAAGAAGAACTCGATGCGCTCGAGGAAACGGAATTTGTTGCCGAAGAGGATGAGCTCGCGGATGAACTTATTGACACTGTCGTCGAAGAGGACGGACTTGATGATGAACTTGCGCTCGAACTTGCACTATTGGAAATGGAACTTGTGGACGAAACACTGGGTGAGGATGAAACACTGGATGAAGACGATGTGGACACACTGGCAGAAATGGTGGGCGAACCAGAACTTGAAACCGTGGATGAAAGGCTCGAAGAAGACGATGAAGTTGGACTGGTTGAAGCACTTGGAGTAATTGTAGGACTCGAGGAAGAAGTACTTGTACCTGAAACAGAAACTGAAATTGTTCCACTGGGTGAATGACTTGGTGTACTACTGGTTGTACTTGAGCCACTTTGTGTTGTTGTTATGGTTCCACTCGAAGAATATGAGGGGGACATTGTGGATGTAGTTGTTATTGTACTTGTCGATGATGGAGAGGTTGTACTCGAAACCGTTGGGGAAATGCTGGATGTGGACGAAGGTGTATTGGATGATGATGTACTTGAAGATGGAGTTTGTACTGCACTATAGGTTGTACTTGATGTTTTTGTACTTGTCGAACTTGCTGTACTTGAGGATGTGCTCGAACTTGTCGAACTTGCACTGCTCGAGGATGTACTCGATGACGTACTGGAAGGTGTTGATGTACTCGAACTTGTAGAAGTACTCGTTGACGTCATGGTACTCGTGGATGTGCTCGAACTTGTAGAAGTGCTTGTGGATGTACTCGAACTTGTAGAAGTACTCGTTGACGTCATGGTACTTGTGGATGTCATGGTACTTGTCATAGTACTTGTGGACGTCATTGTGCGGGTCGATGTCTTAGTCCCTGTATTAGTACTTGTTGACGTCATAGTACCAGTGGATGTCATGGTACTCGTCATGGTACTGGTGCCTGTCATAGTGCTTGTGGATGTACTTGTACCTGTCATTGTACCCGTCGATGTCATGGTACTCGTTGCAGTACCTGTTCCTGTACTTGTACTTGTGGATGTACATGTGCTGGTACTTGTTTCTGTAACCGTATATGTTGCAGTACTTGTACCCGTCGGTGTTGGACATACTCCACAATCGGTTGGGCATGTACCACATGTTTCATCTCCATTACATACTCCATCACCGCAAAAGGGTAATACATCGCAAGAACATTCCGTCCAATATAAAGGGAAATATCTTGTTGGAGGGGTTGCATAATCCTGTTCTGCACAACAACAAAATGCACCAATGGAAGGAATCCATGATTGATAACTACCACAATCAGATGAACATTCCAACCATGCAGCAACCTGGTAATTTGTATTATAACAATAATTACAATTTGTACCAGGGCAATCCGTTATACATGTATTACATGTTTCCCCATTATTACATAACCCATCCCCACAATACGCAGCGGGTGGAGCATAGTATGGGGGTGGAGGAGCATAGTATGGAGGGGCGTAATAAGGTGGTGGAGCATAATATGCATAATATGGGGCGTAATACGCATAATACGGTGCATAATATGGCGGTGGAGGAGCGTAATATGCATAATACGGTGCATAATAGGAATAATACGGGGCATAGTAAGGTGCATAGTAAGGCGCATAATACGGCGTTCCGCCTCCATAATAATATCCTCCCCCTCCTCCACAAAGCAACCGTTGTTGGATTGGATTTGTAATATTTTGGTCTTGTAATTGTCGTAAACAAACTTGATTTATATTATATATTAATTGTCGTGGTTCTTCATTCTCTTGTAATTGTAAAAAGTCAGTTTCAATTCCTTCAAACAATTGTTCAAATACTTCTTCTTCATCATACGATGAAACACTTCGGAATAATATTAACATTAGGATGAAATAAAATAACCTCATTTTACATTAATTATGTCCTATCCTGTATTCTGAAATTAATTAATTCAACTTTACCAAAAAATTGATAATCGAAACCGTGTTTTTTTCGGTAGAAGATACAATGAGTGCATCCGGTCGAATTCAAAAAGAACTTGCGGAACTCAAGCGGGATGCTCCTGAATCGTGTAGTGCAGGTCCACGTGGCGAAGACATGTATCTGTGGGATGCTGTAATTGTCGGCCCCAGCGATAGCCCCTATGCGGGGGGAATCTTTAATCTTGAAATCCATTTTCCAAGTGATTATCCTTTTAAAGCTCCAAAGATTACCTTTAAAACGAAAATTTATCACCCTAATATTCATCCAAATGGACAAATTTGTCTTGACATTTTAAAACAACAGTGGTCGCCGGCTCTTACCATTAGTAAAGTGTTGCTAAGCATTTGTTCTCTTCTTACCGACCCCAATCCTCGCGACCCACTTTGCCCTGACGTTGCGCAAATCTATGAACACAATCGCGCCAAATATAATGAAATTGCACGTCTTTGGACGTATCAGTATGCATCGATTTAGTTATACTCGCTTCCTCTCATCCCTTGACAAAATACAATAAATATCCATATTCAAAGTCTGCCGTGGTTAAATCTTCATATTTTTCATACTTCCAACCGGCCAACGATGCACTTTTAATCATATCCGAAATACCCGTCATATACAACATGTGCTTTTGTCGACGCACATTTCCATTTTTAAATCGAAAGGTTTCTGAAAATGTACCGACCGTGTCATTTTCTAACGCAAAGGATGCATCATAATCAAAGGTATTAAACGCCACCGAACTTTTTGTAATACGTTCCTTGCTATATTTTTGCAAACTAAACCCAATCAACGGATTGGCCGAATCAAGAATCGGGTCAAACTTGTATTTGTTGACTACTTCGACCGCCATGCGACCTGAGGGTAAGGTCCACATATATGCATTCCGAAAAAAGGTTTCCTTGTCCTGCAAGTAATAAATCGTAAAGTAATACACTACAATATGCGTAAATTCGCCCGCCGAACACGCCGACGGATTCATCATGGATTCATTCCGAAAAAGAATAGCCCGCTTTTGTTCTTCCGTCAATTCCTTGTTTTTTTCCAAGGCAGACTTTGCCTCTTCAATCATGGGGGGCGACGAATCCATGGCCACCACTTTTCCTGCATTCATTTTTGCATAGGCCATCGAGGCAAGTCCTGTTCCACATCCTGCATCGAGAATCGACCATTTCGAAATGTCAAATTGGGGTTGTTTGGACTTCCAATAATTCAGATTGTACACCACTTTTGCCTGGGTCCGTTTTTCCCCCTGTGTCAATAAATTGTAAATCTTGGCATAAAATGCATCATAAATTTGCAATGGCTCTGTTTTGACATCCGTCACATGCATATCATTCACATCTTCGAAACCTTCAAAGGGTTGTTCATAAATGTTTTTTACAAACTTGTCATAATAGACAACCATGCCGTAATTGATAAGTACTAATACCAGGAAAAAGAGGATTCCCCTTTGAAATTGTGTCAGCCCAAAATCCATATCCTGTTTTACACGGAGACCTTATTTTTGCGGGTTTGACGTTTTCGGCATGTTTTTCGACATTTGGTGGTCATAGTACGAGGACTTGCCGATGCACTGTACGAAGACACCGTTTTACAAATCCCAAAAAAGGTTTCATGACTCAAAATGTGCAAATCATGTTCCATCCCCTTTCGTATTTTCCACAACCATTGTAACATGGTTTTTCGTGATTGAAGGGCCTTGTTTAAAGAACCAGCATGTTTCTTCCAACTGTGGGTCCATTCTTGATACGGAAATACATCTGGCAAAAGTGTCCAAAAGGTTTTTAGTTTCTGGAGTCGTTCTTGCGGTGTCATAAGATTATACTTGTTTTTTTCTTCGTCGCTCATTGATTTTACATTATAGGGCGGTGAAATCATAGGGTCTGATTTACAATTGTAGGGGTGATTGTAGGCCAGAGAAAATAAGAAGGGCCATGCATAGAAAATGGTTTTATTGCACCCTTGATTATAGAATTCCTTGTAATATTCGTGGACAACCGAAAATGGCGGGTCGGGTGCAACGGGTTGACCTTCACCGCGAAGTTTTTGATTGACGCTATTGTGAATATGATACATCCAGATACAATCATCCTTGGAAGATTTGGGAATGGGATTTGTTTCATAATACCCACTGATGCTGCTGCGGCAATATTTGCACGGTAGCACATATTGAATGGATTTCCAGAATTGCGGTGTACCGGATTGGCTGTACGCAATCAGATGCAATAATTTCCAAGCACTTGGACCCCAGAATCGTGTGTCCATAATCCTATTTTTTCGTATTATTTTCATTGTCGAACATAATAAGAAAATATGAATGTGTTCCAAATTACATACCAAAGGTTTGGACATCCAATGGTGTTAAATAAGGACGCACTTGTTGAACCGGTGCATCTTCGGCCTTGCATTTGACCACGGTCGGTGGGCATGTTTGACGCGGGCATGGGGCCGGTGGCGGGCATACGGTCGGTGCAGGGCATTTGACTTCGGGGCAACGGGGGCGCGGGCAAGGAGGGCAATCACCCTTGGGCTTTTGACATTTACTGCAGTCAAGAACCACCGGTTGGGGTTTCGGAATCGACGATTTGAGGACATACTTGCTTAAATCGGGTACAGGTGGGCACTCGGTCTTGAGCATATACTTGCTTAAATCGGGCATGGAGGGACACGGGGGGACGGAACTCTTGAGAACATAAGCACTCAAGTCGGGTTCAGGACATGGGCATTTTGGTGGTTTGGGACTGGGGCATGAGCATGGATACCCCTTTCCACAATTTCCACAGGTTCCACTTTGGAACCCTTCCAACGACTTTGCTAAAAATGAACGACTGAGAATCAATCCAATCATAACTCCCAATAAAAGAGTTAATCCTGGCATCACGGTTTGGGATCCGACAGCCATATTACCTATTCTCTATTGTGAAAGAATGTAATTATGCCTTCCATCCTGGCCAATTACTGGGGGGGCAACCAACAGTAACAGGAAGTCCGGGATCCATTGTGGTTTCTAAACGACTGCATAACATTGCGGTATAACCACGCCACGAGAAGTTCGGGTCAGCATCGTTATAAATATCGGCACGGCATCCAAAATCGGCAGGATTCATACCTCGCAAACGAACTTGTTCACAAATATTCTTGGCGCGTTGCTTCCATTCAAAGTTTCCTGTTTTCGGGGCAATGGGGGCTCCTTGACCACGATTGAATCCTGGTAATCCAGTGTCATGAATGGTCGTATTTCCATCCAATTTGGCGGTGGCTTGTTTGTTGTACGAACCGGATGGTGTAAAATCAAATGTCGATTTGGCCTCCATTCCTGGAACCCCACTTGGATTGAGACCGGTTACATCAATCTTCCATGGCTTATGAAACATGGACCCAATAGCTTCCGCCTCCTTTTGCTGGGCCTCCATGATTTCAAGAGCCCGTGGGCTGTCATAATTGACTTCAAAACCGAAATTCCAAGAGGCACCCTTTGTTAAAGTGTCCATATACTTGTCAAATACACCACTTAATTGTTTAATGGTTTGTGAATCTCCCATACTTAATCCACCAGGGAAGGCATTCAAGAGACCACCGGGCATTCCCAAATTGGTAAGAATTTTTGGGAGGGGTGCATTGGTATTCCCCAACACAGGAAGAGAACTCTGAATATCACATGTTGTAAGAGGAACTTCATTCGCTGATAAAGTACCTCCCTTCATATAATCAATCAAATCACCCACTGAATTCTTAATGGCAGTAAGGTTGCGAATCCGCGCTTGCATGATGGGGTCGCTGTTGTTGGTGGCAGAGAGTTTCGAAATTTCACCGGATAAACGATTGTAAAAATCGTCCAATTGGGCCTTTGATGCCCGTGGACATTGACCGGATACTTGAATTTGGGTAGTGATTGCTGGAGGGGTCGGTACAACCGGAGCAACTTCTGGAACAGCTTGTGTTTGCGATGCTTGGGGTGCCGGTTTTTCTTCTGCAGCCACTTCGGGTTTTTCTTCTGTGCTACGACGGGTGGCACGTTGACGCACGGTGGCTTTTTTGCGTTGAACCTTGGACTTTTTCTTTCCAATGGTAATCCCAAACTTTTTCTTGAAATCTTCGAGAGCCTTATCATATTCTTGTGCGGATACATCAGGACATGTTACCTTGGGACATGGCGAGGCCATATTGGCAATCACGGCAAGTTTTGCCATATCTTGTTGCACCTTTTGATTTTCAAAGGTCTTGACGTGTTGCGCCGATTTTTCAAGGTTGGGGTCTTCTTCAGTTCCAAACTTTACATAGTCGTTGAAAATACCCAAGAACGCATAAAACCGTGAACGGAAATCGGCAACATTTGTATTCTTTTGAAGAGCATTCATCGTCGTTGCAAACGAGGTCGAAATTTGCGCAATTTGGTCTTCTAAAAAGGCCATATCTGCAAACCCTTCGCTCTTACTAAAATTTTGCCAACGTCCAAGTAATATACGGAGTTTTTGAATATCAATGGGGTCGACAAAGGTTTCGTATATATCATCTTCATCGTCTCCATAATAATTGAAAAATCCTTCTTGTAATAGTTCTTCCTCGTCTTCATAATTTGAAAACCCCTCTGTAGAAACATTCTTTATGAGACGTGCTTCATTTCGCAAGTATTGTAGATTTCCAAGAATATCATCCAATTTCTTATTGGTCATACGACTGGGAATACCGGGATTTCGTTCGAGGGTACTTTGCAGTGCTTGCAATTCGGACAAATCGGCGCGTGCAGTTTGAATGGGGAGTTGGAATGCGGGGTCGGACCGGTCTTCCAAATTCGCAATTTCGAATCCGAAAAAGGTTTGCAAATCCGCAATGGCCCCTTGGATTCGACTATATCGTGCCGGTTCATTGGCAGGGTCGCGGTACGGGGAGGGTGTGGTCTTTGCAATTGCGTCATAGGGGCTACTGGGCATCTTTGCTAACGGCAATGGGTCTGCCTTTATATTTCCAACACCCTTTTGTGCCAAGGACGGGTCTTCAAATGGATTTTGGAATCCTTCACATTTCGGGGACCGATACAATACAATTGCGAATACAATCGCCAATATGATTAAAAAAATGAGACCTTTATACATAGTGTCCTTCCTATAAGAAATATTCATTGTTTTCAAGGAACTATAAAACGATGATTATTTACGGTCAAGAGAAATTCAAATCTTTATTTTAAACTACAACCCCAACAAGGAATGCTGTCTTTTCGAATATACTTGCCACATCCACCAATGGGTGGGGGGCATTTTGGAGGAGGAGGGCATGTAACCGAGGGGTCTTTTGTCAATTCACTATAACTCGACCCTTGTTTCAAACCATCCGTAGTTGGTACACTACTTGATGAAACATTGCTCAATGCTGGAACATTTCGTGTCTTGAGAATTTCATCACGAATCATGGTGCGCAATGCGGCTTCATCCTTGATTAAATCTTGGACTTTTCCAGAAACGGTTGATTGAGGACTGATATTTTTTACGGCGTCTGCGGGGGTTGCGGATAATTTCCCAAAAATGGTGGCGTCGATCTTTCCGTCATATATATCATCCGCTTTTTTCGATTTTTTATTCGAATAGGTTTGTGTAGATGCTTCGGCATTACTGAGTTCGGCGGTGTTTCCAGTTACAGTATTTTGTGTGCCACCCAAGATTTCATTTACTGCTTTTTGGTTTGCCGTTTCCATTGCTGCATCACTGATTTGTGGTATATCCTCAGGAATACGAATTCGTGGAATTTCAATGGGAAGTTCCTTCTTCAAATTGGGGTTTTCCTTGAGAGCAATTTCTGCAGTATCATACATTTCCTTGATAAAAGGGTTACTTTCATAATAGGTCTTGAGCTTCAACAATTCATCACGTGTCAATTTCTTACACATGGATTTAGGGCATGTTCTATCCAAATTAATCAGCGTTGCCAACTTTTCCTTCAAGACTTTGAAATCAGCATCACTCATTTTGGATGCATTATAGATAACATACTCGAGTATTAAGATTGTATCATGTGATGCAGAACTTGGTGCGCCCTTGGAAAAGGTATCCAGCAATTCATACGCAAACAAGAGACGGTTATTGTATTCAGTATCATCTAATCTATCAAACTTTACCATATAATCACGGCCCTTTTCTTTATTTGCAAAGATTACTTTGTAGGGTTCCAAAATGGGTTTTAATTGGTTGATACGTTCCACGACTTTCTTTTGAGTTTCGTCCTCTTGGGCTTTGGTGTACCCTTTCATTGGGCCTTCATATCCTAAAAATCCTTCGCGAAGGAAAAAGGATTGTAATAACAATACTGCAACAAGAACCGCCAGTGCAATGGCAATTTTCTTTGACACCATACTTCTCTATTAAAGATAGGTTTTTCTTGAAAAATTGAAGAATTGTGTATACAATCAAACATACAAACAAAATGCTTGCATTGTATTATAAAAACGATAGTGTATTGGAAGTGGGAGTGGATGAAGCCGGGCGAGGACCTTTTTGGGGACCCTTAATGGCAGCGGCGGTTCTTTTACCCAAGGAAGACGAATGGACCGATTCCTTTCGTGCTCTTGTACCACAAATCAAAGACAGTAAGAAGATTAGTGAAAAGAAACGTGTCAAAGTGTGTGAAGCCATTCTCCAACACGCTCTTGGCGTCGGAATCGGAAGTGTCTCGGCACAGGAAATGGATGCCCATGGAGCAACATGGGCCAACCAACAGGCATTTCGTCGTGCCATTGACCAACTCAATATTGTAGGGTATCGTCGCTACGTAATTGACGGTACATTGGGTCTCGAGTCGGTGGGTCGCGACGAATGTTATGAAACGGTAACGGACGGAGATGCTCATTATTTACACGTGGCAGCAGCAAGTATTGTGGCCAAAGTCCACCACGATGCATGGGTTCTTCAATGGTGTACTGACCATCCAGACGAAGCGAAAAAATACAATCTGGAAAAGTGTAAGGGATATGGCACCGCCGCACACCGCCAAGCTATTTTAGATCATGGTCTATTGGAAGACCATCGACGTCTATATTTGCGAAAACTGATTCCCAGTTTGCAAGAACAATTTCCTCATAAACCGTTGAAATTCACATCCAAAACAAAAAATGTTGGATATCAATTTCTTGACGATGATTAACTCTTTAAATCAAATGCATGCAACCACATTTACTTGCGATTGGAGCGACGAGACTTGCGGTCCTTGCGAGTGGACTTGCGGTTCTTACGGGTAGACTTGCGGTTCTTGCGAGACATGACGTTATTACGACGAGACTTCATTTCTTTATACCTGTATGATAGATTTTTTTTACGCAGTGTTTGAAAGTTCACCATCCACCCACGATAAAAGAAGACTGGCATCCAGGGCGTATTGATAATGGGTCTGTTCGGCCGGCGTAAAATGTCCCTGGTCTTTTTCGACCAAAACGAGTTTCGGGGCTTCTTGTTTTGTATGTTTTCGAAGTCGATGGATCCATTTCACCGCTTCATACGTATAGACTTGACTATCATGCAATGCCGTACGGGCCAAGACAAACACAGGAGACGGGGGGAGAACCGTGGCTCCGTCCACCGGTGATAACGATGCCACCGAAATCAGGTCTTCGAGCCGTTTTGCCGGATTTCCAAATTCTTGATATTCCATACGCGTCAAGGGTAAATGGGGATTGGTTGTCGTTCGTAATACATCCACATAGGGAACTTCCGCATAGACACCGGACATAAGAGAGCCGTCGGAATATGCATTTAAGGTCGCACCCATTAAATACCCACCTGCGCTCCGCCCATAAATTACGGTATGACTCGGTTTCACCCGTGTTTGTTTCTGTGCATCACGAATACAGGCAACGAAATCTTGAATGGTTTTTGTGCGTCCTTCGACTCGTCCTTCTTTGGCCCATGCTTCGGTGTGGTCTCCTCCACCTCGTGGAAATGCGTATGCAACGGCCCACCCTGCTTCCAAAAAGGCAATCCAGCGATTGTATCCATTACCCGTTGTGGTGGGTGAACCGTATGCGCCGTACCCCACAACCAAGAGTCCACGTGCTTGATTAAATTTTTGCGTCACAAGATAATGGACGGGTGTTCCATCTTCACTACGCGTCTTATACCGTTTCCATTGCAAACCACATAACATGGGACTATTTATAGTGGCAATGGACCCTTGCTTGTACTCAAAATAAACGGCACTTTGGTATGGTGTTTCCACACGGATTATAAATTGATTGGCGCCTTCAAAAACACTCCAATAATCGGCTATAATATTACCAGAAGGAATATACAAGAGCTTTTTCGCAGGTTTTTTGGAATCACAATGCCACAAGATTTTCTCTCCATAATGTTTGGTAATCAAAAGACCACGTTCTGGAATGGCATAATCAATTCCGTAGGACCCCTTTGGTAATTTCCAATTCGAAGGAAGCATATATAATTCAGATTGTTCATGAAGCCCTTGAGGTGTAATTTGAAAATAGGTACGGTCCTGGCTATTATCCTTCATAAGAATGGTAATTTGTTTGGATATTCGTATCATGTACAAATTGACTTCAGGGTCTTTCTCTTCGTATAACAAGACTTCATTCTTTCCCGTGGCTGCGTCGCACATGTACAACTTATTGCTCCACAATTTGTTTTCGACCGTCGTATAAAAACATTTTCCATCGGCATATCCAATTTCTGGACCGACATGCTCCTTCTTCCATTTGGGTGTATTGGCATGTTTTGGATAATACGCCAACGCAAATGTTTCGTCCCCCTTTCCCTTTTCATAGGTGGTCCACACCTGTCCATCGGAACTACACACAATATCACGCCCCTCGTATACGGGTGCATCTTCTGTGGCAAACCGCCATGATAGAAAAAATGGATTGGCATAGTAAATTTCAACGGAACCATGGCCCCCAAGAAAGGGCATATTGTACATCATATTTCGTGCGTATTTGTACAAGGCTACATTGTATGACAAGCGTTGTTTCACGGACCGATGTGTAGTAAACTTTTTTGCATACTTTTCTTCGTCATACAAGACCTTTTTCCACGCCGGCCCTTTCATACGTTCATAATGGGCCAAGGAATTCTTCCACGATACATAGGGAAGGTCACGGACTTGGGCACCGGTTGCATCATTCATTCTCTAAATATACTACCTAAACAATTTAAATGCTAGATAGATAGAAGATTTTATGGCCCCTACACCTCTTGATATTGTTGTCGTGTATAATACTACCAATACATATGGATTGGCCAAGGATGCGGAAAATATTGCTCAGGGATTTGCAAAAATCTGGCAACGTGTCAATCAACCCATTCATAAAGTACGCGTGATGGACCCACGGGAACCCCCCATTAAATGCGACGTATGTATTCATTTGGAAGTACCATATGCCGCATGGTTTCCCTGGGCACGATGCAACGTTCTCATGGTAAATCCTGAATGGTATTATGAAGCATGGAATTGCTACAAGGATAATTTCGACTTTTATCTTTTTAAAACTCCAGAAACACGACGCACGTTTGTGGATGCGAATATTTGTCGCGAAGAAAATTCATTAGTGCTTCATATGCTCGGTGCTTCATCGTATTCCAAAGAATCCTATCCAAAAAGTGTTAAGCACGAGGACGGGTTTGTATGGTTTTGCGGCGGTTCCAAAAACAAGATTGAAGCCGCCACCCATATTTTACCTCGGTGGAAGGATTCGTACGGCCCTCTCAAAGTCTATGTTTCAGAAAAAGGGGGTCTTGATACTTCAGCAATGACATTGAGCCCCATGGTATCCATTGAAAAAACCTATTTGGAGGATAAGAAGTGGCAACAGGAAATGCACAAATACCCTGGTCATATTGGATGCAGTAGCAGCGAAGGGTTTGGCTACAGTATGGAAGAAGCATCCATGGTCCGTGCCTTCAAACTGATGAATCGTCTCGATGCCTATAATCATTATTACGCAAACGAACCTGGATGTGCATTTCTCAATCTTCCTATGGTCCAAAAAGGGCTTGCTTCCTATGTGGATTGGAATGCATGTACTGCCGAACAAATCCAATCTCAACTCGATGATGCCATCGATGCATTTTGCAAATGTGATTTGCAAGCACTGCGAAACGAAAATGAAAAGACATACAAAGAAGGGTGGAAGAAGAATTATGAAGCCTCGTTGGAATCATTCTTTCAAACTGTCATTGGGTATCTTAATTCAAAGGCCCCTCTTCCAAAATTCATGCCTCCTGTACTCAATGCGGCAGATTGCCCACCCATTAGTGTGGTAACTCTGGTATATAATCGTCCCAAGTTTATTGAAAATGCCTTTTTGAATCTCCTGTCATCCGATTATCCGCGCGACAAGATTGAATGGGTTGTGGTCGATGATTCGGATGCAACCGAAAGCCCTTGCAATAAGGTGATTCAATTCATTGACAAATTCCGTCCTGGTTCCATTACGTATGTTCCCCTCGATAAAAAGACGCCCATTGGGGAAAAACGGAATCTTGGGGTACAACGTAGTACGAATGATATTGTGTTGATGATGGACGACGATGATGTGTTTCCTTCCACCAGTTTCCGTCGTCGCGTAGCATGGTTGCTCCATCGTAAACAAACGGTCGTATGTACTATTTTACCCATGTACGATTTATTCAAAGGAACTTCCGTTGTCAGCGTACCGCCCTATAATCTTGGACTCGCCCAACGTATTTCGGAATCGACATTGACCTTTTACAAGTCCTTTTGGGAAGAAAAGAAATTTCCAGAAAAGAGTATTGGAGAAGGGGAAGAGTTTTTGGCCGGCCGTGAATCACAGGTCACTGAAATTCCTTCCTTCCAAATTATTGTTGCCCTCCAACACGACAAGAATGCCAGTGCACGAATTGTTCCTGCCGAGGCAAAACCAGGGTGTGCTTGGGGATTTGAAAAGCCCCACATTTACTTTTTACACAGTTTAGTGGGAGTGGGAATTGAAGAAGTTAAATAGAAAACCAGTCCCAGAAACTTGGTGGTTTTGTCATATCCATAACTTGATTTGAACGGTCTTCAATTTGATTGACAAAATAAATGTACATTTCCATATATTTTTGATGTTCTTTGTCGTCCATGACAGTTTCAATACTAACACGATACGACTGTAAATAATTATAAAAGAGATTTACCTTTTCGTAATATGTTTGACGCGATGCTTCTTTTTGAATGGTCGACTCGCCCAAAATGACTCGTTCAAACCGTATCCATTTATCGATTTCCTTTAGGGATGTATATAAAAAGGACACCTTCTTTTCCAAATCCAGCGTCCAATAATTCACGGGTTGACATTTTGGTACGTCTTGCGGATTTTCAGACAAGGATTGGATTTGATACGAAATTCCATGACTGTCAATGATAAATTTGTGCTTTCTTACAATCTTTAATATTTGGTCGCTCATACGATTCAATCTTCTATAAAAGAATAATATTACTTTATATAAGATTATGAATTTACGTGGATGTTTATGCACGTTTTCGTGTGGTACGACGTGTCTTTCGTTTTTTTCCACCTACTTTTGGTAATGCAACTCCATCGGCATCCAGGGGAATTCCGTATTTTCCCTTTTCAATATCGCTGGAATATGCAGGTTGTGAACGATTGGCAAAGGATTCTTTTTTTCCACCCCCCTCCTTGGGTTTTGTATTCGCATTCTTCTTTCGTGTATTGCTGCGATATACCGTTGGTTTCAAAATTTTCTGTATGGCCACTGCAGGTATTGCATTCACATCACGACATTTCTGGGCTTGAATACGTGGGTTCATGGGAATATTCATCAATTCAAAAATCACGCGCAAGGGGAAAATATCTTGCACGGCAGCAATTTGTTGTTTTATCATGGGGTTGCAATAGACTTCGGGTTGCTGGAGCAAGGCCTGAAAGTTTTGAATATCATCAAACGAGGGAACTCGCTCTAAAGGCAAGCGCGGAAACTCGACTTCAAAACCGGCTTCACGCGCACGTGGCTTCACTTGGGCTTCAATTGCATCGATTCCATTGTTAATTTCTTCAATGGGGGTTCGCACCCTTTCTACAAAGTCCATGACCCGTTGTCGAATACTGTCTGGTGACACCACACTAAAGAGCCACAACCAAAATCCAAGAATTAATGACTTTCCTGACGCATACAAATCATCATGAATGCGATTTTGTAAATTGGGACTGATAAAATTATACACGAGCAAAAATACTTTACCAAACACACCCAATAAAATGGGGTCTTTTCCAAAAATACCCAAAAAGGAAAGTAATGAATTCTTCCATTGTCCACGACTCAAATCAATCATGGCAAGTGCCATGGACAAGATTTTCCGAAAAAAAGGACTGTCTTCATCGCTGTAATAAATCAAAAGACGCAGCGATTCCAAGATTGCAATAAAAAAGCCGACTACAAGAGTGCGCGGCACGGGTACTGAAAAGGGCATATACATTCCGTAGGGCCCCACTTGAAAATCGGGTTGTTTTTCAAATTGTGCAACAGGACCCACTTCACGTCCAATGGTGGTCAAGGTATTATCCAACGTATATACATGGTTTTTAATCTTTTCATAACTGTCGTCCAAACTGAAATCTTGCAAGACTTCCTTTACACCAGGCGTTTGGACCATGGCCGATTCACCCCCTGGACGAAACGCAAAACGGTCAAAGGCTCCGTCCCCCCCACTTTGCACTTGTTTATATTGTTGTTTGGAAATCATTGATTCAATCGTCTGTGCATTTTCCTCGGAAAAAAGTGGGTTTCCTTGTTCATCCTTGATATGTGAGGCCCATCCTGGTTGCCCCTTTTGTTCCAAAAAGGACAAAAAAAGTTCACTGACCTTTTCAAACATATTGTACAATTGCGACGGCAATTCCTTTTGCGTTTGAATTTGTTGTTTTGCATGTTTTAACGCCTGATATAACTTTTCTTTTGTCAAAGGCTCGGTGTTTGGGTCATCCATACTCTCCTATTGTGTACACGATGATTTCAAAACGCCCCTGTTTTACGAAGAACACATCATACATCCCACGCCATTTTCTGCATCGACTTTGGCCTTTGCCGCTTCTTCCTCGTATTCACGCGCCAACTTTTCCAAGAGCAAACGACGCTGTTCCTTCTTTTCTTGTTCGGGACTCAAGACTTGCTTGGTTTGTTGAGCAACTTCCTTTTGTAGACGCGGGTCAATGGTGAATTGTTGTGCGTCGACGCCGGCCCGTGTATGAAGGTAGTAGCAACCCGTTTTGAGCCCCTTCTTCCATCCATAAAAGTGCATACTCGACAGTTTCGAATAAGTAGCATCTTCCACAAACAAATTCATGCTTTGACTTTGACAAACAAAGGCTCCACGTGCGGCGGCCATGTCCAGGAGAATTCGTTGTTTGAGTTCAAATGATGTTTTATACCGCGCCTTAATATCGTCTGGAATTTCTGGAATGTGTTGCACACTGCCCTTGAACAGAATAATCTTATTCTTCATTTCGGGCGACCAGAGTTTTAAGGCCATCAGGTCGTTGACCAAATATTTATTAATCACAAAGAACTCGCCTGCCAAAGTACGTCGTGAATAAATGTTGCTCGTAAACGGCTCAAAACATTCATTGTACCCGAGAATTTGGCTCGTACTTGCGGTAGGCATCGGTGCAAGAAGTAAGGAATTGCGAAGACCCACGGTTTGAATTTTTTGTTTGAGGGCATCCCATGATAGGCTCGTGGTTGGCTTCACATTCCATAAATCGTATTGCAAAATACCTTGGGATGCAGGGGAACCCGAAAAGGATGCATAGGGTCCATCGACCAACGCAATTTTACACGAAGTTTCCAGTGCAGCATAATACATGTGTTCAAAGATTTGTTGATTGAGTTGTTGGGCTTCCGTGGATTCCCAGGAATATTTACACAGCGCAAAGACGTCGGCAAGACCTTGTACGCCAATTCCAATCGGACGATTACGGAGATTCGAGACTCGCGTTTCTTCCGTCGGATAAAAGTTAATATCAATAATACGATTCAGATTTTCGACAATCATCGATGTGGTTGCACGCAATGCGTCAAAATCAAAGACACCATCTTTTACAAAGGCAGGAAGACCCAAAGATGCTAAATTACATACAGCGGTTTCATCTTTATCACTGTATTGAATGACTTCCGTGCAATTCCCCGTAAGAACACCATTAAAGACCCCTGCATGATTGAGTGGCTCGGTAAAACAATATGTATCATCGACTCGCCCATCATCTTCCACGGAAAGAATCGTATAACTGTAGGTTATATTGTAATTATCGGTCCACGATTTGAGTTTTTGTCCCGTTGTAAGGGTCGATGCATCTACCCGCGGGGCATTCGCAATGGAAAGAGGGGAGTCCAAAATGAATTTATGGTAGGAGGTACAATAAATGGTTTGAACGGAAGGAGGGAGGTCTGGATTGTTGGTCGTAAGTTCCACATTGACCTTTAAGAGCGGTTGTTGTGTTCCGGTTTTAGTTACCGTTACATTACTCCACTGGTCCCCATTCCAAATTTCCACTTGTTGATTTTCGAGGGAACCAATCGCTACTTGTCCATTCTTGGTCCACAAGGGAGTTTGGGGGGCAACACACAAGTTGGATGACTTGATGGTCCCCAAATTCTTTTGATTCGACTTTTTATTGGCGGCATCTTTATACAGCAAATAGGGAATTCCATTTTCAATTTGCGATTGAAGAATTGAAAACCAGAGTTTTTGAGCATCGAGCGTCTTTCGTCCACGCCCTTCAGCTTCATAACGAAGATATAATGCTTCAAACTCATCGCCATATACATCGGCAAGTCCAGGGGCTTCATTTGGACAAAAGAGAGTCCAGGTTCCCTGTGCCTCCACCCGCTTCATAAACAAGTCTGGAATCCATAGTGCATAAAAGAGGTCACGTGCACGTTCTTCTTCGGCACCCGTCTTGTTTTTGAGCAAGAGGAAATCTTCAATGTCGGCGTGCCACGGTTCAAGATATACGGCAAAAGACCCCTTGCGTCGGCCGCCACCTTGATCACAATAGCGCGCGGTGTTATTGTACACACGAAGCATCGGGACAAGACCATTACTGATTCCGTTGGTGCCGCGAATAATCGAATCCTTGGCACGAATATTGTGAATATGAAGACCAATCCCTCCTGCATATTTACTGATTTGGGCGCAGTCTCCCAGGGTTTTATAAATTCCACGAATGGAATCTTCTTGCATGGCAATCAGATAACAAGACGATAATTGTTGGTTGGGGGTGCCGGCATTAAAGAGGGTGGGAGTTGCATGCGTAAACTTCTTTTGACTCATGGCATCATAGGTTGCAAACGCCTTTTGCAAATCGATTTTCCCCCAAAGGGCAAGAGCAACACGCATCCACATATGTTGAGGACGTTCAATGACCTTTCCAGATGTGTCTTTGAGCAAATATGCGCGTTCCAGAGTTTTGAAACCGAAAAAGTCAAAGACAAAATCGCGACTGTGGTCAATGTGTGCGTCAATTTCCTTGCCGTGGGTCTCGACGATTTCCTTGATTTCTTGACTAATATATGAAACATGGGTTTCCGTCTTGGGCATCGTTTGATTACCAAGAATGCGCATTGCTTCCGCAAAGGATGACGGCGTATTTTTTTGATGATTGCTGATGACAATTCGCGAAGCCAGGATGCCGTAGTCTGGATGCGTGGTGGATAAATTGATGGCAACATCACTCGCCAAGACATCCAGTTCGGACGTTTTGACACCATCATAAATCTGACCAAGTACTTTTTGGGCAACCCCCGCGGCATTTACTTGCAAATCATCACTGAGGGCTTGAATTCGTTGCAGCACTTTATCAAAGGATACCGCTTCCATACGGCCATCGCGTTTCTGGACGTTCATGCTACGTTGACTGGAGAAAGTTGCCATCATATCTAACCGCGATACAAAAAAAAGAACACTTCAATTTTATGCAATCTTCACTCCCCTTTCTTATATTGTAAACAATTGGTCCTCTTCTTCGGCTTCATCGGAAAATCGAACTTTCGGTTCGCGGGGTGCGGTGGCACGCTGTGGTACTTGCAAATAATCATAATACATGGAATACGCCGCACGAAGTTGATAGAGAGACAAGATAAAGAGAATCATTGCCCCCATTCCTACCAACAAATAAATGTCCTTCTTGTCTGGTTGTATTGCAGCAAACGTAAATCCAATAAGAGTTAGAAAGCCCATCAAAAGCGTGTGTACACATAAAGTACGGTTCTGTCCAATGTCATAAAAACTCATCCTGTATTCTTTTTGTCAAAAACATATAAGATTCATAATCAATTTTATATGCTTTTCTGATAGAATGAAGTGGTTTCTCGGATTTTTACTTGTCTTTGGCCTCGTAGTACTTTTAATGAGCCTTCAGTCCTGGCAACTCTTGGACAGCGCATATCCCGTAGTTCGTCCTCGAATTGAAGCATCGTGGCCCATGGGAGTCGTCGAATCGTTTACTGGTGGAATTCCATCGTATTTACAAGGGTACGCTCCCGACCCAAAGGATGTAAATCCCAAGTCCGTATGCGACCTTCCTGGGGCTTCCGTCAAACAATCGTTTGATTTACTTCCCAATGGTATTCCTGGTGTACGTAGCCCTATTGGCCCCACCAGTCAACAGTGCTACGGCTTGGATTTCGAAAAAAATCTTGAACTGGGAGGCTCCTACCGTCAAAGCACCAACAACTATAAACACGACAGTCCCGAAAGTTGTAGTGCACCATATCACGATATGGTTTTGACCTTTTATAACAAACCCGTCTTTTAATTAATTATCTTCGACAAATTTACACACGGGTGCTTTTTTCGCCCGCTTTGTTTCAGGCATGATAAATCGGTCATTTCTGGCAGCATCCACGTCCGTCCAAAAGGAATCAATATCAGGCAATACGGATGCAAACCAGTTTGGGTCCCGCACCATGGTCGTCATAAAATACTTTTCCATCTTCCATGGAATGACTTCTGCAATCGATTCATTCGGTGCCAAGGTTGGCTGAAAATCCGTGGTATTCAAGGGGCTATATTCATAGCGCAACCAACGGTCTGTATCCTTGTCTTGAATTAAATAAATGGTTCCAAAATACATGGGATTTTCTAATGGCGCGTAATCCAGTGCCTTGTTGTAGGTTGACTGAAAGCGGACTTCAAAATAATCACATGCGTTGATATCCGCTACTTCCATTTGCAATTTCATTTGATATTCGTAATCGCTCGGTACCGTGTTGTCAATGTTTCGCGTAACCGGTGCCTTGTATTCCACGAGCCGACTCAAATAGGGCTGGTCTGGATTATAATCTTCACTTACAATTCCGTCTGGACTTGCACTGAGTCGTTTATCCGTAGGATGTCGCAAGCGACCGACTTCAGACACTTGCGTACGGGTCATGGCCATGTAAATTTCACGCACCATCGGTTCAAATCGAATCCCCCAATCAAAGGGAGTCATAATACTACTGTGGCAACAATGGCGCTGAACATAATCCGGTTTTTCCAATTTACCGGCTTTTTCGAGAACTAATTGGCCACGGGTACGACCCCCCTTAAAAATCGTGGAAAACTGGGAGGCGCTGAGTGCCTGTGTCTTGTCGGCATACCATTCTTCAGACCGTTGCACGATTTGGGGCCGCGATAAAACTTCGTTGACTTTGGCACGTTTCGGACACGGTGGTGGTTTCGGTACAAGGGACAAGGTATGCAGAGCCGAAAACTGGTCAAGTGCATATTCCAGCAAGTCGGCAATTTGCAAGTAGGCATCGTCATAATAGTATTCTTGATACGTGGCAAACTCCTTGACCAGATTCAATTTGGTCGAATCATCGTCAATCACAATATCTTGGCTTTCGAAAAAGTCGCACAATTCTTCAAAGTACATGGATTCTAACGTCGGCGTGTACATGACGTATATCAATTTTATATGGGATTCGTATATCTAATTGATATATACACGCTGGTTGTTTAGACCACTGACACGATTAGAGCGTGGGTTCCCGCTTTTTCCGCGTAGCCGACGACTTTTTTTCGACAATTTGAAAGGTTGCAGCTTTTCCGTCTTCTTTCATTACAACAAGACCCTTGATTTCTAGAATCTTTTGCTCGTCCATATCATAGTCAACGATACTCTTGGAATTCAAGATTTTCCGCTCCAATAAGGATTTTCGAAGCAAACTAAATAACTCATTCTTTTCTTCATTATTCAAATGATGGGTTTCGCTCACATCATTCGCATACAAACGGAGACGATTGAGGCGAAGACCGGATTCTAAACGATGCCACGGACGCTTGTATGCATTCTGGGAATTGTTTTCTAAAAAAGCCATTAAACTTTCGGTTTGCAAGGGGACATACACCCCACTTGCATCATATACATTTCCACTGGTGTCATACGGCTTCTTTAAGGTTCGTGTCCGTATACTAATCATCTTCTATATCTTCTACGTAATACGGCTTTAGGGGGTTTCTACGTAGGTATAAGGGGTCATCACTTTTTCTAAAATTTGCGACAGAAACATATTGCATCCCAGATTTTCCGTGGATGCACATACCATGAGTCCTAAACATTCCTTGGTTGTACCGGCGTTGCAGGGAATCCAGTACGTTTTCCACGCCAACGTGTCGTCATCTTCCTGCGTCAATTCATAATCTTGGGTAAACGATGCAATGTTGGTCGCATCGCCGTCGATTTCCATATAAATAATGTTGCCATCCTTCCACGATTTGCGCACCACCATTTCTTGGCTTTGTAGACTTTCTTCATAATAGGCAATGGGGTCAATATTGGACGGCAAGGTTTCTTCCAAGATATGTTTTCCATTTTGTAATAAAAAATGATATTTGTGTAAATCGATAGGACCCAACAATCCGTTGGGGAACGTTTTGACCTTGTCTTTTGCATAAATCACGTAATTGTATACCGCAACGACACTTTCGTCTTTTTTCGATTTTCGTACCATGCTCCTAAATAATACAATGTGCGACATGTTTAGACCACGTTTTTTATAGACGATAGAAAGGAGTTGAAGAATATGTATCATTATAACGTTGCCCCCGGCCCTCCATTAATGCCACCGCAAATGTCCTTGCGTGTACGCAAAGAGCCGTTGCCGAAACCGGTCATGCAAGACCGTTTGTACCAACACTGGTTGACGGATGCTCCGACGCCGCAAAACAATCGTGTCGACGTGAATGGTCAACCAATATTTTATGACATGAATGCCGTCAACAGTCGTAGCACCACGCAAAATTATCGGTTTCAACCGACCTACGATACGAATGCTACCACCTTTGAAAGCAATCCGTATTTCAAAAAGTATGACTTTTCACGGGACCCCCGCAACTTTGCACGTGATGTCAAGAGTGCCGTGTTTGAACCAAATACGGAACGGGGTACAGATGTAAGCAGTAAAATTATTGAACGTGGGTTTCAGATTCGGCACGAACCCCCAGAAGTGAGTCAAGAAATCACCAGCCATGTCTTGGATGCATATGAACGTATGAAACCGAAAATGAATGACCAAAAGGCGGTCTTTCGATAAAAACGTATAAAGAATTTGGGCGATTCTTTCGAGAGAATGCATTACGCCGCCTTGCAACGACGCTTTGACCCTCCATATGTACAAGTCTTTGTATACGATGATAAGGGGTACATTGTAGGAATTCATCCAAATTATATGTACAAAACAATGAGTTCGTGGGATATTGCAGCATCGATGATTTCCATTCTTATGGGGGAAAAACATCATTATGATGGCATCAATGTGGACGCCATGATTTGCGTGATTCAAGAACATCTCAAGAAGGACCCCGTCCTGAATGTTCTATAATTTATTGTAAGGGTCTTCCTTATTGAAAGGTCAACGTAACTTCCACATTATGGCGAAACAATAATTTGGAGGTTTGATTCTTTTCCGTTTTTCGCTTCCGACTGTTTGCAGAGGTAGTGCTTTTGCTTGACACCGATTCAACCACGGTGGCATCGTGCAGATTGTTTTCTAACGTGGAACGCGACGATTGTGTGCCAACACTCCGTGCTTGTTTCTCTTCCTTGACAATGTCTTCATAATGGTCTTTAATATATTCCAAAATATTCTTCTCAAAGGCCCAGCGGAAAAAGTTGAGCTGCCCGACGGTGGTCATAAACCCTTCGTGCGTACCACATTGGAAAATAATTCGTTCACGGCGACAAAAAGGGTCAAAGAGTTTTTTGCTGTAGGCCTTGAGTTGGCTCTTGTAATTGTGATACACCAGAAATTCTTGATTATTAACCATGTATGACACGTTATAGGTTTTCGCATAATTGGTGACAAACCAATCAATGAGCCGGAGACTAATGTTTCCTTGTCCGTGCAAGATGGGAATGAGGGTGTCTAAATCTTGGCGTGCACCATAAAAACGCTGCAAACTGGAAATCAAGAGTTCCCGTCGACAGGTGATTTTCCGTTTCCGAGTTTCGGAACCAAAGGTGTCATTGCAGGGTTCATAATCATGGGGTTGAAGAGCATCCAAGGTGGTGTTCATTACTTCTGGATAGTTTTATAGAATTTTCTTAAGTGGGCGTTTGCTTTTTTGGGAAAAAAGAATGTACGATTCTTGATAGGTAAAGATGAGTTATGGCGCACCCATGATTGCAGGAAATACAGGGATTCCTATTGCCGCGCAAAGTGGTGGAAGTAGCATTCCGATAGGCGGGGGGGAATCGTTTGGAAACTCCATGATTGCAGGAAATGCAACCATTCCCATTGTGGCCCAAAGTGGGGGGTCTGAAGAGCCAATTTCCTTTGAAGATGCACCCATGGTTGGGGGGAACGCGGATGAAATATTACGCAATACATACCATTTGGATGACGAAACAATTGGGGTTTTGTCAACACCGCAAGAAAAGGAAAATTTTATCAACCAAATGACTACGTGTGGCGAAGGTAGTGGAGCAGATATTGTATTGGATGCAAAATGTGAAGCCGTACGAAAGGTCGTAAAGAAGATTTTAGAAAAGAAGCTTTCTGAAAAAATTCAATACGACTTTGAACATGGGGAAATCACACCTGAAAAAAAGAGATTTTATAACACGGAAAAGGTTGTGCCGCAAAAATACAAGAAAATATGTTTGGATTTTGAGGATGCAACCACATTGTTGAAAACAGAAGAAGGTACATTATATACACCCAAAACTGCGGCAGAGTTTGATTCCTTGAAGGGAAAGATACAATCAAAGTTGATAGAAATCCGTTCAAAATCCGGACCAGTTCCTGCATTAAATGAGTATGAAACCAAACTGGGAACATTCATTAAAACGAATCCAGAACATATTCCTCAAATCAAGGATTTACAAGCCAAGATTGAAAAAACAGAAGGCTTTTTGAAGAAGCGTGAATCGAAAATTAAATCCTTGGATGCTTTAATTCAAGAGGTAGATGCTGCAATTGAAAAACTATCAGAGGAAGCAGAATTAAATTCTACATCAAATCTTATTCCATTCGAAAATGGTCAAATTGGTGGTTCTGCAGAAAGTGTTCGTAATAAACTTCAAGAATACAAGAGTAAACTAGAATCAATCCGTAATAAGTACAAGGGTAGTATATCCGTTGCAACAATTGAAAATCTTGAAATCGACCAAGGAGAAATACAAGAAGTACAGTCCTATGTATCAAAAGTAATGAAAGCGGTGGACCCCAAATGGTACCAACGCCGCGACACAAAATTTTTGGAAGAAGAACTTCCAGAATTAAAACCAGAAGAAAAGGCATCACTTTTTTCAAAACTCAAAAAATACTTTAATGAAAGAAAGGAAGATGATGAATCGCATTGGTGGGACATTTTATCAATGACAATGAATGTTTCAGAAACGGTTGAAGCATTTGATAATATGAATAACCAGCTCTTGAAAAAAATAGATAAATCACCATTATTACCAGAATCGAAAGAAGATTTGAGAAATGATGATTCATTTGAAATTGTAAAAAAAAATATTCTTGAAGACCCTTCTTACAATCCAAAATCAACAGATACAACCATTATTCACAATCTTTTCCATGATGCATTGCTTAATAAATATATCAACTATGTAAATGAGTATTTCGAATATATAGAAAGTGAAGCTCGTAAAGAGGAAGTAAAAATGAAATTATCAGATGATGAAAAAATTAAATATGAAGAATTTATAACTGATCTATTAAAGGAAGAAAATATTCCAAGAGAATTCGATTCGATTGCAGACGCAATAAAGACTATCCATCAATTAGAAGATTATAAAAAATATGAAAATGAGGTTCTTTCGCACACGGGAAGAATATTTTTAAAAATAATTTTCAAAAAACGTGATTATGTTGGAAAGATTGATTCATTAATTGAAGATTTGAATACGACATTTAATTTAGGACAAGAACAAGATACAACAACACAAAATTTTTTTACAAAGGAAACAAAGAAACTTATTATTGATGGTTCAGAAAAAACGATTCAAGAAATTGAAACTGACCTCAATGCGTTAAAGAAAACACAAGAAGACAATAAAACCTTTTCGTATGAACGTCAAAAACAAAATATTGCAAACGGAGAAACTGAATTAAACAAATACTATAAACCAGTCTTACAATATGCAAAAGAACGCGTGCCTTTTTTTATAGATGCGCAAGTAACGGGTGATGATACATTACATGACAAACTTACCACAAAAATAAACACTGTATCGGTAGAAGATGAAGTTTCCTATGATAGTTATAAAGAGAATATGAAAATTATACATGAAATCATTAATGAAGTAAATAAAACCTTTAAATATAAATTGTTGCATGCTGCACAATATGTGGGTGAAAAAACAGTTGAAGGTGCAACTGCATTCGGAAGAGCAACTGCACAAGGAGCACGTGCATTAGGAAGAGCAACTGCACAAGGAGCAACCGTCGTTGGACAATCAACTGCACAAGGAGCACGTGCATTAGGAACAGCAACGGTACGAGGGGCAACAGCAGTTGGACAAGCAGCCGCACAAGGAGCACGTGCATTCGGAAGAGCAACTACACGAGGAGCACGTGCATTAAGAACAGGAATTGCATCAACACTACGTGGCCCAACTGGTGCAGTACAAGGTCCTACAGGTACAGCACAAGGTCCTACAGGTACAGCACAAGGTCCTACAGGTACAGCACAAGGTCCTACAGGTACAGCACA
>JACCDO010390674.1_pt1 | contig 105067 bp, 61 predicted proteins | sample 7446101 | NCBI WGS metagenome assembly JACCDO01 (sample SAMN15323440, study PRJNA562643) | freshwater metagenome | isolation source: river surface water | place: USA:Blue River Watershed | collected 2017-08-16
ACTAGCTCCTACCACCTCGCGCACTAGCTCCTACCACCTTGCGCACTAGCTCCTACCACCTCGCGCACTAGCTCCTACCACCTTGCGCACTAGCTCCTACCACCTCGCGCACTAGCTCCTACCACCTCGCGCACTAGCTCCTACCACCAAGGGCACCAGCCAGCGAAGGAGAGGGAAAGGTTCTCATTGGCAGTGGCTTCCTTGATCAACCGATCCACTTGCTCGGGGATATCCAAAGCTACTTGCTTCGGTGCTTTTGGATCGTTGAAATCAAAGCCAGTTAGCTTGTCCATGACACGCTTGATGACAGTCACCGCCTTCTCTGTCAGCTCTCCTTGCTGCAAGAACAAGTCTCCCATGACACTTGCTTGTGCTATAGATAGCGCGCGGACACTGTGATGTGTCACAGAGAACGAGGTCCTTCTATCCGTTGCCATGCTAGTGCTTGCCGCGGCAAGAGACGACATTTCTAGGTGCAAATCAGTGTGTACTAATGAGGTAGTTGAAGCTGTGATGCCGGGCGGGGACTTGGTTGGTCTGTTTAGACCTAGTAACGGCGGTGTTACCGCGGTACCTACACCCGCGGCTGCGGTGGTGACTAAGCCAGCAAGAGGCACTTGTGTAGCAGCAGCATCCACGCACACGCCCGAGTCCAACTCGCCTTCACTGACCGTCTCAAGAGATGGCTTGCGTCTTAACAGCTTCCTTTTTTCTTGATTTTCTTCAACGGAAATCATAATTTCCGTTTCCTCGGTGGCGGCGCCCTTAGAGCCGCTGTCGACCATGACCTCCTGCACTAAGTTGATCTTTGGCGAGGGATTGCGGCTCCGGGATATCTCGGCTTCCACGTTGATTTTAGGCGAGGGATTACCACTTTTGTTTGGTGTCGAGTCTTGTGCGATATTTTCCACGTTGATTTTGGGCGAGGGATTACCGCTCTTCACAACGGCTGTGGACTTGCTGTCAGCTGGATTCTTTCTAACTTTGACTTTATTCGAATAAAACAACCGCCAAGAGATCAAGGGATCGTGTACGAACGCCTCTAAGGTAGCCACTAACGAGTCCTTGTTCTCTCTCAAGACACTCATCACCTCCTCGCAAGTGAAGCGGTAAGACCCTTCAATCCCACTTACTTCCATCGCATTAACCGTCATTCGAGTGAGTCGGAACGGTACTCGCTCGGGATATTTCTCTCGATGCATCGCGACCTCGAAGCAGTCACCGAAGTCAATATGCAACACTTTCCCCGTCTTCCTGTCCAACATCAGGTTACTTGGGTGGCGATCCCCCAGCCCCAAGACATAACCGACCATAGACATAACTGCCATCGACCGCGTGTAGGTAGCGCGGCGCTGCAGCCACGCCTCACTAGTCTCTGATTTCAACCACAAAATCTTGGCTAGATCCTCTCCATTGGTGTTGGTCAGTGCGTAGGCGAACACCTCGAGCTTGTTGATCATCGGCAGGCTGTCGTACAGGTTGTTGGGCGCGATGTGCTGCATGCGCTTGTGCTCGTCGTTCAACATAATCTTCTTGCTGTCTCTGAAATCACGGATTAAATCATGGAAAGTGTCGCAGTTAGGGACCCACGAGATGAGACCAGCCGTTGGAGACAGCGGGATGACCGCGTACCGTTGGATGGACAGGTCATATGTCTCGCGTCCCGTCCGCCTTTCATGGCGCAGCAACGCGTTGACTAAGCCAAACAGTTGCATTGCGCGCTCATCTTGTCGCAGATCTTCGTGGCCTTTCAGCAAGAAGACAAAGTCATGGCCATCATCGCCACAGATTTTTATCTTGCGAGGGCGCTGCTTGGACCTGATGATGGCGATCGTGGGGCCAAAGTTGCGGATGCGCACTGCGGTGCCATTAACGGTGTATGTGCCCGGAACTCCTAGGTCTAAATCCCTGCTATTAAACAAGTTAGGAGAGCAATATTGCAGCTCAAGAGATGTTACTTGAGGCAGTTGGACGTTGATTCGCTTGAACACCGCGTAGTACAGATCCCAAGCTTGGTGCAAGCACGTCTCCTCCACTCCCAGCTGCTGTCCTCGATTCTTCCTCGACGGAGCCGCGCCCGAAGTAGGGATTGCTTGCCCTTTTTCAGTCATAATTTTGTTGTAATTCTTGAGAAACTCCCAGGCGTCGTAGAGGTCGTGGCCGTACGCATTGCAGAAGGAAGCCTCGCGCAGGGTGTTGGGGCCGTTGGCCAGGACCTCATGCAAGGGTGCGAGGGTTTCAAGCATAGCTTGGATATTTCCGTCTCCAAAGTACTGTCGACTTGCTTCTTCCAGGCTTTCATGCCAGACTTCCTGCCAAAGCATGGCAACGCGAACAAGTTCCTGGGACACGAGCAGGGCCTGGTCTATGAGCTTGGCACTGTGCTGGCGCAGGGATTTCATCAGCATCTCTGCGGCCTCTTTGCGCTCACCAATTGGACTCTTTAAGGCGACAGAAAGGGGATATACCAGAGCTTGGCAGTGGCGAGTACCGAGCTTACTCAGCATGTCATGCAGGAGCTTCTTGCCGTTAGGTTCTTGGTGATCGATGCGCGCAATAAGCTGCGGTAACACACCCAAGAAGTTATCTAGATGCACCGTAGCCAAGCCTTGCTCCACTGTGGAACACACTTCGTTGATGGAGGAATAGCGGAACCAAACGGATAGGATGCACAACATGTCTTGCATCACCGACGCGGTGTTGCGGCGGGTGCCGAGGGACAGCGCTTTCAACAGTCCTTTGATCGCGTTCGTAGCTAGCGGGACAAGCACGTCCTTAGGGATTGTGTGCTGCTTAGGGAGCCCAAGTGAGCTGTTATTCAGGGAAACCCGCGGAGTGTGAAGTCCCAGCTTATACCCGAGTCCCAAGCTGTTGGCTGTGCTGGTTCCCTTGCTGTTGGAGGCGTTATCAATGCGCAGCTCTTCTATAGCGCGGTAGTTAGCAAGTCCCCATTGATGCCATGCCTGGTAGGACTTGGGATCCACCGAAGTCGCCTTGTTATACAGCATCAATATCTCCTTCCGCGTGTTCTTATCCACCACGTTGCCCGGGCCAATCATGGCCAGCTTCCACTCGCCTAGTTTCAAGATACACGACACATGAATACAATTTTCTTCAATATTATTCTCAGTGAAAGAGCGGGTGAGCGCCTCTAATCCCTTGAGCGACTCCATCTTCTCGCCAGTCGCCCATCTTTGCTCAAGTATAGCAAAATCTATCCGTTTTTCCACGGTAGAATTATGCCGCAAGTTGGTTTCTTTGTCTGCCATAAAGGACTCGAGTGAAGGCGTCATAGCGCAGTTCTTGATGAGTGTTAGGACGCGGTACGCCAGCTCGTTGTTGCCTCCGTCGCGCGACAGCGACGCGAACTCCAGCCAAGTATCCAGGTCTTCCCGCTCGGATAAGATCATTTTTCTTCCGTTTAATAAAGTTTTCCATACTGAGATAGCAGCTCGACCGGTAGATGCGCAGCCTTTGATGCGCTTGCGCCACTTGGCAGCTAGAAGCTTCTTGCGGCTCAAAGCTTGTTGAAAACTATCTGAATTAGTGAAGTTATCAGCGTCATCGTCACCGGTAGAGGTGAAGGTACCGATACTCATCTTTCCTTTGGCTCCGGTACTCTCAATAGCCGCGCTAATAGTGAACCTAGCGCTGTTCTCGTTGCTGTAAGGAGAGTACTTGGGGATGCAACTCATCTCGCTAGTAGACGTTGGTCCACTCACAAAATGTACTTCATTACCTCGACCTGCTTTGGTGTGGTGATAAGGCATACCGGCGGTGAAAGAGGAGTCCCGACTCGACAATGACGACGGTTCTAAGCCATATACTGGGCTCTTGGAGAAGCTACTTCGCGGTGATAAGACGTGGTTATCCTCGTCTCGCTGGTCGGGTCTCTCCTGGTGCCGCGACATGTTCAACAGGATGTCGTTCTCACTGGTACCGTTCCTTTCAAAACCTAACTCACGTAACAATATCAGGTACTCGGTGATTTCCTCTAGCTCCGAGCACTGTTGCGCTGTGATTAACGGGACGTAAGCTCTTCCGTAGGACTCGGCTAGCAGCGCCGTAATCCCTAGATCCAGCTGTTTTCTGGTGTGTTCAATAAGTCTTGCACTTTCGTCGTACTTGCCGTGGTGCACCGCGAGCACGGCCTTCATGAAGGATCCCTCGACGTTGTCGTTGGAGAGCTGCGAGATGAACTGGTCCATCAGGTTCCACTGGTTCAGATACCAAGCTGCTCTTCCTCCTAAAACCGCCGCTTTGGTGTGGTTACTGTTGCCTTTGGCGACGCTGTCAATGCGGAGGTGGTCCAAGTTGTCGTTGCATAGTTGAATGGCTTCTTCCCACCTTCCAAGTGCGTCCAAACACTTCAACTTGCCACTTATTGCTAGTGAATCTTTAGGGTTGATTTCTAGCCGTTGGTCGTACCTAATCAGCGCCTCGTTCCAATTGCCCAGCTTGGCTAGCCACGCCTCCTGCACTCGGTATGCTTCTTGCAACTGAGGGTACTTCTTCTGCATCTGCGAGACGCTTTTCAGCACCCCAACGGCCGCGTCGTACTGGTCTAACTTCTTGTTGATATTCACCAGGGATTCGAAGCAGCCAACGGGATTACTGTGGAATTCCAGCTCGCGATAGTGCAGCGCCTTGGCATATGCATGGCCTTTCTGCGCTAGATCCGCCAAGATAGACAGCGGTATAGGTAGGGCCTCGACGTCGTGTTCCATGAACTCCGCCAAATTCAGTAAAGCTTGCAATATCTCCGGCGGGATCGTGTTGCTCTTGAACGCAGTCTTCAATGCTCGCACTAAGCTGTCCTGGTACTGCTCGTTCAACTCGGTCCAGCAAGAGATAAATGCTGCGTGAAACAGCTCGCGTGCTAATGGGCTGTAAGCTTGAGCTAATGCAGCACATGCGCGTAGACTAGGCGAGGGACTTTCTCTGAGTAGGTCAACACGCAAGCGGCGGAGCCATTCGTTCCAATCGTTAGCAGTTGACCGTTGGCTCACGTCCCATGCACGAGCTAGTTGCTGCTGATTCAGAGGCAACGTGCGAGGTAGTCCGACGCCGCCGCTAGATTCGTTGAGCGAAAAGCTGCCTTGAACATACAGCAAGTCGCTCTCATCCTCTCGCGTCACCACGTTAGCCAGCGCGCCGTTGTCTTGGTTGGACCCGGATGGGTACGGCAAGAAGTCCACGTCATTGTACCCGTAAGCAGGTAAATTGCCGTTGGTAATATCTAAACTTAGCTTCTTGTACGCTGATATGTCGATGCCTTTGCCGACGATTGACTTCAAGATATGCGCGTCGAAAGTGCTGAAGCGGGGACCGAGCTTGGAGCCGATGGTGACGATGCAGTTGATGCACTCCGTGTAGACCGGTGAGGTCGCGGGGACGTTGTACTGGTAGTTAATATTGATTGTTCTGACTAGCGAGTGCACCACCTTACTCACCACCATATGCATTTGCTCGATGAGACCGCCTCGGGAGCCGGCAGATATGATGCGAATAGACTTGACGGTGGCTGTTTGCCACACGACGGAGTCGCCGCCTACCTCCTGCAGCTGCCCCAGCAGCTTGCACAGCGCCGGGATGATGATGTCTATGTGCGCCTTCAAGCTGTATTGCAAGGAATTGATGCAATTCAACGTCAATTCCAGTGGCTTCAACACTGTTGGGTTGCTCTTCAAGTGCGAGCTATTGAGGCCTTTTGGCACGGTAAGTGATGAAAGAAGTAACGGTAATATCGTGCGTACGTTGTTACTAAAGGCTTCACTTGCGGTGTTGGCGATCTCTTCCAGCAGCGCAAGCACGTACTCCAAGTGGTCCTTCCAGTTGTCGTGGATGATCTCGATAAGCGAGCCCAGGTACGGCATGATGTGGAACTTGACTATCTTCACAAGTCGCGAGAATTGCTGGAGTAACGACTCCCGCAAGCCAGGGCCACTTGTGCGCACTAACTGCAGTAAAAAAGGGATAATTTGGTCTAGAAACGGCACGCAGCGCATCCCTAAGCTCTCGAATATCAACATGATCGTCTTGGTCACACTCGAGTGGTGGATCTGCAGCGAGTTGTCGCGCAGGATCTTCATCAGCTCGGTGATGGCCACGTGCGGGTAGTAGTCCTCACTAGACGGCAGTTTCCTCTCGACTTGCTGCACTGTTGGCTCACTCACTGACTTCATTACACTCTGTTCATACATGAATAGCGAAGCAGGTGTGTCGTCGTTGAAGTCATCGAGGAGGACCTCTGCGCGGATCACGTTGGATGCGCTGGCATTGATCATCTCCGAGTGCACCTTGTTCGAGCTGATGTTCTCCCCGGACCCAATGCTGTCGGACCTCTCCTTGCCCTGCGCGCCGCCGCTCGCCTCGTTACTATTTTCCACATTTTTCACGTTGAACTCGTCACTTCCTCGTTCAATTTGCTCTTTTTCGGTGTTTTGCAAGTGGCTGAGAATCAGGTTGTACTTGATTGGCTCCAGCGCACCCAGCAGGCCGACGCAGCGCAGCACCTCCATGCGCAGCGACCACGGCGAGGTGGTGTAGTTCTTGGACAGCAGATCCAGGATCCAAGGAAGCATCTGTGGGTATTGCAAGTAGGGTTTGATGGTCAATCCCGTTGCACTTACTAGTTGTCCTAGCGTCTTCACGGCCATTTCTTGCTTCCGTAACGAGGTGGGATCGTGCATATTAGCGATGATGATAGGGATTAGGGAGTCTACAAAGAATAAAGTGTCCTCGCGCAAGACAACACACAACTCCCCGACAGCTTCCAATGCGGCGGTAGTAAGACGAACATCGCCTTCGTGCAACGGCAACGTAGCTAGTAAAGTCGAAGCAAACGGCTTGACTACTACATGCAAAAGAGGTGTGCATTTGGCAAACATACACACCAAAAGCGAGCAGTCCTCCTTGAGCCTCACGTCACTCGATGTCTTCAACTCACCGATGAGTCTCATGAGGAGGAGCCGCAGCGGCGGCAACACCGCGGCAGGGTTCAAGTTAGACAGCCGCCCTAATATCTTGAGGGATTCCAGTCTGATTTCAAAGGACTCGTCCGAGAGCAGGTACAGCAACGTTTCCAGCCTTCTTTCGCGACATAGAAATTGATCGAAATTTAGAACTAGGGATTTCAACACAACTAACCTAACGTTGCTGTCCGGGTCCGTCACACACACCTCAATGATGCACGAGATGATCTCTTCCACAGCCAAGGAGGTGGGGCCTCTCAACTTCAACGGGATAGTCCGCAGCATCCCAACGGAAGTAGTAGCAGCTTCCATTCTGATTTTCGGATAGCTCGCAGTTATATATGGTAGTACACTATGTTCAACGAGCCTCAACGTCAGCGTGGTGGGCAGCGTCATGGATGACAGCGTCTTCAGCGCCAGCAACACCAGGTCGGGCTGGTCTAAGTTCAACAAGCCAGGCACTGGTAAGCTGTCGAAATTCTTGGCAGCACTTCCATTGGTGGGACTCTGAATATACATCCCCATGCCGCCGATCCCCATCCCCATGCCAGTCACCGCGGTATTCGAGGACTGCTTCGTTGAAGTTCTAAAGAAGGAAAATCTGTTACTGCTCTTGCCGCTGTCTTTGCCCTTACTCTGGTTGGGGTTCGTGATGCTGCCGTCGTTGCTTATGTTATTAATATTCAAGTTCGAGTAACTCCGAATAAGCCCGAGTCCTTTGGACTTCGATAGGACGCGGGGTATGTTCGACGTCGACGGCGATAGCGTCTGCACTGGACTGCCAGTTTGCGGAGCCACTCCGTGTGTAGGGTTGTGCCGGTATCCTTTGTGGGACCAACTGAACAGGTAACTCGGATCGATGATCTGCTGCTTGCTGTCACCGCCAATTATCTTGGTAGTTTCCTCGAGCAAACGTTCCTGGACTTTAAACTTGTATTGCGGCATGTACGTGCAAATGACGTTGAGGGTTTCTATCAGCGAGGCCGTTAGTCCGCACGAAAGCATCGGCTCCAGCAGGGTCAGAGCTAGTTCATGGAACGAAGGACCTAATCCCTTCACCATATCACTGACGCATTGAAATATTTCAGGTGCTACTTCATGTTTATTCTTTTTGGTATGCGTGAAAGGCTCGCGGACCATGTCACACAGCTCGTTGACTCGGCCTACGAGGTGCGAGCCCACTGCCAGGCACAGCTTGCCCATGGCAAGAAGCGATATTGACTTCAAGTCAACAGATTTATTAGTTTTCATTAGTATATCCACCACTTCGTCTAAATGTGAACGAGCAAAAGCGTCGGGGCACTTCGCCGCCAGAGCCGGCAACAACTGCACTATCTCCGCCTTGACAATCTTGGACTTGTGATCCTTCAATACAATGATTGCCTTGCACATCTCCTTGAATCGTGGGATCATGAACTCACCAGTGTGCTTCAACATCTCATTCACCACTAGTAGTGACCCGTGAACACTCTCTTGTGTGCCTTTTGTCAAGCCATCGTGCACTCGGTCGTACATGATATAGTAGTACTGCAAGTGATACGTGCGCTGATTTAGTACAGCTAAACAAGCTCGTACAGCTTTTGCAGCAGCTACTCTTATTTGCTCTTTATTGTCCCATAAGGGGTCCCAGATTGATTCAAAGAATTCTTTCGTTCGGACAAAGAAGATAGTAGGTGCATTCTCTGCCAGCTGCTCTAATATAGCACATCCTGCGAATCTTCTATGAGGTGCGTTACCTTGATTTATCCATTCTAATGATTTATTTAACTCGCTTTCGACATAATCAATATACGAAACTGGCGAATACCGTGCCATGTGTCCAAAAGCATCAGCAATTAGTTGTAAAAGCCCAAAGTCAGTATTAACTTTCAATGCAAATGATAAGGTATCAGCAAACTTCGCAACTTTAGCTTCAACAGCAGCACTGGTACAATCAATTAACTCTCTTATACCCATGATACCACCTAGTTTCTCTCCCAACTGCTCCGAATGTGTGTACTGTACAATAGTGCTGTACAATGCGCTCTCAAAATCAACAAATCTTTCGAGTGATAGCTCTCTAGCAGCCGCCTCCATGTGCCATCGTATATCTAAAGCTGCTTTCTTCCTATCTGCATTATCCTTCCCTGCCAATGCGCCCAAGCAGCCCTCCAGCAGGTCATAGTCCGAATACAGATTCATTCCAAGAGACCTTCGCAACTCATTCAATTTTTTCTTTCTCTTCTTGACTTTGCAGCTGGGCCCTTTGGAACTCCAAAGCAATAAGAAGACTAATAAGTTCGGAAAGTATTGCGCTGGCTGTGGAGAGGCCAGCAATATGCTCTTATGCCACCTTCTATTCTTGTTAGTCGCAACTAGGTAGAGTGTGGGACTTCCCGGATTCCAGAAACCGGAACCTTTCTCTCTCGAGGTTTGATGATCAGACTCAGTTCCAACAAGGACAACTTGCTTGCCTTTTCTCTTGATTAATCTCATACTCTTTACACGCTCGGTGCTTAGTATTCGGTATGGAAAGCGAGAAAGACCAGATGTTGAGCTTCCATCAGGGCAGCTTCTCTGCGTTACAGCATTTATTACAACTTTCATACAGTGAAGATGTAACCCAACAGCAGCGCGCCGCTTGTGATTTAGCTCGGTTAGTTGAAGGCACTGTGTTTCCAGCTGTATCATTTGGTCCGTTGTCGCATGCTTTATGTCGTCTAATTCCATCGCAGAATAGAACAATTGCTTCATATGCAGTAAAAGCTGTCAAGCTATTAATATTAGATGATGCATTAAGACCACAGGCTATTTCTATAGGTGTGCCTACTATCTTATCGGCAGCATTGTTACATTGGATGGATGAGCCATTATGTTTAAGAGAAATTTTAGGTGCATTACAAACATTGTGCTGGGATAAACAATGTGTAAGAGGTATATTAAATACTGAAACCATCTCGTGTATTATAGAATGTATAAAGTCCTCAGATATAGAAGTATCTATATTAGCCACGGCAGCTATTGCTAATATCTTATCATATTCGGATACTATACTATTGACCATAAATAATGAAATCGTTGAATGTTTGGTAAGTTCATTACCAATATTAATAGAATATCTAAGAGCGTCGCAGCATCGCCCTCAACGGTTCTATTCATGCGCTGCAATAGCTAACGCATCATATCACCCAAGACTAGCTGCGGTATTAGTTCAAAATGGTGCCTTACAACTGTGTAGAGATGTAGAAAGACAAAGTTTAGCTAATTTGCATATTTTAGGAAGTAGAATGGGACAGTGTGCTCAAACAGCAGTGTTCCGCTTGAGTGACAAGAAGGAGGGCGATCCCAAGCTCGGCATCACCAAGTACAACTTTAAATGGGGCAATAAACCCATCATGGAACTATCGCTGGCATCGTTCTCGAAGCACTCGTCTACTCTGTGGTTCTGCTTTATTGTGTGGCTTTTAATTGTTTTATTTACCTTTTTACCTGTTTTCGGAATGTAGACCTGGTATAGTAAGCGCAGGAATCAATATTGTACCAAATGTAACACTAATTTACAAATAACATTATCAATATAATTAATTGTCTTCGTTGCGGCGATTGGCCGCCGCCTCTTCTTCTTCTCTTACCCTTGCCTCCTCCATCAACTTCTTGGCGACGTCTAGGTTTGGACCCTCGTATGGGTACGTTGCCACGACAGTAAATTCCTTGCCACACGCAACAATCCTAGGTAATCCTCTACCGATATTATTGACAATTGCACCAAACCCGCCACAATGTCCAGGTACACAAGAAAAATTGACATCACGCTCTTCTAACTTGCGTGCTAGACAGTTATTGTGATTGCTTCCCCATGTGTACAACTCTCCCTCTTTGGTAATAGCGGCGCAGTGATGGGATCCAGCGGCGATAAACTTCACACTTAAATGAGTGAGTAAGAAGTATTCCATTAACTCTGGCACTAGTGAAATAGTCTTGGCGCCTTGGCCTAGTTGGCCGTGATAGCCACTGCCCCAAGTGTATACCCAACCACCACCAAGCAATGGGGGATAACATATTAATGCCATGCTATGCCACGACCCAGCAACAATCTGCATAACAAATTTTCCTTTTAAAGCAGGTACTAAACATGGATCAAAACGGTCGATATTGTCACCTAAACCTAGCTTGCCCCCAGCTCCATTGCCCCAACTCCACACACCAGAAGCGCCATAAGCCAATGTATGGTCTGCGCCGCAAGATATTTGTAGTACAACTTCCAGTGTGTCGATGTGTTTAGGTATTGGCGCGAAATATTTTTCGTTATCTGGTACTCCTACTCTTTCCATGGAACCGATGCCTAATCGCCCGTTCAACGTATGACCCCATGTGTATAACCTACCGGTTCTTGTTAATACAACAGAGTGATTAGATCCACACGATGATTGCTGTATCGCAGGGAAACTGTTGTTGATAACGACTGTTGGATGAGGTTCCAAGTCGCCTAATCCTAATTGACCAGAATGTCCATCGCCCCAAACAAAGACGTCGCCACCTTTACCAACTGCCATCGAGTGCGATAGGCCAACACTAATGGTCATTACTTCTTCACCGGACAAATCTTTCACCAACTGTGGCTCTAAATAGTTATTACTTGTATCTATTTTGATACCTTTATCATTTTCAGCTTTTTGCAAGTTTTTATTTATACCTGATTTACCGACACCGCCGCCTCCCCACACATATACATCATGCTCATCTGTAACTGCATAACACATATCTTCACCTACTGCTAGAAAATTTACACCAATACCTCTTAGTTGAGTTATAACAACAAAGTTTGGCCTACTTTCCATGTCACCAACACCTAATTGCCCTTTAGAATTCGATCCAACTGCATATACACTACCTCTTTCTTCAATATCTGCTTGTATTCTTGTCTCAGTATCAACTGTTTCTGTATAAGCAAATTTATGCAATTCTTCATCTGATATTGATATACGCAACCTATCTATCAACTCTACTCTTGTCCCATCAACAGGAAGATCTCTAGCTTCTAAATGATTTCGCAATTCTCTTCGCGATAAATTTTCAATACCTACTTCATTGATGAAATCAGCACTTCCCCATTCAACCAATTTCTTAGTACCAGCCTCACCCGCAGCGCGCCGACTTTGTTTGATTTGACGCAGGACTTCCAGCGCACTCATGACGATTGACTATTGACTAATTTACTGCTTGTTTCCCTCTCTGGGCTCTATCCTTCCCAGCTGGCTTCTAGGTTTTTTTAAAAAAAACAGCACGGCTTGCCATGCCAGACTGTAGGGATTACAGTACCCCGCTTAAATAGCGTATTTTCATGCAGATGAATATGGGTGAATATTTGCGGAGAGATAACAGAATGGACTGCTGCAGCGGGCTTAAATACAAGATCAGCCAGGAAACTGTCGTCTGAGTTAGTTTTTCGTTCAGCTCTGCGTAAACTCTAGACGCCGTAGAATTCGCAACCGCTATAAGCACCTGTTAGTTAAAGCTGGTCCAATCCGATAGACAAAGGGATAATAGGTTTCTGCGGCTTCCTTTACATGCACGTAACGGAGTATACTTGCAATTAAATCACCGGAACTGGAAATATCGCTAAATCCTTTTGTATAAGTAGAAAGGATATGGCGCTTTGCTCGTCTGATGGATTGAATAGGGGCTAACAGCACTCCTCGTAGAACAGACGCATTAGATCGGATGGATCTATATGAAGCCTTTAGTCTCTTCGCCAATTTGGATCGAAAGTACTCAAATCTTCGTAATGATGCGCACGAAAGTCATGTCGTTATGAGTAAAAGGATGTTTAAAAGAATCATGAGACTCACGAAGCTGTCTTATGGTGCCTTCTCGGATCATGACTTGGATATACTTTTCATGCAAGTGAAATATAAAGGAGTTGCCACTATTACATTTGAGCAATTTTCATTTGCATTAGAGTATATAGCGATGAAAAGAAAGGTTCCCTTACAAGTGTTGATTGATTACATCTTAAAATGTGCTGTTTCATTCAAAAAGAACAAATTAAATCAATTTAATGGTATTAAACCGAAAGATAAAGATACTTACAATGCTTTCACTAGTAACTCTTACGGTAAATGGGATCGAGATCAAAAGGTTTTATTAAAGGACAAGTTGAATATAAGCAACACAGATCCCCCGTTTGTAATGAAAGAAGTAGCTCTGAGTATACCTGACAAAAAATCACCTGGCTTTTCGTTGACCGAATTCCTTCAAACGAATCAATTAGTAAGAATTGATCCAACTAATGGTGTCGATAAATTGCCCAAGATCAAAGTGAACAAGCGTCCAGATGTCACTTACTACGTCAAGGATGTGGACAAGGAATACTTGAATGTGAAGAATGCCATAGAGAAGATCAACCGTTGCATTAACCGAGTAGAGTCTAACCTAAGCAACAACGAAATTAAGATGGTTGAAGCCGTTCCTTTGATCCCTATAAGCAGGATCGAGAGTAATATTCAGCCGAAAATCAAGATAAACACCGGGAAGCCCATGATCCTGAATAACGCGCCTTATGACTGGGGCTGGCACAAGTAGCCAACTCCCTTATATACATTTGTACACTTGATAAATACTATGAAATAACCGCTTCAAGGCGCAAACATACGCCAAATCTTTGCTTTTATATGCGCTAAATCTACTTTATTCGACTCAATAAACAGGATTCTAAAGTCTTTGTAGAAGGTGCTCGTGCTGGACTCGCCTCCCGCCCACAAGGTCAGGGCATATCGCTTACAATCTTCTTGAAGAGTTGGACGCACTTCGTGTAAGATAGATGCAGAGTCGAAGATTACGATGCGTCCACCTAGCGGTGCGATGTCGATGTAACTCTTGGACCTTGCGCCTGTCATGTCAGCCATATCTGTGTCCAGAAATATTCTTAAATCACCGCCATTATTCGTGTCCCAGTTTTCATTGAGATATAGGATGATTGTAAGTTTACGATCTAGCAGAGTTCCCTGCAACACGGATTGCAGTGGGTGCGTGAATCCAATTTTATGCTCTGGTTGATCGCGATGAGCTTTATATCCCTTGTTTTTACCGTCATAAATGGCTAACTGATTGATAATTGGAACACCAAGTTCTTCTGGTGCGCAATAATTTAAATTTACAATCTCTAATGGTATATTCCTACACACCCTCAACACTTTCAACAATCCTTCCGCTAATTTGGAAGATATAAGCTGTCCTTCTATATTCTCGTGGATCCAAGTCACCTTGTCTGTTCTGTATTCCTCTTCATTTTCAGCATCCCCAAATTTCTTTTTATCATACATTTTAGAGATATCTTTTCTTGCATCAACTAGTTCTTGTGTAGATATCGCATTATCTATGATTACATATCCTTTATTCTTCAAGTGGTCAATGTGCGACATGTTGACTATGTTGCGATGTAATGGTAAGTACAGTGCTGCTTCATGAGGCATCTCCCGCATTATGCGATCGGCGTTACTAGAGATATAAACCGAGCCCAAGACAGTGATGCAGCTGAGGCTAACGCCAACGTATGCATGGATAGGGCGCGCCATTTACCTTATTTGGTTCTGCAACTTGAACTTCGTCTTTTTTTTCGCATTTTACAGACGAAAAACACCGATTCCGGCCCGCCGGGCCCGGGTGTACTTGATGAGTGAGCAAGTGAGTGAGTGCGTGAGTGAGTGAGTGAGTGAGTGCGTGCTTACATTATTACAGATGAAAACGTTACGTTATTACACATGGAAAAATGTGTGGACAAAATGTACAAGAAGCATAAAACTAGTATGAGTCTACGTCACACATAGTTGCTGGTTACTATGCCACAACAGGGATTATTTGACGGGTTTTAGTACTTTCCACAGTGAGCTGCGCGATATGTTCTCCACTATCGAGTCATCATTGTCGAGTCTGACGGTGTACACGTTACTTCGTCGCCCCTTCACTACTCGCACTACTCTGCCATAACGGGTAGGATTTTTCAGTTGAACAATTTCTCCCTTGCAAATATCGCCGAATTGGAAGTTGACAGGGTCGTAAACAACGTCGTGCTCGCGATCAGGCAACTTGCGCGTTGCTTTTGCGACTACTTTTGGCTTTCTCTGGGAAACTTTCGACTTCTTCTCCTTGATCGAGTCGTTGCTGCTTGATATACCTAATGATTCCAAGAATTTCGCATTCTTTTCTATGTTTTCGATCCTAATTCTCTCGTATGTGGACAAAGCCGCGGCGTCGCCATTGGCGCGCTCTGCATTCTCGATATTATCAAACAAAACATTTAATTTTGATCGAAATATTTCTGCTCCAGATTGTTTACTCCAAGTATTGGTGAATGCGGTTGCCTTATCAATAGCAGGACACGACTCGATATACATCGCACTTTCATCACTTATGGCGATGTGCTCTATCATAAAACGATTTTTTAAATGCTGTACGGATTCTTTGTTTTTGATAAGATTTTGGCGTTCACTGTCACAGAAAGCTATTTCAACCGTTACGCTCTTTCCTTTTCCTAACATTTGTTGCCAAGGGCGAACGTGGTACCATTTAGGTTGTGTTGTTTTTACTTTAAATAATATACTTGAGTTAGATGTATTAGAAATTTTCAAGCACTAGGCAATAAGTAAATGAGTAAATAGGTAAATAAATAAATAAATAAATAAATAAATAAGTGAGAAGCAAGTGAGAAGTGAGTAAGTGGTAAGTAAGTAAGTAAATGAATGAAAATTCTAACGAGACAGAGACTAAGAATCATATAAATAGTAACGAGGCGTCGAGTCGTACCGTTTTGGCTGTCGATCTAATATCTATGGTCAAAATGGGGGGCTCCAGAAGCACCAAGGACTGCGTTGAACTCGACATTACTGCCACTATTTACTGGGTAAACTATGATTTTTAGTGCGTTTTCAAGCTTTCTTTCTGGAAGAATTTCAATTTCCAAATTTCCAAGGAGGTAGTCCGCCCGGGCCTAATGCAGATAGAAGGCAGTTTCTCACGCGGTGAACGACGGTTGTGACGCTTCCTGCGACTCCTCGCGCTTCCAGAATACCTCTCGCTTTATGCACGCATCGCGGCTACTAACTCATCTACCCCTAGAGACGCGAGTTCAGTTCGCGTAGTAAGGGTTCTTTGAACATGTTTAGATGGTGTAACTGTCGCCGCATAGCCAACTGCTTGGTGTTTCGGGACTACTTCTACTCTCCACCTCATCATTGTATAAAAGTTAACGGTTCAAAGGGGCCGATGGTGAAACTCCGGAACTTCAATGACCCTCAGAACACTAGCAGTCACAAAGATAGTTGTTGGATCATGTGGTCTCGTCTTCGCAGCGTCCGTGGCTTGGCCACCTCAACTCGAGTCCCCACTCAAAGTCCTACTTCTACATCCGCTTTTTCACTATTTCATCCAACTGAGGAGCATTTGGCACTTCGCACTATGTTGAGACAATTCGTAGAAGAACAGGTAAAGATTTCCATCTATTTTCGGCTGCTTTCCTTTACATATTGCAGCTAGCTTCGCTTGCATTGCTTCCGCTATAATCGCATATCTCTTATTATCATTAATGTTGTTGTTAGGTTGATCCGCAGGCACTTAAACACAATAGAGAGGAGCGATTCAATGTAGACTTGTTTAGAAAGTTGGGTGAATTGGGATTATTAGGTATAACCGTTAATACAGAGTATGGAGGATCTGGGATGGATGCTACAGCTGCAGTAATTGCTCATGAAGAGTTAAGTGCATCAGATCCTGCATTTTGTTTATCATATTTAGCCCATTCAATGTTATTTGTTAATAATTTACATCAAAATGGATCGCATGAGCAAAAGCTAAAGTATTTACCTAAAGCTTGTTCGGGTGAAATAATATGTGGCATGGGCATGTCTGAGCCTGGTGCTGGAACTGATGTCATGGGTATGTCCACAACCGCCACCAAATCAAGCGATGGATCATATTACACTATTAACGGTGCCAAAATGTGGATCACTAACGGCACGATTCATGGCGCAGGTGACACAGGTGATGCGTTCTTAGTGTATGCTAAGACAGGTTCTGGTCGAGGGGCAAAGGATATCACCTCATTTCTAGTCGATAAGGTACAGGAAATTCACTCACTCATGCACTCACTCACTCACTCACTCACTCACTCACTACTCACTCACTCACTCACTCACTCACTTGACTCAACTAGGGCATGCCAGGATTTAAATTAGGACAAAAAATAGAAGATAAGTGTGGTATGCGTGCATCAATGACCGCTGAGTTAGTGTTCGATGAAGTGAAGGTACCAACGGAGAACATCGTTGGATCAGTTGGTGGCGCCACGCTGTGCATGATGCGTAATTTAGAGATTGAGAGAATAACTCTGGCTGCCATGGCGCTAGGGATCGCCCGGCGCAGCATCGAGGTCATGAGTAACTACTCCAAAGAACGCAAAGCTTTCGGTAAACCAATCGGTGACTATGGACAGATCCAAAAGGCGATCGCGGAAAGTTACGCGGAATACATGGCGGGGCGCTCGTATGTATACAACGTGGCTCGCACACTTGATTTGAACTCGTACGGAAACACACTGGAAGCTGATGGGGTCAAGCTTTACTGTGCTCCAATGGCCAAGACCATCGCCGATCGCGCGATACAGGTGTTGGGAGGTTACGGTTATGTCGGCGAGTATCAAGTGGAAAGACTGTGGAAGGATGCGAAGTTGTTAGAAATAGGAGGTGGAACCAACGAGGCGCACCACAAGAACATGTGCCGAGACATCAAGAAAGGCGGTAACTCCAAGATCATCTAAGAGCTGCGCTGCAATAGTATAGATAATAAGATTACATTAGTCTACACGCCTCTTCGCTCACTACTTGACTCACTACTTGACTCACTCATTCGCTTCTTCGCTTCGGTAGGGGCAACTGCTTCGCAGCACTGCCATTGTAGTAACTTTGCACCAGCGACTGCTTCGTGATCCCGAACTGCTTCATCAACTCCGTCACCGCAGCTTGTTGCTTCCCGTAGTCAGCTCTGACGTATCCATCGCGCTTAATAGCCGTTATCATGACATTTTTTGCCGTGTGTTCACCGCCAATGAACTCAAACACGGTCACTTCATAGCCAGCATCTTCTAGCACCAATGCGCGAATGGAATCTGTCAGCATCTCCGCCGTCCTTTCTCGGTAGATGTTATGCCTCAACATGCTTGCATATGCTGGCACCGCATCTGCCGCGGCATAACCAGCGTCTAGTTGCGGTCGCACCTCTTTATGGCAACATGGCGCGGTAATGATCACATCAAAGTTATTGCTGATCCCCGCTTGGATTGCATCGTCAGTTGCTGTGTTACACGCGTGTAAAGCTACTAACACGTTGACCGCCTCGTGCGTGGCACCACTTCGCTGCATGTCGTACTCACTTATAGTTCCTCTTACAAAGTGTAACTGCGATGTGAAAGGTGGTCCCAAGCTAGCTGCAACCTTGTTCGTTTGGGACACCAAGCTATCTCTGGCCTCGACTCCTGTCGTCGTAGTGTTGCGGCTCTTGGAGAAGTGCTCGTGCATGGCGAAGGTCAGGTACCCCATCCCACACCCCATGTCGACGATGTTCAAACTGCTCTTCCCAACGCCTACTTTCGTCATTAAGTTGTCTATAATTTCAACAAATTTGTTGATTTGCTTGTACTTGTCCGTCATGCCACTGCGCGGCTTGCCCTCGACTGTCGTCACCTTCAACGCCTTGAGGAACGCCGAGTCCATGCCGATCAACACGTTCTTCTTTCTATCGTGGTTAAGGTCGTAGAGAGGTGAAACATCAACGGCTAACTGGCTACTTGATTTCTTAGTTTCTCGAAACTTGCCGTTTCCTCGCTTCATATTCAACTCATAAATTGCATCACTAACAGTGAGTGAGTGAGTAAGTAAGTGAGTAGGGATGTGTTGCATGAGGGCGCACCTTGTTGTTAAAATTGCTCGTCGAAACCCATTAACTAAAGAAGTCTCAATTTCATTGACTATTTCAGTAAGCTGGTAATTCTTCACTTGATCATTTGTTGTGTATTTATACGTTACTTGCACGCGAAGCCCCTTTATTTTCAAGTTGACAAGTCGAGCAGATATTAGTTTCACGTCTTTAATCTTTTGATTATCACTATCTAGAATCTGTTTGTTATCTGTTAGGACTAGCTTAAGGAAGGGAGGTATCTCTGCCCCCTCGCTGGGCTGTAATGATCTGCGCAATGCACCAATAAAGGTGTTCAATGGTGGCTGGGTATCATCGTTAAAGTCGTCAAACTCCTGCATAAACTGGGCTACTCCTACACCTCGTAGTCTGAGCATAGATCGAAAGACAAAACTAGTGACAAATGGTAGTAGCAAGCATAGTAGCAGCACCGCTGATGACATCTTTCACCTCTAGACAAGACCTCGCGATAAGACAGGCTAAACCATCACATGTGCGCCATAAAATGCGCTGGGTTGCACTTCGATTTTTGACTTTTTTCCAGACGCACGACATCAGGGGGTGGCATTTCCACACCCAGGCCATGATGACAAGAAAAGAGAAGAAAGATGCACGCACGCATCAGGTGAGTAAACACAAGAAAATAACGGAAAGATACTAGCCATGAGCGCGGCCTTGCATCGTACTCGCCGCTGGTTCTATGTCGATAGCTGTATCGCGGGTCTGTGCGCCCTGTGAGTCTCTTATGTGCGCGGAACAGGTGCTTTTACCGCGGGTCCACCGATTAATTTCACGGTTGAGAATAGCCCACTCACTCACTCACGCATGCACTCACTACTTGGTCGACTTGCGCTCTTCCAACGGGATTATTTATGATCAAATTACTTGCGCAGTCGGTAATGCCTTGGTGATGGCTGCTTTTCCTGCGGCGGTGACCTTGTCGCACCCATCGATGTTTAGCGACTTCAAATTAGGCAGCGAGCCGTTAGCGAGGTTCATCAGTCCGGAATCCGTCAGCTTGTCGCAGTCACTAATATCCAACGACTCTAATTTCGGCAGCGTTCCCTTTGTGATAGCCTCGAGGGTTTTATCCGTGATTTTCTTGCAACAACTAGCATCTAAAGATAGTAAAGCTACAGATCCGTTGGCAATCGACTCCAGCCCCGCATCGGTGATCCCCCAGCAGAAGCCGATACTCAGAGACTGTAAATGAGGCAACCCGCTACCTATGTGTGTGAGCCCGACGTCAGTAATCTTGTAACAAGAGCCAATATTCAGTGATTCTAACTTGGGCAACCCCTTGACGAGCACCTCGAGCCCCGAATCGGTGATTTGGTGGCAGGCAATAGCATTAAATGAGGTCAAACTAGACAGTGTGGCTACGGTGGCGAGTCCCGCATCTGTTACGTTGGTGCACATGCCAACATCCAACGAGATTAAATTTCCCAACCCTTCGGCGATATACTCCACACCGGCGTTAGTGATATTATCGCATCCACGAATAATCAACGATTTCAAGGTTGGCAATCCCTTAGTCACATACCACAATCCTGCGTCAGTAACTCCCTTGCACCAACCAATATTCAACGAGTGTAAGTCAGTCAACGATCCCTTGGCTATAGCCTCAAGTCCCAAATCTGTAACAGCAGCACACCTACTACAATCAAATGACTGCAAACTATGTAACCCGTTTGATATTACGCTCATTTTCTCATCATCGATGTTGCTGTTATTATTCCATGACACAACATTGATACCTCTGGATATCATCCATTGCAACAAACCTTTATCTAGTCGGTTATTCCAGAACTCATTATTTTCAACAGTTAACTTTATTGACTTCGACCTCAAAGTCTGCAAGTAAACTCTGCGCACTTCACCATGTGAACATAACGCAATATCCAGTCTACTCCATTCCGCAATAGTCAAATATTGAATCAATATAACTAACATCTCCTCTGGTAACGCACACATAATATCCGCCAATGACATAGCACCTCCACTTGCATTCTCCTCACCTGCCATCCTTGTCTCTCTCTCCTTGGTGACCTGTTGAACTTCCTTCTTTCCCTAAGGTATCTTAGAAAACTTGGTCCTCGCAGGACTCCTTGCTCAAGAAAAAGGTGTGGAAAAAGTATGTTCATGTTTTACAATTCTACAAGTTTACCGGCTATTTCCGGCGCCTCCGCGGCTGGCCGACGAAGAGCTACTTCTCCTTCAACAGCGCCTTCTCTAAGCGCGCGATTCTGTCAAGAAGTGTTTGCAGTTGCGCGGAATCCACGGTGGAGTCCGAGAGAAAGGAGTAGTCTTCCAGGTCTTCCGACACAGATGAGTGCACCATCGAGCTGATGGCTCGGAACTCCTTCTCCCCATCCAGGACGGGTGTGGGTGTGATGGATCGCTTGCTGTCGTCGGATTGGAAGGTTTCCGTTGATGACCGCTTCCTCGCGATGATGTTGCGCAGGGTGCTACCACCTGTTACTGGCGCTGCTTTTGCCTTGTTACTCGCAAAGCGACCGCTTGATGTCTCGTTTATACTTGCAATATCCTCGTTGCTCTCGTTGTTGCTTGCGACACTTTGCACGTTGGACGACGTGTTGGGTGATAACCCACCGACTAGTGCAGACGTGGCTGAGTTGAACACCCCTTTGACCCCCTTAAACGCGCCGATGGAGAGGTTCAGCAGGTCGTTGGATCTGCTGCTGCCGGAGACATAGGTATCTGCTACCTTCTTCGATATTTTGCTGCTATCAACAGCTTCAACTGTGCCTTCTTCAAGTGCGTGTGTCTTGACAGCCTGGTGATAAGTTACTAACTTGATTCGTTCTTCCGCTAACCACTTAGGAGTTGTGTTGCGAGCCAAGAAATCCTGGGTCTGTACGCAATGCCACTTTATTCCGTTATCACACAGCTTAGCGGCGGTATTATTAGATTTCTCATCATTCTTACTGAACTCCCACGGCCCGACGGAGGCGATGCCGACCTCCTCATCCAGGGAGTAGTAATTGTTGCTGCTCTGGTAGTACTGGTCGCTCTCTGGCGTGTACGAGACCTTGTCGAACTCTTGCTTCACTATGTATATACAATTACGTAGCGCAGAGAGCTTTCCTTGGTCTCTACTGGCGCAGGTGATGCTGAACTGGTTGGTGGAAGAGGAGAAATTGTGGGCGATAGAGTCGGCAATATTTCCCACGGCATTCCCGATGCGGTTGCCTATCCTGTTGCCGAGTCGGGATATGCGCGAGTGGTTACTCGCCACCGGAGCGGCGGTTGATGTATCCATATCTTTAGAATCTTTCAGCGTAATTGTAAGAGTTCCAAAGCGGTCAAAGGATGACTTTTCCAGGAATCCGGCTTCCTTGATGGTGTCCAAGTCGCACTCAAACTGAGTGAGTGGTGCTTCTTGCCGTCTGAATCGACAGTCGCACACCAACAGCCTCGAGTTAGTCAGCACCGCCACTTGATATCCCTCTTCGTCATACGGATAGAACAGTACCGTGCAGAACACCACATTCTCAGTGCGGTCAGTGGAGTGGAGACTCTTGGATGCGATAGAGTTGGCTATGTGCAGCGACTGCTGCTTGGTCATGGAGCGCTGGGACTGCGTGCGATCCAACTTATGTCTACTAAAGAGTCGATTGTTCGTTAGAAACACTCCGACACCACTCATAAGACGCCCGCCTTCGTGAAACGCGTTACCAATGCGCTGGACGCGCTTCAGTTGCTCTATTGTATTGAGTAGGTCGTTGCCCAAAGCGCACTCGAAATTATAGGACAGAATGCGGCCATCTGGTCCGAAGGAGTTGCTGTAGCGACGACGTCGAAGTGGTTCGTAATACTCTTTGGTGGTGTACTTCACCACGATACGAATAGCTTCAGCGGTGTGTGTTGCAGCATCCAGAGCGCCGACTAACGGCTTCAGCCCTAGGCCCAGCACCCCATTCAATAGACCAACACTCAGGGAGGAAAACGGTTTTTGCCACTTGAAACTAGACATGGGAACACTCAAGACACCAATAATCGCGTAGTAAACTGCGTTGAGGACGTCTTTGCGCGCTAGCGTCAGCGCCTCTTGGTACTTCTTGATGGGTCGCTGCAGCTTCTCTCGACTTTTAATGAAGTCGGAGTCCATTGTTAGCTTGGCAGCTGTTCTACCGACAGATCTGGTGATACTGGAGCCAGTACCAATGAAGCCGTCGGTGGCATTGTACACCAACGAGGCAGTGCCTTTCCTCAAGGCGTCGACAAATTCTTGCGGACTTTCAATGAGAACATTAAGTGGAACAATGAACAGATCCTTCACTCCTTCCTTGATGTTGGACAACAGCCCCACGGGGTTGCCCACGAGGTCCAACGACCCAATAATCTTGTATAAACAAGCCAGAAGTTGCTGGAAGTAGTGGCTTTGAAGCATCTTCGAGAACTCCGAATGCACGTAGAACAAGTGCGACCTGTCTATCTCCTCGACATAAATCGGGGCGTCGGATATAGTCGAGGTGAGATCTAGCACCACCTCGCCAACCTGCCACAAGAAGGCGCTGATCGCTGTAGTCAAGCCTATGTCGGCATCCAGAGTTGATTGATGAGGTTGGTTGTAGCGATGGCGCACACTAGTAAGTGCGTGCGACTCGGCGGTGATCAAGAAACTTACTTTTATACTTATTGGACTGATATAGAAGTCTCTCACGTACACATACTCAGCGGTGTCCTCGTCGGTGTTCGACATGAACATCCCGTTCACGTCAACGGCACTCGTCGCACTAGCTTTGGCTGGGGAGAATATGGCGAACAAGGGCGTCTTGTTCTCCACCACATCAAGGTCCTTTGTTTGGTATCCAAATAGTCGCGCGTGTTTCATCTCGTTGATATCAATGGCGTGGTCCTTGAGAGCGGACTCGTGCTCGTCGTACCAACTTTGTATCGTGTCCCACATCCCAATCACTGTGTCTTGCTCCAGGTTCAGGTCTAGCTCCTGCACCACAACAGCAATTTTATCGTACCCAGAGATTAATGGGTTAGTGTTCTTGATGAGATGCAACCGCAACGTGGGCTGCGGCTTCTTGGTGACCAAAGGAGCCAGTAGCACTGGCGCTGCCGCATCCGGAAGTTGGTTATCTAGTTGACACCAATCGATGTTCACAATGGTGTCTGCATACTCCAAATTCTCCGAGTAACGGACATCTATTCCGTTCGCAGATACCTGCATTAATTCCCTCGAGTTCCGCGAGTCGATGATAGCTATTGACAGCGAAGGGACCTGCAAGCGCATGTAGTTCTTCGATGTGTTCAATATGTTATCGGCAGTAATCGAGTGACGTCGCTGCGCGCTGACGTCGTCATTATTCCCAGTGCTAGCAGGAGCACTGCTCTCGGGAACCCAGCGCATCGTCAGCTGAATACGCGGGTGATGCTCGATCAACGTGCCCTTCTCTTCCTTGCTTTCCGAGTACTCATTAAGGCGAATATGGTCGCCGTAGTGGTTGGTGAAGTTAGGATTGTACAGCGGGAAGTAGCGTGTGAACCAGCCGTTGTTGCTGGTCTCTGCGCAGATGCTCTCAAGCAAGCGGAATATGGGCAACTCCACATTCTTGACCTCCTTCAGCGCCGAGTACGTCTCATTCATGACCCCGATGAAGATCGAACCGATGTACTTCTTCTTGATATCCGTTAGATCAATATCAAATTTGAACGGACAGATAATATTGCCGTTGGAGTCTTTCTGCACGAAGCTGGACTCGGTGCTTATCGACTCGCACCTGATGCTCTGACTCGCGCAGACCTGGTTGCCGAAGGTAGCGCGACAGAAAACATACGAACCACGTGATAAGTGACCGACGTTTTCAACGGTTACCGGGTATATCTCTATCGAGCCCCTGCGGGAGCCCACGTAGACGATGCTGCGGTGGTACTCCCTCTGAATCCCGTCGTGGAACAGCCGCTCTTGATACAGCTTGAACCATCTCTTCCGTTGGTATAACAAGTCTTTGGCTGCCGTTTTAGGGATGTTGCTACTGCAACTGATCCACTTGTGAATAGCGTCGTCGTGGTTCCACTGCATGAGATAGCTCTTCCTTGGCGATGGTGAAGCGCGAGTGTCTACATTTATTGGGGACGGCGTGAGTCGAATACTCCTGCGATGACTGCTCTCGGGTGACTCCAAACCCCCCGTCAGTAACCTCAAGGTATTAGCGCGAGCTCGAGCGGTTTCAAGGAACGAGTTGCGACTACTGCGACTATTGCGCGTTTTCGATACCTTCGAAGCTTCATCTGCGATGCTCTTGCTAACGGACTTCCCTATACTCGACAAAAGATTGTCTAACTCCAAGATTCGCCGTTTAATAGACAGTCTGAAGGAGTTCTTCAGCCCCTGGTTGCTGTGAATCCAGTGCAATCGGAGCCTGATAGACCCCACGGATCCCGCGTTCGCGTATGTTGAGTCCTCGGATGTCTGGCGCAAGACAGCACGCTTGGAACTCAAAGGAAACCAACCAGAGAGGTCAAGTTTTGGCTCCAACGCCTGCATAATTCTGTTGTAAGCGTCCTTGCTGAGTCGCTTGGTGGGATCGCTATCGCGGGTCGCCTTCTCGGCGCTCTTACTCAGACTTTTTATTATGTCTTCTGTTAGAGTGAACACGTCTTTGTCGTTGGTGCCCTCCGCCACCGCTTTCTCACACAGAATATAGAGGACGTTCTCTCCAACCGAGGGGTTCTCATCCAGCGCATCGTCTCGTAACCGTTTCAACGCATCTCCGCGTGACCGTTTCAACGAGTCTTCACTCAAGCACGACAGCGGCAGCTCCATGGTCCCAATCAGCTTCGCTTTCTGGATCAAACCTTTACAGAACACCGACACCTTCATCGTGTAGGAAGAGGACAAGTTGACGGCGTCTTCGGGGGTTTCGATCACGAACTTCTGGTTGATCCAAGTGGGATCCAGCGTCTGATTGCACACGTACGTGGACTTGGACGCCAGACACTTCCTCCTGCTAATCAACGAGTCGATGGTCTTCTTCAACTCAATGCGACAGTAGATATTCTCTTTCTGTCCGGTTACAAACGGTCGCAGCTCCTTACACTCGAGCACTTCAACCACCAACTGGTTGCTCTTGTTGGTGTCCGTGTCCAAGAGCTGTTTGAACTCCGAGAAAGCAGTTAGCTTGAACGGATCCAGCGTCGCCTGGAAGGCCTTGAGCCGCTCTGTTGCCTCCAACAACTCCTGATCCACAGCACTTTGGAAGTCTCCCACTAGGTGATTGAGCTTCTCGTCTAACTCCTTCAATATCTCGACCTGCTTCACAGCGAACTGCTTGCAATACTTGGATTCATTCACATACTTGGTGCTATCTGGGACAATTTGCACCAACTTGATGTTGTTCTGCGACGTCACCGACACCTTGATCCCCACCTTCTCCTCGCTGTAGGAGTTGGTCTCGATGCGCGCCTCGGCGCCGATGATATCGAAGTTAATATCCACTTTATTGTGCCGTTTTTGCTTGTAACTCGTAAGACTTCGAATGAAGTCAACTGGTTCCGCGATCATGTCCTCGAGGTAGTAAACCTTGGTGAAGTCGTGGTGAGTGATGTGCTCGGGGCACAGGATGTTAGGGCCGAGCTTGACGGTTATCTGCTTCTTCTCAATACGCGAGTCAATCACGGGATTCTCAAAGAAATAGTTCACTTCTTCGCCTGGGTATATAGTGGACCAGATGTCGGAGAACCGGCCGAGGGCGGTGAATCTGACCGTTTGCTTGAAGTAAATGATGTGACTTGCGGTGCCATTCCTGATGCGGTACTCGGATTTCTTTGTTAAGTCGACGGGAGTCAACGTGATCTTGGTGCAGGCGTCGTAGGCCTTCAACGCGACTGTTATCACATTGAAATCCACGTTGTTACCGGTGTTGGCCTTGGGTTTGCTGAGGGTTGTCAAAGAGGAGTCGGTGTTGCCGGCGGCGGAGGCGCGGATCAAGCGGATCTTCTCTTCGACGGTGCGGAAGACCACCGTGCACTTGCCCACTCGCAACTGCTCTTTCAGGGATTTCATACATTTTTCGAATTCTTTACCGGTGTAAGAGTCCTTGTTCAGCTGCAAGAGCACGTCGCCGACTTGGATGCCGCTCTCGTTGGCGGCCCACGATCCCGGCTTTAATCCCTTCACAACAATATTCGTCTCCTGCCAATCGGTCTCAAACCACACTCCTATTTCCGTAACGGATTTATCTTCCGCCGGTATGTGACCCGATTTATCCGTTATTAAACGAGGAAATTCAACGGTATACTCGGCAGAGCTGCGCGTCTGCACGTGCGGGATCGCATTCAGGTCGTACTTGCGCTTGAGCAGCAGGTTGTAGGACTCCAAGCTGTCGATAGGAAACGCCACCGATCGGAGCCAAGTTTCTTTCGATTTCTTCTCACCCGTGTGAATCCGACACGACAACAGTCTCTCATCGACTATATTCGGCAGGTGATAAGGCAGGATCGACTTGGGCGAGATAGTCTTGGTTTGCGTGTAGCTGCCGCTGTCGTTGAACATCGCCGGCTGCGTGATCTCGATGACGTCGTCGGTGTTGTTAACGATAAGAAACCGCGGCATAAACCGTATTACTTTGGTGTACTTGGATAGGCGCGAGGAAGGCGCCGCGAATATATTGAAGCCGACCTCGAGCACGCCGTGCTTGTCATCCTCGATCTTGATGGACTGCTTGACACCGACACTGTCGATGCTGAACGGGGACGACCACTCGGAGTCATCTAGTTGAAGCAGGACGCGGCGGTTGCCAAGCACGTTGATGTCGTCCTCGAAGTTGAACATGTAAGCCAAATCAATGATCTTGTCTAGCGCTAGTTGCTCCGACAGTAACTCGCAGTTGCTGTGGTTGATCGTGGAGAAACCCTTGCTGTTCTCCGGCTTCTCGTGGTGCAAAGGGCCTTTGTTCCCGGGATAAATTGACCTGTTTTTGATCTTGAGGATGTCCTCTTCGCTGTCGGACTTGGCGCCGTCAAGGAGTGGCGTGCTGGATCCCGCCGTTAGGATCTTGTGGCCGTCTTGCCGGATGCGGAAGGAGTACTGAGACGTGTTGACTATCCAGTAAGGGCAGTAGATCGTTACATGGCGATGACCGCTGGAACCCAAGATATTCTCGATGTTGATACGTAGCCGTTGGCCCTCTCGATCCGCTAGAATCATGTAAGTCATGTCGGGATCCACATCCTCGTCGTTGTCGCCGAGGCCAATCGCATTCAACTTGTCAGTGATCTTGTCTTTCATCGTGCGATGATGGCGTTTCCCTTGGATTGGTCTATGGAACTCGACGCCCTGCAGACTCTTGCAATGCGGCAGCGTGATCAACAGAGTCAACGGATCGTTCAGGATCACCGTGTGGATGCTCTTCACGTGCCCAGGCATGATCTCGCCGCTCCACAACGTATTCTTTTGCGTCGTGTGAATAATCTGGAAAATCCCTCCGCAAGGCAGCAAGTTCTCGAGAATAATCGGTGGGTTGATGACGATGGTGTAGTCGACGTTATTCGTGGTGAGAGCCGAGTCCACCGCGTGGCTGTGGCTTTTGAAGAGGGGCTTAGCCATGGCCATCACCTTCTGGATCATGTGCTTGTTACTGCTCTTAATCCCTTCGTGGGAAGCATGTAAAGTAGAGAAATCGTTACGAATGATCTCAATACTATAAGAAAACCACTGTTTCTTGGCGGCGCTCACATCGCGCGTGCTCTCCAAGTCGCCTTCCCGCCGCGTCTTGTTCCGCAACTTGGAGATGATGTCACAGGACACCTGGAAGTCGTGGTTGTTGCGTGTTTCCACGATGTCTTTGATGTCAATAGAGTCGTTACTCGGCTCAACTTTGTCGGGATTATACTTGACTAGCTCAGGGAAATGCTTCTTTAACTCTGTAACTTCATCGTGAGGCTTGAGAAAGATTTCCCCAAAGAAAAAGCCGTTGGATTTCTGTATACTACAAGACATGAGACCCAGCGGGATCTGGAACTCGTCACCGGTCGCGATGGGGAAGGGGACCGTGGCCTCGTCGAGGTACTCGTGTATCCTTGCTTTATCAATGATGTGCTCGGCTATTGTGTACAGATCAACGGTATGCGAGCAGTTATTACGGATTGTGAAGATAGAGCGCAGAGAGAGCATGCGACCGCCGTGTTTAGGTGAGACAGTTGACACGATATTGAGCGCGGTCCGCGCTAACTCGTCCTCTGTTGGCAACGGCTGCAGCGGGACTAGACACAGGTTCTTGGTCCCGATCTCATCGACTTGAACAGAAGGAAACCATTCATAGCCTGAGATTTGAATAGCTACTTGGTGCGACACGCGGTCGTTGCTACTGCCAGCGCGGACGTTGTTGACTACTTGCACATTGAACGCGTCTTCTACAATTTTCATGTTATTGATCTTTGTTGCGCAAGCGGTGAAGTTGAGGTTGCCTCTGCCGCGGTCTTGCAGGTACTCGATGGAGTACGCACTCTCTAGTCTCTGGATGTACCTGATAGGCTGACCAGTTAAGTTGAGGATCGAGAAGCCTACTCGGTCGGAGTCGGACAGCGGGACGTGCTCACGGTGCATCTCAACCGAGGAAGTGCGCTTCTTACTAGTAAGACTTTCACTTCTCTTCTTACTAGGTAATACTTCGCTACTTGCTTCTACTTGTGCTGCGTCTGAGTTACGTACGTACTTGTTGTTGCCGCTAGTGTTGAGCATGTGCACGGTGTCGTCAATAGTTCTGATCAAGGAGCCAGACAAGTTGACGTGAATGTCACTCAACACCCGCAAGGTCAGCCCCCAACCGATCGACTCCGTCCTTGTCTCGCTGATGGGAACTAGCTGGTTCTGCTGAAACAACGTGACGACCTTCAGCTTCTCGATGAACGGCTCCCAGCACTTCTTCATGTTGTTGAAGTAGTCGAACCACAAAGAAATTTCAGCGAAAATTCGGTGGGAATTCCCAAATTCGTTGTCGATCACCAAGTCTAACTTCTGAATAAACGATTGGAATAACGGCAGGTGAAGCCCGAGCACGCTGTCGACGATGACTACACGGATGGAAGCCAGAGAAACCACGCCAAACACGGCAGGGGTGTCTGAAGGGTCCTGCAACTCGTTGAACTTGTTAGATGAGTCCGACTCCGCTTTGCCGGGTGACTGCGCCGGGCTTGCTGCGCCACCAGTCTCCGCGCTGGCTTTGATCCCTAGAAGGGACGAGACGATGTTGGAAAGGAAGTATAAATCGTCGTAACTAATGACTATATTCGAGGACAGCGCGTTGACCGCAGGCTTGGTGTTGTCCGTTTGGAATAGCACGGAGGGTTCCACGATGAACGGCAGGCCTATCGAGTCACTGTTGTACTCATTCTCCTTGGGGTTAAACAGGGTATTCTCAGTGTTATCGTTGTTGACGAACTCAAACAAAGACGAGCCGGATCTGTTGTCAGCGCAGTGCTGCGCGTCCACCTTGAAGTAGTGCTTCGCATCAACAAACTGCGAGAATACAGAAATATAAAAGTTTTCTAAGAGCGTTCTTACCCCGCGTCCCGATCCCGCCGAACCGCGTATACCAGGCACTGCGTCACTGTTATTCGCGAGGTAGATAACCGCCAGGTTGGACGCTTTGAACTCTATATTCTTGGCATTACTGCTATCCAGCAGCTGTCGGTAGTAAACACCGCCGTTGTGAATGCTGCCGGGCATGTAACTCATCCCGTCTTCAGTGGCTTCTAGTATAAGAGCGCCGCTTGTAGAGGAGGTGAGTGTCCGCAGCACCTTCAGGTGAGGTCGTCGGATGAACAGTCGCAGGTCGTTGCCGGTGCAAGGGCGGTCCTCCAACGGTATTTTATCAAATATTTGGGTTTTGGGATTGCCACAGACAGGTTCTATGTTGTAGGCGGAGAAGTAGTCACCGATCAGCATCAATATGTCGATGCAGTGGACTGCGACCTCCACCTCGTCGATGCCAACGGCTATAGTTCCCCAGTTAGACTCAGACGACGCGTGAAACGAGCACAGGAGGGGGATCGACCTGACGCGGTGGCTCTCCTCGTACCAGCTGTTGATAAGCGCGAGGTTGTTCTTCTGTATGGCAGCTTCAAGTGCTTTCTTGCATCTATTCACAGCGTCAAGTAAAGTCGCCGCGCGGGACCGAAACTCTTCGTTGTCGTCTTCCTTACTCGAGTAGCTATCTACTATGTGCTTGTACGCGTTGTTGATGACACTGTCGGTGAGTCCGACCCAGTCACCGTCGTTGTGAGACACGCGGTTACTCAGCATATACGAGTCGGACAACCCCAGCATAACGAAGGGGTTCTTGAGGACGTTGTCGGTGATGTCGTAGAAGGTAGAAGAAGGGTCCAAACCGAACTGGAAGTTGGGTTTGAAGTAGTAAATCTTGCTGCCAACATCAGTCAATCCCGCGCTAATGATGGCTCTCTCACTGAACCGATTCAAGATAGGACGTCTGTCGAACACCTCCACATGCGACGCTGCCACTGCGGTGTGGATAGCTGCATTGCTAGACTTGGAATGAACACAAAAGCCTCCAATATGCAACGCCGCAATGTCTGCCACATCCGTGACCGTTGCTTTTACTTGGTTTCTCAACTCTGCTATCAGCGGACTTGGATCCTTGTAGAAATAATCCAGATCCATCGCCATCTCCAGCTTGACGTCGGCGAGCACCACCAGGGACTCCATTGAAGACGACGACACACACCTCAATAAGTACTCAATGTAGTGCTTCGTGCCGTACAAGGGAGGTGTCGCGGCGCCGCCCTCCGCGCTCGGTAAAGCCTCCGTTTCGTCACTAAAATAGCTGAATTCGCGGAAGTATTTCTCTTCAAAATTGTCGAAAATTACACTCAAGATCAGGTAGTGCTCTGCCATGCTGAGCGCCAGCTTGATGTCGTCGTTCTTGTGGTTGGTGACGATGTTACGCAGCATACCGGGAAGGCTGTCGCTGATGATTCGCAGGGAGAAAGGCGGCTCGGAGACTAGATGCCACTTCTTGCCCTCGTCCATGTCACTGTCTAGCTCCATGTACACGCCTCCATCCTTGTCGACGCTGTTGAAGGTGTGCTCCATGTGCTTGAAGATGTCCCGCGCGTGGTCATTCCTTAGTTTCTTATCAAGTGATGTGTAAACTTGCACGGACTCCAAGTCGATGGCAGTGCGAACACATCTCTGCTTGTCGCCGGGCAGATCGCCGCCCTTGCCATAGTTCACCGGAGTGTCACTGATGGAGTCGTAGAACTCGTCGTCTTCATCCTCGTCACCGATATCCACTACTATTTTCTGCAACGAGGCAACATTTTGCTTCTGGGAGACATAAATACCGACGTTTTCCCACTCATTTGAGACGGGATTGAAGGTCAAATACTTGCCGTCGGTCGACACAATCGTGCTGGCCGGAGGCCTCCAGGTCTCTTGCACGTCCGAGATCTTAATGTGACTCCGGAGTACCTTTATTGCCACAATCTCCGACGATATTGAGTTCCGCGGGAGCAGCAAGACTAAGTTACTCAGTACTATTTCCACTGTAACATCGAACTCTGTCACTGGAGACGCTGCCTTAGCATCTGCTGCCTGGTCGGCGGTCTTACCATGACGCCGAACGGGATTAGAGAAGACAAGCTTGCGTTGGTGCTGGATAGAAATCGAGTCATTGCCTCGCGCAGGGGTTTTGTCTATCATTCGAGACGCCAAGCGGTCTTTCTTGATGGTGACCGGCACGTTGTCGTAGTCGTCGCTGTCCACCGAGTCATCGGAGTTGTCATCGGACTCATACGACCAGATTGCCGCCTTGTTACTGCTAAGGAAGGCCGCAGATGCGACGTTGCCATCGTCCTCCAACACCTCCTTATTCTCCTCGGACTTCTTCATGACATGGTTGATGCGCTCCAACAGCTGAATGCTTATGAAGTCATTGAGGCAGACAAAGCTGCGCTGCAAGTAACAAATGTGGAACTTGGCCAGGTCTGCCTTCACATGAAGTGCTTGCTTCTTGGACAGGTCGACCTGGTTGCGCGCGTCTAACTGCTGCTTCCTCTCAACGAAGATATAGAAGTCGTTCAATCCCATGGACCTGTCGCCGGCGGCGTCCGAGTACAAAATCTGCCAGTACCTGCTTCCGGCTTCGGTGAGGTCGAATAGCTTCATGTTGCTGGACTTGTACGAGACGGTGGTGGTGACCACCTTGTGATGCCCCGCCACCACCATGTACTGCGAGTACTGAAAGTCGTTAGACTTGGAGATGAATCGGAACAGCATCACGTCATCCACGCCCATGATCGCGTTGATTGTGGAGACCGTTAGGTTCATTGAAACATTCTTATTTGCGTAAATAACAGGCGATTCTGCCACGTTGCCGGCGGCATTGCTCGCGGGTGACGGCTGCATGCTGTTGATCACAGGCAGCACGGACTCGAGCAAATTAGGTATCAACGTCGCGGACAAGTGGACGTTCAAGGAATTCAACATGATCATGAACTTCAAGTCGCGGTTGTTGTGCAGCGCTTGGGATGTCTCGATCCGCCGCATGTTCTTGTACACATTCATCTCGTCGTACCCTCCCATCCCCAGGCCAAACAGCGGATTGCGGTCTTGATCGATGAAGGAAATGGATATTGCGTAGTTTTCATGGTCAATGAACTTGAAGCCGCCGGCGCTGACCCCTTGCACGACCATCTCGTGTATCTCTTCTGTCGTCATGTTCGCTATCTTACTCACTATCTCGGCTTTCCCCTTGCTCCCTTTGCCGAGAGGATCCATATTCTTCCCACTTAGCTTCTTGCCCATGTGCGCCCTGACTTTGCGCTGCTTGTCTTTGGACCGTGCTTTCTCATTGATCAACGCGAGTATTGGGTAGGAATACTCATCCACTAGCAGCAGCTCACCGATGGTCACAAGCGAGAGACTGTCGTACATGTATTGATACGACGACAGTCCGATGTCACGGAACACCAGCTGCACCATGATACTCTCATTGATGCGGTTATCGGTGCTGTAGTAGTTCATGAGTGTTGTGACACACTCAGCGACTACCGCATCAACCAGGCTTTGGTCGACATCCCCATCCTTGTAGCTACTCGATGGCTCAATTTCCTGGATCAAGTTGCTCAGGTATGTCTCCACCATCGCCCCGAGATTGGAGTCACTCGCAAAATCGTCTTGTAGCAAGTAAAGCAGCCGCTCGGTGACTAGCGTCTTGGCAGTCTCCACGTAGTAGCTGTTGGCTCCGCGGATTCGAATATTGGCAGCAAATGCGCGCAACATTTTTGTGATCAAATAGTGCACGTAATCCCTGTCTGCCCCCTGAACAGGGTCCGCGTCGTTGAGGCGGTGCTTGAGCAACGTCAGTTTGAATATTTTGCACACGAAATTCAACGTAAAGTTGAGACAAGACGAGTACTTCTCCAGTCTGAAGACGGAGTTGGCCACAGGCTGGCTCGCGCGAGTAACCGGGTCATTGCAACTGTTCATCACATCCGTTAGTAAAATGAGATCGCTTTGAGTGGTGCACAAGTCGATGGGGGAGGAGAAGACGTTGACGCGGATGCTGGTGTAGTAGCCGATCCCCTTCGCCTTGTCAGCTGCGGGCTTCATGACGTCCAACTGGAAGATGATGCCGCGGAAGGTGACGGGCGTAACGTTGATGTCATGCCCCATAAATTGCGCCACATCTTTGCGCACAATCGACAGAACAACGTTGGAGACGCAGAATATGAAGGGGTAGCACACCGGCGACTGGTTCTCCATCACTTCTCGTATGACCTCCGCATTGTTACTGACATCCTCGTGGACGATGTCATCGATCCGCCGGTAGGGGTAGCCGTCACTACCGGTGGAGTACATGTTGGAACAAGGGTCGTACACTTGATTCTGATTCTCCAGCATATTGATTGTCTCCTGTAAGTATCTGCCACCTTTTATGTAGAAGTGAGTCACTTGGAAGAAGACATAGCTATCCACCCCCTCTGTAATCCCTCGACCAGGAGAGACGAAGTTAAAGCCGTCAATGTTCAGGTCGAGGCTGTAGGTGTTGTCCGTGGCGATGACCGCGCCCGCCGTCTCCTTAACGGTTATTTCGTCTTTGTTCAACATCTTTTGGGTCCTTTGCAGCAGCCGATTTATCACGAAAATTGTATTCTTTTCGTAGTGTACGTGGATGCAGTCACACATCAGCTTGACGTCCACGTGGCGGCAGTGGTTCCCGCCCCGGTTACTGCCGCTGGCGGATCCAAACAACAAGCCGATCGCGTAAAATGGGTTAGAAGTACGTTTTATAGGAGTAATAGTAACCTCTAATGTAATAGCAGCCTGACTCTCCGCCTCTTCCTGCTCCTGACCGATAGCCAGCAACTCCACGCCCTCTATACTGTACGCCTTGAGTCCCGCGACCTCGAGAGCTAGTGAGCAGTCATGCTCGTCGCGATACCTACTACTTGCTACAATTCCATAGCACGTAAATTGCAGGATGCGAGACGAGGTGGTACCAACAAGTGGCTTGCCGGTGAAGGAGGTTTTGCCCCCAACACGCAGGGGAGAATCACGGATAATGCATGAAAATCGCGTGACATTCACTTCACTCTTCCAGATTAAGCTACTTCCAGCAACCGCGTCATTCGGCGACAACCGAAAGAATCGCAGGATCTCCTTCTCGAGGGTCATGTTCTTGCGCTTGGTGTAGTTGGCCATATACAACTGGTACATTTCTTCAATCGAAGGAGCATCTTCATGGCTCGACGCCTTGTTGAACCAGCCGACCTTGTGCTCTGCGGAGGGTTCCGATGCATCAGACCCTCGTTTCAACTTACTACGCAGGTATTTCACATAATTAGACAGGTCCAACGCACCTGACTCTACCTCCTTCTGCATCGCTTGAATGCTTAAATATCGATAGAACAAGACATCTACATCCGACAGCACGCCGTGGTAGTACTCCATCAATGAGGTGTCTATCTCCTCGGTACTCTCACGCGCTTCTCGGGACTCCGACAGATTGTTGCTTGGCTTGGAGTTCAGCACATAAGCCAGCAAGCGAGTGTCCGATTCCGTGTAAGCATTGCCTTCGTCTTCGACATTCCGCTTGCTGTTGTAGCGCTTATTCATGTGCTTGATGTACTCCACGTACTTCATTGAGTACAAATAGCCGATGTTATACCGTGTTTTCACGTGCAAGGTACCACGATTCAGCAGGAGGATCGACTCGATAGCAACCCGCCACAATCTGCGGTAGTCCTTCTTTGTCTCGAGCTTCCTGTGCGCGGCGTACACGTTGAATGGGATCCCTCTCTTCCTGGCGTCCTCAAAGTCGATCTTATTACTTATAATTTGATGAATCATGAATAACTTCGCCGCCAAGATCATCCGTCGATTGTGGTCGATGCAATCTGCTATGAGTGTGAGTTGCAACGTAGATATTGTCACTTCAAAGTTGCTGAGAACTAGCGACAGACTGATCGCCGGTATGTTGACCTTGTCATCAGACTTGGAGCAAGTGATTTCTACCAACGCATTGCACGAGTTGATGATGACATCATTATTTGTATACTTTGTCTGCTCTAACATAGTCTCCGCGGTATAAAAGGCGGTGCTTAGACTCAGCGTGAAGCCTCTAATCTGAATGTTCTTGGTGAACACCACCTTGCCTTTGCTCACGCTTTTCTCAATGTTCATAGAGTTGAAGTGAATACAATACTTTAAGTAATGATGGTTAGAATAGGGAACTATGAAATGCACGGTAATATTGTGACACGAGAAGCTGAAGCCGTTAGTTATGCGGGATATAATCGATTCCGAAACGTTCGTCAACATCTTACCAAACCAGGTTGATGATTCATTCGGTAACATTGTCTTGTCTCGACATAGTAATAATAATTCTTCTTCAATAAGATAATTCAGTTTATCTATCGGTGATTGGTGGTGATAGCTGCCATCGCTTGCACGATGGTATGTTAGATTATTCAAGCTTAATGTAAGTTCAACATCTCGTAGTTCAACAGCAACATTCCCTGTTGATAGTGAAGTCCATGGAATAGCTAACTCTAACAATCCAATACTTCCCGACTCTAACGTCACCGACGAGTGGTTGTCCACCGGAAAGTACTGCTCCTTCAATATCAGGTCGGTTAGCTTGACGTTTCCCTCCCATAAGTTCAACTTGATTGCGTTTGCATCGCAGTTGTCGACGTAATTATCCAAGATATCAAATACAAAATTTTCAAATTTTTCTTTTAAAGACATTGTAAATTTGTAGATTTACAATTGCTTTAGTAACGGACTGACAAAGTTGGGCGCAGTACACGCCTGCAACGAGTCAATCAAGAACAAGTGAATGAGTATGAAATCTCACTTCTTTAAAAGTTTCTTTTTCCTTTGAAGCATTCTTGCCGGTACAGAAATGGGCGGAGGGAGTGAGTGAGTAGCAAGAGTGAGTGAGTGAGTGAGTATAAGCGGGAATAAGTGAGTATATGTACATTGATTACAACTAAACAATAGTCTTACACGGTAGTAGATCTGCGAGTTTTCAGCTTCAATGATTGCTCAAACTCGTTCAACTCACGCATGACGTTATCTGCCTCCATCTTCTGCTGCTGTTGGTAGTTAAGTATTTGCTGCTTAATGATATGATTTTGTTTCTTATTCTGTATCTTAGCACGGTACTCTTCGTACCACCTCACACTCTTGGCGTTGGGGTCTTTCAGACTCCGATCCTCCTCTGTTAAAAACTTATTAGTTTTCACAAGTGCCGTCTTAGGACGGTGATCACTTTCTACTTGGAAAAAATTAGAGTCAACGTTTTCAAATTCTTTTTTGTTACTAGTTTTTGGTCTAAAGGATGCCGAGGGCGCAGTAGAAGGCTTGTTAAGTACTTTGTACCTATCTGTATTAGGAGAGACAGGCAATTCACCCATTTCTCTTTCATTATTCTGATTAGTACTACTATTTGGACCATATGCATCTAATCCTAACATTGTGCGCACATGACCTGGTGAGTAGCCTGTCGAGCGGGGTCTGGTAACTTCTGTAGGACGAATGAAGTCCTCCAAAGGACGATCATCAGCACTATTATTGTTATTATTATCTCTACTTAATAATTTCAATCTTGAAACTGAATAGACTTTACCATTCACATCAGCAGGATCATAATCTGGATGTATATCTAACAAGTAATCTCTAACCGTGTGACGCTGTTCAAAATAATCACTAGTACTTTCCTTTTCCTTCTTCTTTCTAAATACATTCCCATGTGTTTCTTTCAATAAATCACCATGAATACTTCTGCGTTTAATAGTTTCTTCCACAATCTCCGCAGAGACATCATATGCCAATGCAGGATACGACGAACCCCGATTAACTAATAACATCTTTGAGCGAGGATGTATCCTATTCGCTGTTCCCGCATAGTGTGACTCCAAAGACAACGTATGTCCTTTCAAGAATTGGATTCCCCCAGACCCAGGTTTCTTGATGGGGCTGTGGTGGTAGTGCTTAGGATGCTGCATCGACCGGTTGTCTGGCTCTTCTTCGGGATTTTTGCAACTCTACCCAGTAACAGGTTGAAACAACCGCTTCATCAAACCGGCCCGACCTCAAGTAGATAGTCGACGCCTTTAGAGAAAGAAGAAGAAAGAAAGAAGCCGCGCGCAGTACAAAAGGTTTCCGTTAATATAATTCAACATTTCAAACAACACGTAAAAGTAAGTAGTAGTTCGCGTCATTATCCACTCAGTTCTCACATACTTACTGACTCAACTATTTACACACCTGACGCGCTAACTCACCCACTAACTCATCTTACACTAGCTAATCACCCGTTTCTGCAGCCACTCCCCCACTCTTCTGGCAGTATCACCATTTATCTTGAATATGTAAATTATATTTAAATTCCAAATGTTTATTGTTGTCTTGATCGATGAAGGTCGACTTGCAGCTGTACTTGCCTCTGTACATCATCCCCGAGGGCGCTGTTTCATAGTCAAATCGCGGGAATTCAAAAACATGAACATTGCTTGAAGGAGGATAACTTCCTATCATCAACTCGTCAGTATCAGATAGCAGCATACGACTAACTGTATTCACAAATTTCAAACCATGAAGAATATCATGTTGCACTCGAAATTTTATCATAAATTTATATTTCGCATTCTCTTTGAGGGTAATACCTTTCTTGTTCATCTCCTCAATACCTTCTTTAGTATCCAAGCGAAAAACTAAGTTACTACGCTGCTCTTCAGGAGAAAACATGACAATAAATTCATCGACGATTACTCTCCTGGGATCAGATTTATCTCCTGTGTTGCCACTAATCGCACTGCCTAGTAAACTTTCCTTGTATTTCCGCAATGATTCATCTTCAGTATCCTTCGCCAATATTTCCTCTATAGTTGATGCTGCAGCTTTAGGAACTTGAAAAACACTTGCAACTTCATCGCTAGTTCCTTCTCCCGCAATCGATGCTTCACTCATCCTATTTAGTAACCGTTAATAGCACCAACAACAAGTCTCGTTGCACCTTTTTCTCTTCCAAAATTTTTGGATTCTAAAATCCCGGCCCTAAAATTTTAGAGGAGGTGTGGAAAAGAGGAGATGAGACTTTCCTCTCCTTTCCTTCCTTCCCTTCCTCTTGGAGCACGCGTTCAGGTACCAGGCTTGATTCTTAATAATAATGAGCATTGAAGGCGAGGATTTGGCTTTGAAAGATGCAATATCAGTGTCAAACGAGGGCGCAATAAGTATTGCATCGCCAAATCAAGAAAATTTACGAGAGATGGAGATCGATGGATCGATATTAGAAGGCGGCGGACAAATGATTCGCACCAGCATATCCCTCAGTATTGCACTTGGACTGCGGTTGAAGCTGATAAATATAAGAGGCAAAAGGTCACCTCCAGGTCTAGGAAATCAGCATACTGCTGGTGTTAAGCTTAGTTGCCAGCTTTCTGGTGGTGGCACGATGATTGGAGATAGCTTCGGCTCTAGGGAGTTAGAATTTATACCTGCCACAGTAAGCGAAATGAGTGCGTTCAAAAGTGAGTATCGGTGTGATGCAATAACAGCTGGCTCTATTACATTGATGCAACAGATTGCAATGCCCATCCTGCTCTTACATAATAACAGAATTAGTTCCGAAGAAATTCATAAAAAGCAAAGACATAACGAAAATCAAACTATAAAATTAACATTCCTCGGTGGCACTAACGTCAATATGTCGCCTCCAATCGACCACTATTCACTCGTCCTATTCCCGTTGCTACGACGGATGGGCATCAACCTGCTCTTAGGAGAGGTCAAGAGAGGCTACTATCCGCAGGGAAATGGCAGCGTCTCTATGACGGTGGAAGTAACTCCAAAGTTCATGAATGACATAAAGTTTCAACCTCTACAGCTTACTGAGCAAGGCACCGTCGTTGAAATAGTCGGAGAAGTGTTCGGCGATTGCCACCCAGATGTCAAGGCCAAGTTAAAGAGTGATATAGTGCAAGCCCTCAAGTTGCAACTATCTGCAGCAGGTGCAGAGGCGGAGTTGACACCAATAACCATCAACAATTCATCAGAGAGACAAACAAAAAATAAAGTTATCAACGTAGGCATCCAGCTAGTGCTGAGGACGAGCACCGACTGCTTGCTGCAAGTGAATCATTTGTGGACATTCAAGAAGACGCAACCGATTATACCGGCAGCTTCTGTGGAAAGTGTTGCATTAAAATTATTCAATTTGTACAAATGTGGCTCTTGTATAGATGAGCACACGGCAGACCAACTGATTATATACATGGCTTTTGCAAAGGGATCAGCCATGTTGGTGGAGCCAGTATCCCCAGAGTCGACACAACACCTAAGCGCAGTCATTTATTTAGTAGAAAAATTTACTGGTGCCAAGTTCAGTATTTCTGAGGACAGTCGTGGCTGCAGGTTGGTCACGTGCGTGCACAGCTATTGTTAGCGTATTGTGTATACTGTTAGTAACTATTTCATCCTTTTAGCTTCTGAAACCGGTCGCAGATCCGCATGCACGGAACTCACTCCACTGTGATCGAAGAAGATTTCAAAACTACTTCACTCGTTCCTTCAACAAAAAGTCCGAGTAACCATCCCATCACCAGCATGTCATCGACCTCTCAATCGCTCCTTCCATCGGTGTTCCAAGAGGATTCTGCTTGCGCTGGTATCTGTCCGCAACTGACCTACACACAAAGGTATCTATCAATTACACTCTCCTTTCACTTCCCGTCTCTCACTTACCGTCTTTCACTTCTCGTCTTTCACTTCCCGTCTTTCACTTCTCTCTCGAAATAATACGTCCTTTACTAGCTCGCAGTCCACAACTTCGTCTTATCTGTTCTAATTTTACCGTTGCTTTTAATAGAATTATTGGATTCTTTTCGTGCGGTGCACTAGGTTGGATACTATCGTTGGTAGGATCTTTAACATTGATTAATGGATTTTCAGATGAAAATATTCGAGTATTTATCTTTTTATACATATCTGGCAATGTTATTGCATTGATGGCAACTGGTTTCTTGTTAGGACCTAAAAGTCAATGTAACAAAATGTGGCATCCATGTCGTCGTTTTACTACAGCTTTTTACCTAATCATGCTTATTGTGGTATTTGTAGTTGCAATAGAAAAGCTATCCATTTACTTGATATTATTCTTACTATTCGTTGAAATATGTGCGGCATTATGGTACTCCATCTCATATATCCCTGGAGGTAGAACAATCGCTTTAAGTGTGATGAGAAGCACAGGCTTGTGTTTCCCTTGCTTCTTTGTGTATGACCAAGCAGTTGAAGCCAGCAAACCTAAACAGACTTCTATGTTCGGTAACTCGAAGTAGAAAAGTAGTATTTGTATATATTATTGTAAAAACAACTCATAATTTTGCATTTTCGATTTTTGTCGCTAGACATCTCGCCAAGAAGTTCACCTAGTCGACAAGCTTCCTGTTGAGCTGACTAACTAACTGTCCATTCAGTGAAGATCAATCAAGGTTCTATCATTCCACACCTTATTTTAGGGAAATAGTTCAAAAAAAGAGGTGAAGAAATGCACATAATACTAGTATTTTGCGCTGCTTTGTTGCAATGTATAGGTTTTATCTCGGGCCAAGTGTCTAGTTATGAGCTAGTTCGGACTCTTCCTCACGATTCTCAGTGCTTCACACAGGGTCTGCTCATTCACAAGGTACTACCTCGCTTCGTTTGTTCACCATAATCGTATGAATTAGACACTCATTTACACGCTTTCTCCTCTTTTATAGGGCTATTTATATGAAAGCTGCGGGCTCTATGGCAAATCATTGCTGCGGAAGGTTCACCCAGATACTGGTGAGGTACTATTACAATATAAATTTAGCGACGATGTCTTCGCCGAAGGAATAGCTGTATCAACTATCGATTCTAGTCATTATATACACGTTTTAACATGGAAGAACTCTAAATTATTTGTGTTTGATCCAGAGACTTTATCTCTAATATCAACCCATTTTTATAACACATTTACTGGTGAGGGATGGGGTGTGACTCATGACCCAACCAGTAATATACTGATTGTCTCTGATGGTTCAAACAAATTAGGCCATTTCCAACCGCCTTTGCTATCTGCAGAAAACAGTGAATTGAATAAACTGAAACAGATTAGCGTCTTCTACAACGAGTCGCCGCTAAATGACATCAATGAGTTGGAGTACGCCGGTGGCTTCGTCTACGCCAATGTTTGGTACCAAAATGTAATAGTAAAGATCAATGCTACTGATGGAGCAGTTGCAGATGTTTATGATATGAGCGACTTGTACTATCCGCGGGATAGAAACGCCGATTGCTTGAACGGCATCGCGTACAGCGAGTCCGAGGACGTCTTCGTGGTCACAGGCAAGCTGTGGCCAAAGTACTACGTAATAAAACTATGAATTTTGTTAATTTTTGTACACTATAAAAACTTTTACTTTTTGATGAAGTCTTTGAGTCTGTTCCACGCGTCTTGCACGGACGCAAAGACCTTTTCACCGGAACCTTTGCTACTTTCTACTTGCTCAAATTCTTGTAATAATTCCTTTTGTCTTTCATTTATATTGGTTGGTATCTGTATCTTCAATGTCACGTATTGGTTGCCTTTACCGCGACGTTGGCCTGTCACGTCTGGCACGCCTTTTCCTTTCAACATTAGTTTACTGTCAGGTTGCGACCCTGCAGGCACCTTCATCGATACCATGCCATCAAGAGTCAACACATCTATATTAGAACCTAGAATAGCTTGTGTTAGACTAACTGGCAACTCAACGTGAACGTCTAAGCCCTCTCTTCTAAAGTAGGGATCGTTTCCTACAGTAACAGACACGTAGACATCAGTACTGGCACCTTTACCATTAGAATTTGGTATTCCTCCCTCAACTTTGATTGTCATACCGTTGTCTATCCCAGGGGGAATATTCACAGTCACAACTTTACTATTCTTTACTTGTCGTCTCTGCTCCCTCGTGATATAGTCCACTTTTACGTCTTTGGTGCAACCGTGAACTGATTCAAGGAATGATAAGCGGACAGCAGCTTTTGCTGGTCGTAATTGCTGACCCATTTGCATATCGAACATATCGAATAAATCCTCCACATCGATGCCTTGTCCGCCCCTGGACGACCGAAACTCTACATTAAAATCTCCTGGAAATCCACCAAAACCAAAGCCTCCGAAGCCTCCTCCAAATCCTTGACCAAATGGATTACCTCCACCAAATCCTTGACCAAAATTCTCTGCATTATGACCGAAACTATCATATTGTTTGCGTTTGTTTTCATCTTCAAGGACGTCATATGCCTCAGAGACTTCTTTGAACTTAGCTGCGGCATTTTTGTCGTCTTTATTCAAATCAGGATGATATTTCTTTGCTAATTCTCTGTTAAGAATAAACAAGAATATTAGTTATATAATACTGCAAGCAAATAGTGAATTAAGTACCTAAACTTCTTTTTAATTTCATCTTTGGTAGCATTTCTTGGAACTCCTAATACTTCGTAGTAATCTCGTTTGGACGAATGTACTGCTGACGAGGAGTGATAATACTTCTTCGACTGCACTGGATGCACAGCTCTAGCTGCAATTGAGCATCCAATTGCTTGTTTATACGGCTTGCCACATGACAGTTGGCGCCATGCACGAACATGGACACTGCGGGCAATACGGTTCATATGATGATATTGCAGAAGACCACGCGCTTCTCTTTCTCCTTTCGTTTCGTGGCTCTTCTCGCCGGTACAGAATCTTATCGCCGAAACAGAAGAAAAGGAAATTGCCTCCAAGAAACGGAAGTTGAATGCCGCAAGAAGAGACGCTGTTGGCGCTGCTTCAAGTGGCGAGTCACCGAACCTCGTTCCGTTCTCTTCCTTTTCTTTTTCTTCTTACTAAATTATTGGGTGTGGATAATCTGGAGGGAAAAAAGGACCGGTGAAAAAGATTCAGATCACCTCTTTGGACCGAAGGTGATGATCCTGGTATTGTTGGTCATCTTGCTGGTCGTAGTGGGCCAATCTAGCAGCGAGATGCGGATTCGTAGGTGGCAGGAGCAGGAGCAAGAAGATGCACAATTGGATCATAAAATTCGAAAGAAGAAGAATAGAAACGAAAGGCAGAGTTCTGCTCAGATTCGGGCATATTACGAGATTGCAGCGAGTCGTTACAGCTCCCATGAACCCTACATTATGTTCTGGCGACCACAGAAAGTAGGTTCGAGTACTATCGAGTCGATATTAGTGTCATACGCCTATCGTCATTACCTATTACCAAGATTGAGGTCGGAAGGAACGAGAAATTCCAATATATTGTGTTCAATGATCGCTTTGTGTGGCCTGGCTAAAGCAGATCAAGAGAAGTCATATGCTGAGCATCGTGAGGAGCTCAAGGATGTCATCTTAATGATGATGAGCACGAATAGCTTGAGTGACAAACACGCCAGAAATATAGATAGAAGCGATGCAATATTGAAGAAATTCAAGCTAGAAGACACATTCGTGCCGCATCAGTACAAGATAAGTGTAAACCACCAGATCTGCAACTTACCTAGTCATATAATCAACAATGAAATGCATTGCGCATTCAGTCCGAACATCACGGATACTATTCGCAGTAGTAAGAAAGCAAAAGATTTCAACATCAAGCAGGTCTTCGCCGTGCGCGAGCCACTTTCGCGGGCTGTGTCAGTGTATTACTACTGGGGAGAGTGCTACAAGGTTGGCAAGTTGACGGACGATAAGACAGCATTTCTACGAGCTAAAGGGAAGCAAATAGGAAGCTACAACACCACGAAACCAATAAAAGGTCCACACCTGGTGTACCACGGCCAGGAGACTACCGTGCCACCCGCGGACATCGCCATGAAGTACGCCAACAACTTGCCGTATACAGCGGGTTTGCCTGGACCAAGTTACACGTGGAGTGCATTTAGCAACGATTACAAAGAAGCCGTTGAGCAAGTAGACAAGGGCGACATCATGACTATAGTAATAGAGCGAATGGATGAAAGCCTGGTGGTGTTAGCGCACTACTTCGGCTGGTCGCTCGCAGAGGTGACGCAAACTATCTCGAAAAAGAATTCATCTCCACATCCCAAGCACAGTTCGTGGCCAGCTGATGCGGTCAGTGCAATGAAGCAGGCGCTGGTGGCGAAAGGCGAGTACGCCGTTTACGAGGCGAGTAATAAGAGATTAGACGCGCGAATCAAGAGTTTAAAGAGTGCTGGATTCGACGTAGACGCCGAGGTTGAGCTCCTCAAGTTGCTGAAGCAGGAAGTCGCGGCTACCTGCGGGGACCTAAGCTACTTGCAGCATTACCGGAAGATCCTGAAGAGCGACAAGCTGAAGCAGCACGGAGTAGTCAACAAGCTGCGCGAAGTCGACGACGTTTACTTCGAAGAAGGCCATGTTTTCAGCTATGGCAACGAGATTTTATACTCTTTTGACATCTGCAACAGCTGCGAGGCCCACGCCATTCTGTACTCCGCGAATAGCAGCTCGCAAGGCTACGTGAGATCCAGCAACGGCAACTCCCGCGGCGATATCGTGAGTCACAAGGCGAACTTGCTGGCGCTGATCGCCGCCGATGAGAAAGTCAAGAAACTTCCTCAGTTCACAAAATGTATACTGTAACTACTTGTTCATAGGACGCAGCCTGCTTGCCCTTCTTCTCTTCTCGACGCAACCCTTCACCACCTGCAACTTGGAAGTTTCAATTTGGGTGTGGTTTCCTTGCCTCCATGAGGGCCGGGGAGAAGATCTTTGGACAGAAACGACAACCGGAAAAAAATCTAGTTCAACGTCCAAGATGATTAGTCGTTTCGTGCGAATCAACGGCGGGAAGCGCTCTCTGTCACGTGCATACAATGCGTTGATTGATCCTAATGCAACTCAAGTCATCAAAACAAAGAATCCTAAAGTAAAAACACCGTTGGAAGATCTGATCTTTGGTCGCACGTTCACCGACCACATGCTCACTATAGATTGGGATAACAAGAATGGCTGGCACAACCCAGTCATATCTCCTTATGGAGACTTGGCAATATCACCTGCAGCTACAGCTTTGCATTATGGTATTGAATGTTTTGAAGGAATGAAAGCTTACAAAGATAGTAAAGGAAAGATAAGATTGTTTCGTCCTGATTGTAACATGGAACGAATGAACTTCTCGATGCAAAGGCTAGCCATGCCATCTATTAATAGTGACGGCTTCATCGAGTGCATTAGTCAATTGTTACGAATAGACGAGTCTTGGATTCCCGAAAAAGAAGGTTATTCCATGTACATCCGACCTACAGCTATTGGCACTTCGCCATTTCTCGGTGTACACGCAAGTGAAATGATCAAGTTGTACGTGATCTTGTCGCCTGTTGGACCTTACTATAAAGCAGGATTTAAGCCAGTAAAATTATACGCAGATACTGAGAATGTCCGCGCCTGGCCAGGTGGTGTAGGTAACGCCAAAGTCGGAGGTAATTACGGACCAACTATAGCGCCATCCCAGAAAGCAGCTAAACTACACGATTGCCAGCAAATCATATGGCTTTTCGGGCCAGACCACCAAATCACTGAAGTTGGTGCCATGAACATTCTTTTCTTACTAAAGAATAAAGATAGCAATAGAAACGAGTTGGTCACCGCGCCTCTAACGCGAGGCGACATCCTCCCAGGTGTGACCAGAAGAAGCATCCTGGATTTAGCCAGATCATGGGGTGAATTCGATGTTAGTGAGCGCTGGTTAACCATGGGTGAAGTGGTTCAAGCCGAGAAAGAAGGTAGGTTGTTAGAGGTGATGGGCGCTGGAACGGCGGCAGTTATTAGTCCAGTCAAGTCAATTATGTACAATAATAAAGAGATCAAGGTCCCAACCGGCGACAGCGTCGGTCCCGTCGCCATGAAGTTATGGCGCGCGTTGTGCGACATCCAGTACGGCAATGTCGAGCATAAATGGTCTGTAAAAATCAACTAGAAGCCGCGCCGGTCGCGCACCGTGGTAGGATCTGCCAGTAATTAGTTTATCTACATAATATCATATAAAAAATAAAAATTAAAACGTTTTTTCTGACTCCATTCACAACGTGGTTACCCAAGTGCGTGTGTGACCACGTGGTTGCGGTGAGCCGGCAGGGCCTAGTCCTCCCGATTCACCACCACGTCGTTGATTTTGAAGCCGTAGAACTCGATCATCTTGAAATAATCTTCATTAATTTCGCTTATATCTATCTCGCCTACCTCGTTCTTCTGGTGGTTCCTCAGCACGTTGATGATGCAGCCCGCGTGGCAGGGATAGATGTTGTACTGCTTCAGGTCGAAGCAGATATCATAAGGTCCTTGCAATTTACTCTTATCTACACATGTCAACGTCGCCAACTGGTAGTGGTTCTTGTTGATGGGGTAGAAGGGGACCGTGTAGTCAAGTATCACGCTCTTTCTAGCCGTTACAGCGCTCTTTACTTTGTCTAACGAGAAGTTTTTGCCGTTGATGACGTAGTCATACTTGGTTATGTCGTCTATATTCGTGGTGAAGTACACGTTCTTGCCGTAGTCTTCGTACGGGATCGTGGTGGCTTGCGTGTATATACATATTCTGTAGTCTGCGTCCTTGAGCAACTGGCACAGAACCTTCCCTATCTTACCTATACCACCGATGTAGAACACATCACTCTTGATCTTCAAGCTGAGAATTTGCTTGTAGATTGTCGCAACTGTCATCGTGTCCCCGGTCCAGAGGTACACTTGATCCCTAAGTTCGCTTGCTCTTATCCTCTCTAATATACTCACTCCACCATCATTCAAGAATTTAGTCTTGTTGAGATTGCCGAGCCCGAAGTAGACGGTTCCCTTGGCGTACTCGCGCTTGATGACCTGGAATATCTCCTCGTTGATTTTGTTGTACTTGGATTTCTTGAAGTAATCAAGTGGTGAGTAAGCCAAGGAGATGACATTGCCGATGTAGTCACTACCTATCTTGTAGTAAGGTGATGAGTACTGCATGGATACCACGGTGCGGTACATGCGGATGACCATGTCCGCAATCATCATGTCCAACTGCAGCGGCAACGACGTGTTGTAATTGTTGTAAATATTGTAAAAATTATACTCTGGAAGCGTCAGAAGGTGACCAAGATTGCCGGGATGACCGATGAACGCGAACACGGGATGCGCCGCTTTGTTGCCGTCTTTGATGAACTCCGTGTACTTGAAGGTACCGAATATGTAGTCGTAAATAGGCATGAATAGCCCGTAATTCGCCTTGAAAAGGTTGTGGTGACCGATGTGGAACTCAGGCGTGTAAATAAAGTATTTCAACAAGAAATTGTTCATGATACTTGGGACTGAGATATTGATGTGTCCGTATGCGTTGAACAGATCGAACATGACTAGGTACAGCCCTATGATTGTCCAGTGGTTGTAGCCCATAACGAAGTAAGGTACTAGAAAGGATGGAGAAAACACTGCAACATAAAATAAATGTTCAATTTTATCTTGTACTAACGATGTTGATGGCACAGTTACCTTGGACATGTGATGGAAGTAATGCATTTTTTCATACAGATATTTAGTATGCAAAGCATAATGGAATGCATAATATATCAACTCCGTCACAAATACATGTGAGAGGAACACGGCAATAATTAGCTTCACATAATCAGGATTTTCAGCAAGAAACATGTTTGGAAACACAATTTGTAACAGAATCTGCACATTCGCATGTAACAAGATACCAAAGCAATAGGAGTTGCCCTCTCGAATGACCTGCTTCTGTGATATGTTGAAAATTCTATATTTATCTACCAGAATATAATTGAGCGACATGATTAATCGACACAGCAGAAAGCGCACCACAAGAATGGCATATATTGGACGAATATCCGTGAATTTGGCACTTAGAAAAGGCACAAAAGCAAGGATTTGGTGCAACATGGCCTCCTCTTGATGCTTCTGTAGGCAGCTTGCAGTCCACGACCTTGTTCTCTAATGAGTCATCGCGAGAAAAGGCCGGCAGGCCCGGTGGGATTTGGAGTACGTCAGCCACAGAGTAGTCGTTTGCGGCGTAATTAACTCAGTAGTAAGTAACTAACGTTGTTCGCTTGTATTAGTAAAGAGAATTTACACCCTGTAGCCCAGTTCAGACACACTAAATCACCTAACCACGCGACTCGTTCAACTGCCATGCAGCCGTCCTTCTATTATCTCCCAACATGTATACATGTGTATGTAATATCTTATAGTTGTTAGTATCAAGCAAGATTTAGGTGCTTAGCGCATCGAGCAAAACTTTAGGATTTTGATTTTTGGAAATGAAAAAAGAGAGAAAGAGCCGCGGCGATGAGCGCGAGTGCAGAGATCAGTAGTCATGCAGCCATTCACAGGATATGAGTAAGCGAATAATAACGATAGATTTGTTGTCTGACGACGACGAGTTGCCACAATTTAGCAAGCCAAGCGAGGATGTGGCATCGCTTAATGGTTCATCATCACATAATTACGATAGTAATATTGGCAAAGCAGTAGCACCTGTATTGCCGACACTTGGAAGCAGTCGCTACAATTTCTCCCAGTCTGAAAGTTACAAGGAAAGCATAGACTTGACCCAGGATTCGACAGATAGTATTGACCATATTCTTCAAACAAATGGAGTCGCAAATAGCCCTATTGATATTACAACGCCAGTGGAAAAGAGTTCTCAATCTGTGTTGTCATCTAGTAAGCATTATTCTCCTCATTCAAATGATATTGCGGCAATAGTAGAGCACAGTAGTGAGAAGGAAAAAGCTTTGCAATCCGTGCTATCTTCTGGTTCGCGATATTCCCCTGTATTAACAGAAGCAGCAGCAGCAGCAGTCGATCACAGCAACGACATGGAAAAAGCGCTGCAATCGGTGTTTTTATCTGGAAGAAGCAATGCCGACGCTACGACTCACACCTCTGCAAACTTGAATTCTAACTATGACTACTCAGCGTATTCGCAAGACGATTACGGAGGCGGCATCATGTCCTACGACGGAGACATGTACACGGACTTCGCTGACACATACGAGAGTTACAACGACGAGAACGCATACTTCGATAACGAAGATAGCAATTGGACCAGTATGTCTGTCAACACGCAATCATCTATGATCAGTAACGTACCTATGTCCCAGATGAGTGACGCAGTAGACAGAGGGCACTCTTATAGCTCATCCCAAGTGTCCAGCCAGAAGGAGCTGAAGAGCATCAAGCGCAAGGAGAAGCAGGACCAAAAGGAGGCACTGCGAGTCGATAAAATGGTAGAAGCATTCGAAGAGCGTCAATCACGAGGTAAATTTTGCGAGAAAGAAGTGAGTATCATCATTGACCGGACTTTCCGCGTCGGCGGCGGCAACAGGGAAACGGTCGGACTCGCTGCATTCATTGAAGACGAGCTGCTGCAAGGCGACTACACTGTGCTTATCTCGCCGAGTAACATCATCAGCAGCAACCTTAGTAGTATGCGTGAGTTACATCCGAACAAGTCGGCAGTGAACATGTCGGATGAGTGCTGCGGGTTGTTCATGTGGACGTGGAAAAAAGCGCAACGAAACCCTGCAGATCGCACCGGTAAGGACGTCATCGCAAGTTGCGGCAATCTAGGCGAGAGGGACACCGAGGTGCTTCCCTTCGTGTTCATGTACATCCCTATCCAGTTGTACCACTACTTCATTTACGGCGATGCCAAGTCCATCGACAAGAAGAACTACAGCTCACCGACCTTCGACAGCTGGCTCGCCGCGGTCAAGCGGGCACTGAATGCCGTTCACGTCGGTAACTACCGGATTGTGCTCAGTACGATTGGAATACAAAACGCTGCTGCGTCCAACGGTCTGAACGCAACGGATACATTCACGGCGTATTTACTGCTGGAGCACCACATCGACGTGCACTACTGCAAGGACAGGAAGGAGTACGCCGACGTGTTGAAGCAGTTCCACAGGAGCATGTGCTTCCAGAAATACTATGTTCCACCTACTGAATTAGACTTCGTGCTCAAGCCCAAAGCCTCGTTGAGTGATGAAAAGAAGGAGCAGCTCTCGCAGTCCCAGCAAAGCGCCGTGGATATCAGGTCGCACGAGCTAAGGAACACGTGGGTCAACGTCTTAGCATCGATACCTGGGATGAGTACCCCCATGGCGAGGTGCCTGGTCAGTCACTACTCGTGTCCCGCCAAGCTGTATAGGGCGTTGACGGACGAGCGGGTTAGTGTCAAAGAGCGACAACTTTTGCTGCAAGATAAGCTGCGCGACGGAGAGAAAGGCAGAACCAACCAACCAAAAATGTCCAAGTTACTGTTTAAAATATTTACATCTACAGATCCCGAGGTACCGCCCCGCATAATTACACATTCCTACTACTCACTCACTCACTCACTCACGCAGGAGGGATTCGACGACTGAGAAAACGGTGGCAACCAACTAGTTAAGCTTTATATTTGTAATTCATTTTGTATTTTTTGACACAAAAAGGGCGACCGCATCGTGGCGATGTTGCTCTCCGCCTTCTTCAGCACTCGCGCCTTGTCGAGGTGCGTCCCGTACATGATTATGACCCGGTAAACCGCGTCTTGAATCGCCGGATTCACGTCATCCAAATGAATGAAGAGCTGATCCAGCGTGTAGTCAATGCAAGTACTTGTATACGCATTCCTTGGCGCGCACTGGCAGAAATGCTCGAGTGCGTTGCACACGTTGATCCGCACGTGGTCGTTGCTGTCATCCAGCCGTTTCAGCAGGATCGGGTACATGTTGCTGATGGAATCCTCGCCGAATGCCCCGCGAAGTCTCTCGAACAGAATACTTATACATAAGCAAGATATCTGTCTCGTGCTGACATCGCTGTCATCAAGGTTACTGACGAGTAACGGCACCAACTCCGAGGCGGTGCGTGTCATCACATCGGGTGTAACCGCCCCAGCCTTGAGGATGCCATACGTCGCCGCTAGCGCGACCTTGCGCACCGTGGCCTCGACTCTGCCCACCCTCCAAACCAAGTTAATAATGAAAATGTTCTTAATAATTGTTTCTGCGCTTGCTGCCACGTGCTTCGCGCACTCCCAGTCCTCGTTCCCGTCGCGTATCAAGCCCTCCAGCAGTGCCAACATCGACAGTCGGATGTCAATCTCACCTAGGGTCTCAGGAAACACCTCTTCACCTCGCTGAGCTGCATATGACTGTGCATGTGCCTCCGCGGAACCCTCTGCGGGACCTTTCTTGGGCTGGACATAGTCAGAGATGATCTTGATGACCTCCGCGCTGTGCTGCCACGAGTACTTGGGGCATTCCCTTACCAACACTTCAAATGCGCATTTCTGGGGAGAGTTGAAGGCCCACAAGTCCTTGCTGCTGGTGATAACCTCGAAGAGAGACTTGAAGTACTGCCCGAGGACGGGTTGCAACACGCGCTGCTGCTCATTATTACCTGCTAGTTTAGATGCAAAAGCGCCTGCAACTGTCGCGGCCACCTGCGGGACTATGTCACTCTCACCTGGACACTTGCCCATTAGAAACAGAAAGGCGAGGAGTACTTGGTTCATAACGGCTCTGTCGCCGCTTCCCTTGTTGTGATCCTCAAGTATTACGTCGAAATAATTATCTATAACTGCGCGCACAAGTAGTAGAATGCTCTCGCGGATGAGGACTTCCCTCTGCTCATACAACTGCACTTTCCCCACGACGGCGCACACCCTGTTAACCACGTTCACATCCACTTCCCGCTCTCTCTGTTGGGACACAAATCCTTTGATTACATTCGTGAGGATCCGCACGTAGCTGGTGCGCTGGAGGTACGAGTCGCCGTCGGGCGCATCACCCACAATCCGCGGAAGAACTAAATCTAACAGATCTGCGCATTGGATATGTGCCCCGAATACGGCGCAGCACTGCTCGGCTTGCAGCCTTATAACCGCTTCCTCATCACGAATCGGCGATGATAAACAAGACAAGATGCTCGTCAAATAGCCGTTAACCGCGCCTTGTGCAAAGCCCATTGCCACCTCGAGGCCCTTCAAGTACCGCTTCTTGGACTCGACGGTCCATCCCTGGGCTCCGGTGATGAGAATGTCCAGAAGATATCGCAAGTATTTCTCTACAAAGTCTTTCTTGCTGTGGTTCCCCTCTACCTGGTCACTGCCGCCATCCACGGCGATTTCCATCGCCCTTTTTACCTCAACTTCGCCGTCTTCAATGTGCGCATTAGCAGCAAATCCCGGCGTGTTCTCAGACACTTCATCAGCACCACCTCGGTAGTAACGACACCATAACTCTATTAACTCATTGATCCCGGTGGTTGCCACTTCACCCACTTCGTCGCTCTCATCTCCGCATAGCAGAAGCAACAGCACTACGCACTCCATGTCTGGCGCATGCGCCGTGCTGGACGGAGTGTGATCCAGCAGTTGACGGCCTAAACTGTGGTTCGAATGCATCCTTGATTTCATAAATAAAACTATAACATTCGCTAGTTCTTTCCTAGTGCTGTTGTTGCGATCGGCCACCATCCGATGCAGAATGGCTAGTACCTGCTCATTCATCAGTGCTTCATACTCATCGCGCAACGTGCATATCCCCATACCTATTGCTGTAATAGTCAACGACCTCGTCTTCGAATGCTGATGATTAGAGTTCAATATTAGAGGTTTTAAGATACTTTTAAAAGACATTTGCAGCGATTTCGGGTATCGTTTGCACAACATAATGACTAACTCAGCACCTCGTCGTTTTACTGATGGAAAATTATCGAGTAACGACTTTGATAAAGTTGCGATCAAAATATCAACAAATGCCTCACCATTGCCAGTAACGTGTTTGTCTATCATCAAATATATAATATCAATGATTTGCAACCTTAACTCTTCAGCTGGTTCTAGAAATGGCACCTCATTAATGCGATTACACAATCCTTTAAGTATGACCATCAACGCATCATTACCTTCCAGCAACGATGGTATTGTGTCTAGTGCTTTAAAAGTCAATTTATAACTTAATTCCCGGCATTTCTCCACGGAATCTTGATATAAAAGCAACAAATTAGGAAGTAAATGAAGCAAGAAATATTCTTTCAATGATGCTTTCTCCTTTTTTATCTCCCATGGAAGCTCCTGCAGAAGGCGGTCGATACCACGCTTACGAGTAGCGCGATCGGCATCAACCAGGCGGTTAAGATCACGCTGATGCTTTGCCACCAACGCCGCGCACTCAGTGGCGTCAGTGAAATCACTCATTTTTTCTGGTTTTAAATTTCGAAGTTTGCCAACAACCGCGGCCTAAAGCAGTTGAAAGGGGATTAGTTCGAGGACATAGTGCGCGAGAGCACTCCACATGCCACGTCGAAGGAGAGCAAAGTCTCTAGCAAACAGACTCTTGTATTAATGAACTATGTAAGTAATATTACAATTGTAATGAACTATGTATTAACGAACTATGTATTAACGAACTATGTATTAAAGAACTATGTATTAAAGAACTATGTAATGATAATGATTCTCACTCACCCGATTAACATGACAAGAACCGACGACATATTTATGGGCAAACGACTCACGCAACTTGATATGGTTGATGAGGTATTGGTGCAAGCTATATCGACATTGGCATTCGAGTAAACATTCCTGGTCTGGAAGCGTTTCTCTCTTCAACCTCCTTGGCTTCACTCTCCTTGGCTTCATCCTCCTTGCCTTCACCCTCTTCTCTTACTTCAACAAGAGGAATGTAGACGTACAATAAGCTACAGCAAATTGCTACGCAGACACGAAATACGAGAATTGTAAACGCAACATCAGTTAGCAGAAGTTTCAAGTCACTGACCTGGGTAATATCTGCATCGTCACAGGTATCGTACTCACCATCTTTCAGCCTCTTGATGAATGAAGTCGGATCTACCAAGTCGAGACCCTCGATAATGGCAATTTCCGTGATGATATCACTAAATAAAATTAAGTATGCTATTTTGTGTAACTTTTTTGAGTACTTAAATTTTGCGTGAGTGCCATCGATAAAGTCGCCATCTTTTGACTGGATAAGTGCATAGATAATAAGTATATGACCAACCATAGAACCGATATAATTTAAAAAATAATCACGAAGCATGTCTCCTACTTCAGAGAGTACACCATCTGATATGCATGAAAGAGCATTATCATCAAGAGTGGACATAAGAGTGCCAGCCAATAAGTTACAATTAGTGCAGAAAGATACCATATGTAATGGATGATCAGGATTTACATTTGTGGACGGCAGAGTAATAGCAACTTCAATAACTACAATGATTGGCACAACATAAAGTAATGAGCTGAAAAATAAGGTGCAACTAAAATTATAAATTCTATTATACCAAGGCAAGACAACAACATTATCGGATCCACTAGGCAGAGTTTCGATCTCCAAGCTTGGTAGCACATCCTCCGAGCTCATACTTGATATTCTATGGGTGTTCAGTAACAATTAAAACTAAACCATGTATAAGCTCTTCACTGTCGCTGTAGGCGCAGTTGGATGAATTGAGCGTGACTATTGCACTATGATGAACCAAGTTGTTCAAGTTGTTATAACCAAGGAAGGTAGTGCTCATTGCTCGGAGGGTGTAGAGTCCGACACTGTCGGGACCGCATTCGTACATACCGGTGCCGCACTAGTGAAAGTACGACAATACTGCTTATCTGGTGAACAGAGCTACGCGCGCTGATTGCGGTTCTCCTGCAACAAGCCCGTGCATCCTTTTACCAGTCGAACTTTATCAGATGCACATACCGACCGGCCTAAGGGATGAAGATTTTCCGGTTTTTGTTCTCCCAAAATCAGACTCGCAGAGGAGGTTACTTACTAGAAAATGGGCGACGGCAAAGGGAGTCCACTCAGTGACTTCTACCAGTTTTTGGAAGAAGAGGAGAAGTCCATCAACCAGCTTCTAAGCCATTCTACAGATGCGACAGCTTCAGTCATTGCTGGTAGTAATATTGGGGATATTGAAGATTTATTGCTGCAGATGGAAGTGGAGGCATCTGATGTGAATAGTTATATTAATCATGCAACGGCTAGTAAGGTGGAAGAAAATCTTATCGCTGCGTTTGATGCCGATGCCGAAGATACTAGTAATAACATCCCCATTATTAATGATAATATTTCGGAGATTCCTCAATCGAATAATGATACGACAGTAATTATCCAAGAAAAAGAAGTTACGTCGATCAGTAACGACGCTGAAGTAGCACCCCCGATACCGACTATTGTGCAGCCAAGCGCGGTATCAGATGAACCATACAATGTGTCTGACATAGATACGTGGACAAAAATAATAAGTGTAGCAAAACTGTACAGTGCAAGCAATAACAATGCAATAACCTATGATTCTACTGCTTCCGCCGACAACCACATCAGCGGGACATATTACAATAACAACAAAGGCATCAAGATACTACCAGTCGACAAGGCTTACTACATCAATAATCGGAAAGTATTGTTTCAGCAAAAGAACTTATACGGAGTTGAGATGTACATTCGTCCAGATGTAACGGAAGATCAGATCCTTCTCTTGAGCGAGCAAGTGCTGCTGTCGTCATCTGGCGGGGTTGTGAGATGCGTTGAGAAAGAACTCGGTGTATTGCCACCTCAATTAAAGAAGGAAGTTAGTCTTATGAGAGTTGTTGAAGTCAGTAAAACGAGTGAAGCATCAGCTGCTTATACTGAAGTCACCATCTGCATTGGCGTTAACCAAGCTAAGCATAGAGTGCTATTGGCACTAATTCACTCGGATAGCACCGTGTCAACGGAACAGGTAAAGTTACCGCAGTACATAACGGAATTGTTCACTGCATTGGAGGACGAGGAGCTGTCCATCTCGTATTACTTCATAAATCACGTCAATCCAACCACAATCACGTCAATTATCGACCCTTTTTTCATCCGGGATCTGATAGCCGCGTCTGCGTTAGACATGATCATGACGCTAACCAGTTTGGTGGAGGTGTTAGACGTGCAAGTATCCACGATAGAGAAACAGTGCGCGCGAATGATGACGTTGCTGAAGCCGCCATATCAACGAGCAAACATCGCGTTGCCAACCCCTAATGCGCCCAAATCTATCAATGAATATCCACTGGAGTTGCTGCAAACGTCTGTATTAGACGCAAATAGTATTGACATCGCAAACCTGTTCATACTTCGCGCGCGGAAAGAATTGAAACAGTTGCCGCAGCCACCCGCTAGCTCCATGGACGTGGTGAACTCGCTCATCACCATCATTGTCAGGTACATCCGGGATTGGTGCAATGAAGAGGCTCTAATTAGGCTGAACAGGAAGCGTGTCGCGGTGAAAGAGAGAATCACTTACATAGAGAATTTCAAGAAGAACTTGCTATGCTTGCTGGACTCGCGCTCTGTCCCCATCGCCAACGCCAGCCACAACGACACCAAGTTCCTGACATCATTGTACGAAAAATGCAGAGTGTTTGAGTTGCCGTCTGGAAGCGGTCCAGCAAATCCCTGTTTATTTGACGTGAACGACGTCACGTATAACAACAGGAAAGGGCAGCTGTACGTCTCCGCGGCCTACGTGTACTTCCACTCACCTGGGGGTCTATTCGTCGGCGAGGAGATGAAGTTGATACCGGTGTATATAGTCGCAAATATCGTGATAATTATGCACGGATCAGTGTGCGTCATACCCAAGTCATGCGATGTCTACGGTAACAAAGCAGACGATAAGTTGAACAGCAAGCTGATCACAACGGCTATCAATAGCATGCCAGTGCCGCTTATAAGTAGCGGAGCTGGAGGCACGAACAACGTTGGCAATACGGTTACCACCGACAACAGCAGTGTGCTATGCCTCGAGTTGCAAGGTAGTGTGTACGAATACTTCTACATCAACGGACCCACGCCAGACTACGCGCACAGGCTGGGCGACGCCATCAACGTGCTGATAAACAGCAAATTACACGAGAAAAGCCACGTAAAATCAACGCGAAACAACAGCAAAGACGCAACAGTCAACGACTTGCTAGACTTCAACTATGGTGGCGACACCCCCAGCGCCACTCCTGTCGTTGCTGGCAATACTAGTAAAATCGCCCCCGCAGCTGTTACCAGCACGGCTGATACCGCGGTGAGCGCTGTTGCTAGCAACGTCACGAGTCAGCAACCAACCGTCGCCACCACCACCACGGGTCCAGCTCCCGAGAGGAAGAAGTTAGGGAATAACATCAAGGCATTTTTAGAGCAAAAACAAGGTAAAAAATAGAAGAAAAACGTGTAAAAATGTGTACATTGTAACGGTAATATAGACTTGTCTCTGCTCTCTCCCCCGTCAGACCCCGGGTCGTTGCCAAAGATTTGGTTGGCAGGCCCCACCCTCAGGACGCCATGCTTCTACTCTTTCAGTGCATGATCTAACTCATTGATATACTCTTTCAACTAGTAAGATCATGCAACTGAAAGCGTAGAAGCATGGCGTCCTGAAGGTGAACCCCGTCCCGCGTACACCGGTACCGGACCTTAAACGGCCAAGTTGGCCGCCAAGCTGTTACTTGCTGCGGCAAAAGAAAGAAGAAGTTTCTTGCAAGCGCAATAGCTGCTGGGAGGGTCAGTACAAGCAATGTCGTCACTCGCATCTTCCTTAAACGAGTCGGCGGCTATTGTTCCCGCATCAATGGCTAGCAGTCAAGCTGCAAATCCGCTGCACAACAATATTCTTGGAAATCATCAGAGCGACAGTAGTTTTACCAATGGAATAGGTAACTTGGAGCATCATATACACTCTATATTTGCCAAAACAAGGGTTCCAGGCGAGGACTTTGTGTATATGCCATCATATGACTTATTTAATGCATTAGATAACTACTGTGATGACGCAACAATACATGAACCAAAGGATCCACTATTAATAGTTGGTGAAGCTGGTTCAGGCAAATCAGCATTACTATCTAACTGGATTGACCGACGAAAGAAACAAGTTCACCGTAAAGGTGGCTCATCATTATTGAATGAATTTATATTTTGGCATGCAGTTGGTTCATCGCGCTCCTCAATGGATGTCAATAGTTTGATGCGTCGAATGATCGATGAGTTAAAAACAAGGTTTCAGTTGAATCGCGAAATGCCTGAGTCGCAAGATAAGTTGAGTTGGGAATTGCCAAGATTCTTTGAAATGGCAGCAAGAAGAGGTATAATAATAATAGTTATAGATGGTTTGAATAGGTTAATGACGGGTGATGACAGTGGAATAGGTAATAGAATCGAGGAGGCATCGCTGCGGTGGCTGCCGCTCGAGTTCCCCCCTAATGTTCGCGTGATATTATCCGTGACATCACATCCTAATATTGATTTATTTGACCGAAGTTTCATCTCTGGCGGTGTCCCGCGGGTTGTTGACGCCACCTCTGACTCACATCCCCACCGAATACTGGGCGAGCTGCAGCGTCGAAGATGGGAATTAGTCAACTTAAAGCCGCTGGAATTGTCGCTTTGTAGAGGTGTCATTGAATCTTATGTAAAGAAATGTGTTCAAGTTGATATAAATGCCGCGGTGGCAACGGTGGAGGATGCCGGGACCTCCTTTTTGACTGAAATTGATCACGAGGACGCCAGTTCGCACGCCTCCACGCACTCGATACACGGCTTCTTGCTGTTTGATACACAAATATCCGCCTTGCTAGACCACACACTCGGCGGGACACCAATGTTCTTGCGGTTATTCCTGCGTTGTGCCCATTTTGCAGTCACAAAAGGGTTTTGCATCTGGCACATCTGGCACGACTGGCTGAAAGCAGACAGCATATCGACGCTTATCGAGCGCATCCTCTTGTCCTTTGAGACGGGATTCCACCCCACCGATGACAGTCGAAAGTTTGCTGTCGAGAACACTTTACTAGCAGGAGGTCTCCCTGCCTTGCGCGCATCTTACCGTTGGCATCCATCGTTCCACGTGAAGGAAGACAAAGATAGTGTGGATTTGATGCTGCACATCAAGGCGATCGCACACGAAGACAGCAGCTTGAACGAAGCGTCATCTGATAATAATCAAAATCGCAGTGTGAGTAGCACCGACTTGAAGTTGTCTGACAACCACCCCGGGCTGTCCCAGGTGGTGCAGCAGAACCTTGGGGATCAGCACTGGATAGCGGCGTCCCAGGATGCCATGTTGAAGATGAACGAGTCCAGAATCAGCATCAATCTCATGCTAGAGGAGCACCTCAAGGAATGCCGCGCCGAGGCCCTGTCAGACGACGACGCGGTGGAACTATTGATTCAAAACATAGTTAGTTTGAAGACGAAGTTGAGTTGCAAGTTAGTAGAGTCTCCGTCGAAGCTAGCCAAGCTGGAGTCAATAGCAGACTTGGACTACATCGCGTCGGATGACGAGGATCAGCACATGCCACTAGACGGCAGACACTCACCAACAAGCATCAATGGGAAGGCGTCACCGACCTCCAGAGGCAGTGCCAGGCGATCGGTATCGGAGCAGCGCACAGCTCGAGCTAGTATCATGCGGTCTCTCGACAACAGCCCACACATCCGCAACCATAAACTAAGTTCAGGCGAGAATCCATCAGAAAATTTTGAAACTTTACCGTTATACTTCCGTGGTGGCAGCACCGTGCAGGGCTTCAAGTCGCTGCTAGGCAACTCGCTTGCACTGCTATACGTGGCTCGACACGGACTGAAGGAGTCGGAGTTATGGGCTTTATTATCCGAGTTGAAACTAACAAGTCACGACTCACAACACACTAACGGTGCCAGTGATAGTGGTGTAGATATCTCGAAGGAGCTGATGAAGTTGTGTTACCAAGCCCGCGGGTTGCTGGAGGACTGCTGGAAGGTGCAGGACCTGGCGCACTCCAACAAACTCTCGCTTGTTCAACTGCAAAATGGGATGGTTAAAGCTCATAATGCCTTCAAAAAAGCGGATGTTTTGCGTTTGTTGGAGATAACTGGCCTCGCGAACAGCAGCAACGCCAGCTCCTTCCAGCAGGCCTTAGCGGATGCCAGCGCAGACAGTTTAACTGGCAATTTCGATCGGAATTATGGCGATCGAGTGGTGATTGACTACCAGGAATTGCTCAGCCGCATTGTCACGTATGAGACGATGGATCGCGCCAAGAGCAAAAGCAAGAAGAAAGGAGGGAAAAGCATGAAGGCGAGCCACAGTAAGGCCAATATCCCCGAGCAGAGTCAGCACAACGAGTGGTATGACTCCGTGGACAACGAGGGCAACAAGAACTCGCTGGGTACCGACCTAGAGGAGGCATTACTCGGGTTTCTGGTTGCATTGGGACTGCTGCACTCACCGCAGAACCACTTGATCCTCTTCCCATCCGACAATATCCACTTCCGCGAGGTGGTTCGCACTAAATACGTGCTTGCCTTCGGTGGTGTGGACTTCTGGCACGGTCAGATGATCACCTTCTTTGAAAACCAACCCAACTCCATGCGTCGCTGCGAGGAGCTGCCTTGGCATCTGCAGATATGCCGCCGTTGGAACGCACTCAAGGACGCGCTCATAGATATCCGAACGTTTTACATGATGTACGCACTGCGCGGTGACGGTGATGACGCCCTGAAGGAGGAGTACATGTCCTACTGGATCACCCTAACCGAAGGCCCGCTCTATGTGAGTGATGCCGCGCAGAAAGCTGCCGTTTTACTGCAGAATAAGTTGCAACAACAGTACCACAACAGCAGCACAAACAACGGCGAAAACCATGAGAAAAACTACAAGATTCTCGCTGAGTTAGACACCGCGTTGGCGTTGGGACTGTCGGAGAAGGAGGCGAAGCGGCAGCTGTACAAGAACCAGTTATCCCCCTTCGACGTGATCGAGGAGATGAACAAATCCGTTGAGATTTGGGTGAGTCACGAGAAGCCGTCGCCGCTGCAGCTGAGACAGACAATCCTCTTGATTGGAAGGTTTTTATCCTCATTTTGCGCTTGTAAACCATCTCCGCCGCCATTTCTGCGCGAGGGTGTGGACATCCAAGCCTTGCACTCCTTCGGGATCGTCCTAGATGAGCTGCGCGACGTGGATCCCTACCTGAATTCCAACTTACAGAAGCAAAAAGAGAAACTTATCAAGTCAACGCGCGACTTGATCCTTTTCCCCACCGACTACCACATCAACGCCCGTTACTACTATTATATCCGTTGGTTTTGGATCCAATTCCCGTGGATCGCGTTGGACTACGCCTTCAACACGGCTACTAACGCCCTAAAAGGCACCGATGCACCTAATGCAGGAGCAACTAACCCTGAAGTTGCCATGGAGGTGGCAAACCAGCAAAATAACAAGAAATCGATGAAAGGAACGGGTATGCAGCGATATTGGGAGGTGAAGAAGCAAGATCCCGCGGTGGTTGTCATCCACCACACCGACAACCGCAAGAATGCCACGATCAAGGCCCACATGCTGCCAGCCAAGAGCTACGAGGCGTTAGATGGGACTTTGACTCACATCAAAGCAGAAATTGTCTCTGCAAAACCAACTATAAAGTTCCGTCGATCATTCGAGGAAGAGTTGAATGCGTACAAGAACATCCCGCACGCAGAGCACTGCAAGCGATCCCTGCGCCTGGGAAGTCTGTTCCCATCCCGCGAGGAAGCCATCAAGAAGCACAACGAGCAGGTGTTGGATAACATCGAAGTGTTTGAACAGGCCACGGCATCGATCCGACGAGGTGGTGAAGGAGTGCACCTTGAACCCACGCTAGAAGAGGAGCTCAAGCGGTTGAAGTATGAAGAAGACTTGCGAAATTGGAATAACTTACGAGGTGGCGCGCTTCCGCTGGGCTCCGACGCCGAGCTTGGCTTCGATCGAGAACTCCAGAAAATGGGCAAACTTCGCGCGTTATACGACAGTGTGAACTGCTTGCACCGACAGCGTCAAGCACTCTGCGACGAGCTCAAGTTGAAGTACGAAAGCAGATCCGATCAAGACGAAGAAATCCAGTCAGATGTTCTCTCTGCAGAGATAGCCATAGCTAGCTTGGAGCAGCGGTACATGACCATGTGCGCCGCCACCGACCACACCAAGACGCTCAACGCGGGCTACGACATGCTCATTGAGCTCATGGAGCGCTGCCCACCTTCCAAGCCAGAGAAGTTAGCAATTTTAGAGCAAAATGTGGAGTTAGCACGTCAACAACTGAGGGATTTGCAGCTGTTCCGCCAGAGCTTGTACAAGGACGCCGAGCGGTTGGAGCAGGTGAAGCGGAAGCAGATCAACGTGAAAATACAATACTATAAAACGGCTCGCAGGGATTTGAAGGTGAAAAGAAAGAAAATTTCTCGCTCTGCGTCAAATAGTCGCGCCTCCACCGCGGGGTTGCTCGGTCGCACGGCCTCCACAGACAACAAGGTTCTTGCGCTCAATGACGTGTCTAGTAACGTCTCTCTTGCTTCAAGTGACGCAGCTTCTGAGTGCAAGATAGCCGTTGAGACCAATCCAGTCCCTGACTTAGCAGAAGGATCCGGTGAGATGAACCAAGGGATTCAGTTTGTGCAGAACATGTTGAATGACTCCTTCGACGCCATCGACAAGCAGCGGAAGTACGAGACGAAAGTGGTGAAGAAGCACGCCGTGATAACGTCCGACTTGAAGAAGGGGATCTACCACTTCGACAAAGCCAGCTTGCGGAACGAGGTACTCAGCGCGTTTGAGACATCCGCGCAAAAAGCCGAGGCGATTCTCGAGAATGCGCCGCACATCCAAGCGAAGTTAATGTTTGATTTCTTGGCTGAACGCACGGGATTTACAACGGAAGAAGAGTTTATTACGAGATTTAACGAGGGACAAAAGCTAACGGAAATATTGCGAAGTGATCAGTTAGCTGTGGATGGCCGCTTGGCTCAGCTCAACACGGAGTACACCAACATCTACGCGACCTGGTCGGACTCGGTCTTTGCGTCGAAAGCACCTGATAACTATAGCGATGAGCAGAAATCCGAGTCCAAGTCCGGCAATGACGACGACGCACGCAATGTGGATAGTAAGCTGTTCCACGCCGAGATGAAGCTCAACCAAACGCAGCGGCAGCTCGAGAAGATCCTGCACGTCATCAACGAGGTACGCACCGGCGTGAGCCATTTGTTGAAGCTAATCGAAGTCAATTCGAAGCTGTTGCACAATTTACCCAAGACGAAGCTGCCGGTAATCAACGACCAAAACGACGTGGTGAATGCGTTGTCGTGGGTGGAGGAGAGAGTGCAGTCAATCCACGAGGCAACGTCAACGGAAGGCAACAAGACCGCGCACGATGAGAAGATGAGCATGTCGGAGCGGCAGATCAACTTCGCAGTCACAATTCAAGAGATGTTTAGTGACTCAGCAAGTGAGAAAACCAGTAAAAACCGCGACAAGAAGGGCAAAGGCCGGTTGAGCAAGCAAGCCATCGACTCCAGCGACAGCGCCAGTGTGTACACCAACAAGATAAGTCACATTGTAGTGCCTAAATCCGCTGCCATCGACGTTTTGTATGAGGAAAAGCACACAAAAGTCTTAGAAAATCGGGATAAACAAGAGGAACAATACGAGAAGCAGCAGTTGTTGAAGAGCAAAGACTCCGAGCTGACCGTTGACGCCAAGAATTTTGTGAAAGAAGCATTGTCGACTCGTTCCGCGGAAGCGGCGCTGCGCAAAGCCAACGCTATCGCTGGTACCCGAAGCGGTAGAAACGCCACCTACGGCGCGGTCATGGAGGACTTGCTGAAGTCCAAGGGCCCGTCGCTGCCCTCGCTGGGAAATTCAATAGGTAGAAAATAATAGAATAAAATCAAGAAATGTATTTGTGTAATGACAGTTATATATACAATTTACAGCTTTATGGTTTCCAGTTCACGGCGGCGATCGCCTTCTCCGCGTGGCGAGTGAGCAGGGAGTCAGAGCCATCCAGGATCTTGGTCAACATAGCCATGCATCCGATGGATTCTTTGAATAATACCCGCACCGGTGGGAACACTGCTGCATTCGTAATCACTTTCAGTGTGTTTAGGCGCATGACGCGGTCGTCTTCTCCCAAGAGATTTATCAGGATTTCCACGCCATCGCAAGATAATATCTGTCGTTTTCCCTCGTCAGTAGATGATATTGCCATGATAGCCGTTATGATTGCAGCCTTGAGCTGGAACGACGACTCTTTGGCCTTGAGCGCCGCGAACAAGACGACCATTCCGTCGTTGAATATAGCTTCCTCCTTGGCTCGCTCATCGAAACATAAGAATCCAAGAGTACGTGCGGCATTCGTGATTGTTTCATCGTTTTTGTTATCTTTCAACAAATCGATACATGTTTTGACGGCGGACACCGCCATGGCGTCCTCGCGGCCTGTGTCCGAACCAGACAAATTATAGATAACCTTTAGTAATAATGCTTTTATTTGATCGTTTTCTTTTAGTACAGATGCAACAAATGCAGCTGGTACTCTTGCTATTACACATGCATCAACACCTTCTTTTGTTTTACTGACTTGATATAAACATTCATATATATTTACTCTAACTTCTACTGATGGATCATATATCCCGGAGAGAATATCACCAATAACGTTTTCATTTAATATCCATTTCACTCCATTAGCATCCTTGGCTGCAATACTCAATGCCTTTGATGCGCGGTCTCTAGTAATGTAATCTGGATCTGAAATCATAGTTGCTAATATCTTGATGGCGCCAACTTCAGCACATCCAACTATACTGTAAGGATTATTGAATTCATCGCATAACACTGATAAGGCATTCACGCGGATTGTAAGATCATCTCCCGCTATTTGCTCTACCAACTTGGGACACTTGCGCAACCCATACGCTTCCACTATCTTGCCGTAAGGCGCGGCTTGAGGGACGCCTTTCACTTCGTGTAGGAACAAAGTGGAACTCATTATCGACGGATTTATTTCTCTAATTTGACAATAATTTGTCGCCAGTTTTTCCCGCCGGTACCTGTAACCGCCGCAAAAAGAAAGACGTTAACAAGAGTTACACAAGAGGTTAGCACACCAGATAACGTGGCCACGCAATGGAGAAGCATGTCGCGAGACGAGCAGCCCCTGAAACCGATTAAGTTGGTGCAGGAATTAGTTAGGCTTGTCTACACACAACAGGAACTGGGTTATGGGAGAATAAGAGTACGTGCAATAGTCGGTAAGGCATCAGAGACGTTGAGCGCTAGCGCAAAGCCAAGGCGTCCCTCTCTCTCTTACGACGCATTTTTGTTTAATTCTTTTAAAATTCAACGGGCCTTTAGGGCCGCATCTTTGCCAAATTGAAGTTTGGATGGAACCAGCACATCCAAGAAGAACCACCGCCCGTTGAATACGTCCTCTTGCAGTGAACAATGAAGTCATCCTGGGTCCCCGTTGCCGCCACTAGTCACTTCCCGCTCAACAACCTCCCATTCGGGGTGTTCTCTGTCCCACCAATGCGTCCCAAGATCGGCGTCGCCATTGGTGAGTATGTGTTGGATCTTTCTGTAGTAGAAACTGCAGGATTATTCAAGAGTTTACAGTTTGATACCTCTGTATTCCACGAAGAGACTTTGAATAAATTCATGGAGTTAAATCGCACTTCATGGCGCGCAACAAGATCGAGAATCATGGAATTATTAGCATTAGATACACCTGATACTTCATTGAAAGACAATGAGGCATTAAAGTCAATTGCATTAGTACCAATCAGTGACGTCAAAATGCATTTACCATGCACTATTGGCGATTATACCGATTTCTATTCTTCAAGAGAGCATGCCACTAATGTAGGAATTATGTTTCGTGGTAAGGAGAATGCCTTACAACCTAATTGGCTTCATTTACCTGTTGGGTACCATGGTAGAGCCTCTTCAGTCGTTCTATCAGGCACTGATGTCGTGAGACCATCAGGCCAATTACAAGCAGATAAAGATGACGCAAGCAAGGGTTCTGTCTATGGTTCATGCAAATTATTAGATTTTGAGCTCGAGATGGCATTTTTCGTCGGCGGGAAGAGCAACGAAATGGGCAGACCGTTGACCATCGCGGAAGCCGAAGATCGCATTTTCGGCATCGTTCTCATGAACGATTGGTCGGCCAGAGATATTCAGGCGTGGGAGTATGTTCCACTTGGTCCATTCACTGCCAAGAATTTTGCTACATCAATATCTCCTTGGATTGTGATGTTAGATGCGTTAGAAGAGTTCAAGTGCTCCACCAGCGCCGTCGAGCAAGTGGAGCCATTGCCCTTACCATACTTGCAGGATCCAGCTTACACCACTAGTTCCTACAACGTGAACCTGGAGATCGGATTATTGCCAGACGGCGAGCAATCCACCTCAATTATCAGCAGATCAAACTTGAAATATATGTACTGGAACATGAAGCAGCAGCTGGTGCACCACTCCGTCACTGGCTGTCCAATGAACGCCGGCGACTTGTTGGGCACGGGCACCATCAGTGGACCTGAGGTCGGTAACCTCGGATCAATGCTCGAGTTGTCGTGGCGCGGCAGCCGCGAGATTGTCCTTGAAAATTCTTTTGTTAATGTCTCAACTGACGCTGGTACCGTTAGAAAGAATGATGTTAGAAAGTTCTTGAAGGATGGAGACACCGTTACAATGACTGGCTACGCGGAGGGTAACGGATATCGCATTGGCTTCGGTGAAGTGACTGGTAAAGTGCTTCCTGCCGGGTCTCCAAGACCGCCTGTTTGCGAGAATGCAGTGTCCAATTACAACAACTTCAAGTTGTACAACTACTGGCGCAGTAGCAGCAGTTACCGCGTGCGCATTGCGATGGGACTCAAAGGACTTGATTTCGAGTACATCCCCATCGATCTAATGAAGTTAGTCGGTAACACCACGGAAAAGCTTCCACTTGAATACACCAACATGAATAATATGGAGCAAGTGCCGCTGTTGCAGTTCACTGTAGGCGGGACGAGCACCGTTCACCAACTAACCCAGTCATTACCAATCATTGAGTTCCTGGATGAGATTACTGGCGGTCCTCGCCTGTTACCAACGGATCCTTATTTGAAAGCAAAGGTAAGAGAAATTGCTGAAGTGATTAATAGTGGCATCCAACCGCTGCACAACATACGCAACCTGCGCCAGATCAAGTCGGTGGTGTTGATCGGTAGCGACGCAACCGTCGATGCCAACGGCATGGCCAAGGACGCCATAGAACGCGGTCTTAAGACATTAGAGTCGTTGGTAAGTGGACCATCTGCACAAGGTACTAAGTTTGCAGTTGGAACAACATACCCAACACTAGCCGACGTCTCCATCGTGCCGCAATTGTATGCGGCAAAGCGTTTCGGAGTCGACGTGGCTGCCTACCCATCCCTGAGCCGCATCAACGAGCTGTGCAACAGCCTTCCTGCGTTTCAAAAGGCTGCACCTGAAGTGCAAATTGATGCGAAGTTATAGGTCCGAAGCCAGTCACTAGGTAGAATGATTTTAAGTAGCTAAACACAATTAATAACTTATTGTTCTCTTTGTCTGGGTGAGCACTTGATGATGTCGTCTACACGCAAAATCATCTCTGCAGCTTCTGCAGCGGATACCAACACTTGTAGCTTGCTCTTGTATGCTTCTCTAACGCCTAATTCCCACATATCACCGATGCAGCCGTCTGGAATATTCAATCCAGCATTCTTGTTACCACTTGCATGTGCAGCACGTAGTTGAGTAACAAGTTCAGAGCTGTCTAGACCTGCATTATCAGCAATGATGGTTGGCAGTTGACGCAATGCTCTACTGAACGCCTCCATCGCTAGCGCGGCTTTGCCGGACACTTTAGGGACTTCAAGATCGATTGCGTTTGCCATCAACATCTCCAAGCATCCACCACCGCATATAACACGTGTTTCTTTAACAGTCTCAGTAAGCACGCACAAGGCATCATGTAACGATCGCTCGGCTTCATCTAATAAATGGGATGACGCTCCTCGTAAGATGATGGTGCACGCAGTGCCACTCTTGCAGCCCGAGAAGCGGATCAATCTATCTTCACCTACAATAATTTCATCGATGAGCTTGCACTCGCCTAGGGTAACTAACTCGGGATTATCAAATGTTGAGGCAATTTCACCACCAGTAACAGCTGCTAAGCGTTCAATACCGTCGAAATCAGCGTGTTCGATGGATACAACACCGGCTTCAGTGAAGATTTGCTCAGGGAAATTATATATTAGCTGTCTGTTGACGAAGCAGTTGATGCCGTGGTTGATGATCTTCTGACACTTATTCATCATCTTGCCCTTCTCTGCCTCTTCAATTTCTGCTACTTTAGTCATACTATCCACTCTAACACGGGAGCCATATATCTTGATCTTGTCAGTGTCCATAGGCGTGTTAGCAACTAATATCTTGGCGTTCTCGATGCGTCGAGGTTGACCAATGCCGAACGATTTGTCTAATACAAAACCATCTTGTAATGTTGAATCGGATAAACTTCCTCCAGGTTTTTTGATGACTTGAATATAGTCCAAGTTGCCACTTCCCTTCAAGCGCAAGACGGCGTCAACGGCTAGCTTGGCAAAATGATCTTTTTCAACGTATAATAATTTGGAAGATAGAGTTGTGCGAGCAATATTCATCAAGTCAGTGCGGAAAGCCTCATCATTACTCGAGTTATCAATGGCGGCATTCTCTAAGGCAGTGCGCGCAATAACTACAGCCTGACGCCAACCTTGCATGATAGTCATTGGATGGATTCTTTGATTCACTAAAAATTCTGCTTCTCTTAATAACTCACCACATAATACAGTTACGGATGTTGTGCCATCACCAACAGTATCATCTTGTGTCTTCGCTATCTCGACTAAAACTTTTGCTGCTGGATTTTCAACTGGAACAGACTTTAATATTGTTGCACCTGAATGAGTTAGTGAGTGAATGACTAGTCAGCAGGTATGAGTGAATGCGTACCATCATTAGTAATTGTAATTCTTCTATTATTTGGATCACCAACAGATTGAAGAATTTTATCCATACCTAACAAATACAATATAGCGTGAGTGAGTGCATAAGATGGTGAATATGAGTGAATCTAGCCACTCATTCCACACATTGATAACAATCGTTCTTTTCTTACCTTTTGGTCCAAGTGTAGTCTTAACTAAATCAGCAATTGCGATAGCCCCGACGAACGAGCTCATGCGCGCATTTTCGCCCTTCGTCACCTCGGCTTGACCGCCGCTCATCACTCCTTCAGCGCTCATCTTCTTCTTCTTTTTTGATCTCCTCTCAAATTTGAATCGATGATGGTAGGGCTCGGTATACTGCGTCCAAAAAATTTAAATTCGTTTTTAACTATTTTCTTCACCGAGGAAACGTGCGCTAGGTAGAGGAGAGGCAGAGAAGGCGAGTGCAATAGGAACGACTACTTATCTAATTTACAAAGCGATACCAACTGCTCTAGCTAAAGAACTATAAACGTTAACCTCAATTTGTGCTTTAGCTTGAGCAACAGATCCAGCAGCAGCACTACTTGCAGCACTAACAGCAGCACTATATCCTGACTTGATGGAAGATTCATCCAATTCATTTAATGGAACAGCTTCGGTTACACTAACATCAGTAACAGAATTAGCATGGGTAATAGCAAATCCACCAGGAACGAAAAACTTTTCTTCTTTGTTATCAGTATGGATAACGGTAACAACACCTGGTTTTAATTGAGATATCACTGGTGAGTGGTTCATAGTAACACCGTATTCACCAGCTTCACCTGGTAATATTACTTTATCAATATTTTTCTTTGTGTAGATAGGTTGATGAGGAGTTGAAAAATTTAATACAAGGGATGTTGCTGCAGAAGTACTTTGCTTGGCCTCGGCGAACTTGGCGACCCCAGTGGTGAATGATCTACGACCAAATGAAACTAATCTATTCATTTTTTATGTGTATAATCTATTAAATAATAAAAAATTAGAATATATCCGTGAATTATTGCAAAGTAGAGGTTTAATGGACAGGCTTGTAGTAACTCAACTACACGAGAGACAAGTAAAGGCAACAAAACATGGAATTAGCTTGCATAAGTGAGTAATATCTAATATGAATGCAGTCGTGTGATCCAATAAAATTCTACTGAACTTCATTCTGAAAAACAAAAGTTCATGCCATTGCAAGAAACCCCACATTACTCGCCTATTTCCTGCCATTTAATCCTCAAAAGTGAAGAGAATGTGCACTTACCAAGCCGAAACTTTCACTCGTTTATCTATTTTTTTCTTCACGGATCGACGGTACCAACCCTAAGAAAGGAATCTCTTCGGTCTGAGCTACCCCATTGGCATGAGTATCTACAGCCACCACAGCCTCGTTTCCCCTCCACTTTCATCCCCCTTCCCGCCTCCTCATCTTCCTTCTATATATTGCTTCTAGATCGGTTCCTGGTTTTGTCACCTATTGGACACATTTTCCCGGCCCAAATTCGGCAAAAATATCATCGAAAACTATCCACCGAGAAAAATAGCGGTAAAAGATGCAAGTTATTCGCAAAACAGCTCAACAAGGTACGTGCAGCTCCTCCCAGTCCTGCCGCAGCTCTACCCCCGCGCGGGTTTATACTCTTATGGCAGCAGTTGGATCGCATTATTAATATTACCGAAAAGTAACGAAAGATTTGTATACAAACGCGGAAACGGATGATGTGTTATGAACTTGTTAGCTGCACCTCCACTGATTAGCTATTACGTTTTGGATAAGCTAAGTATAGTTCATGGCACATCAGCTTAAAACACAGGAATTGTTGGCTATAGTTTTGTACAAAAGAATCTTGGTTCGGTAGTTTTTGTAGTGATAGTTCCAACTGCTGTCTTCATTCAATTTTTTCGATTATTATCATTACACTATTTGCTTTATAACTCACATTATATTTGTTTTCATTAGCTATCCGATCGTATTCTGCCTCGGCAGCCGTATTCAAAGGCAAAGGTAGTGTTACCCAAGTCATTGGTGCAGTCGTCGACGTCCAATTCGATGGACCATTACCACCTATTTTAAATGCCTTAGAAGTTAAGGTAGAAAAGGGATCACCACGTTTAGTCTTAGAGGTTGCCCAACATTTAGGTGAAAACACTGTCCGTACCATTGCCATGGAAGCCACTGAAGGTTTAGTTCGTGGTCAAGAAGTCGCTGATACTGGCAATCCTATCATGATTCCAGTCGGTGAAGGTACCTTAGGTCGTATCTTGAACGTTATTGGTGAGCCTGTCGATGAACAAGGTCCAGTTCTTTCTGATAAAAAAGCACCAATTCACAGAGCAGCACCATTATTCACTGAACAAGGTAAATCACAAGAAATTCTTGTCACTGGTATCAAGGTAGTCGACTTATTAGCACCATACGCCAAGGGTGGTAAGATTGGTTTATTCGGTGGTGCAGGTGTAGGTAAAACCGTCGTTATCATGGAACTTATTAACAATATCGCCATGAACCACGGTGGTTACTCCGTCTTCGCTGGTGTAGGTGAACGCACTCGTGAAGGTAACGATTTATACCACGAAATGATTGAAGGTGGTGTCATTAAAGTCGATAAAGCCACTGGCAAGCCAATCCCTGGCTCCAAAGCCGCATTAGTGTACGGACAAATGAACGAGCCTCCAGGTGCCAGAGCAAGAGTCGCCTTAACCGGTTTAGCTATTGCCGAATATTTCCGTGATGCTGAAGGTCAAGATGTGTTATTATTCGTTGATAACATCTTTAGATTTACTCAAGCCGGTTCTGAAGTGTCCGCCTTACTTGGTCGTATCCCATCCGCTGTCGGTTACCAACCAACATTAGCTACTGATATGGGTTTATTACAAGAACGTATTACATCCACCGGTAAAGGCTCCATTACATCTGTCCAAGCCGTCTACGTGCCTGCTGATGATTTAACCGATCCTGCTCCTGCTACCACATTCGCACATTTAGATGCCAAGACTGTGTTGTCACGTCAAATTGCCGAACTTGGTATCTACCCTGCTGTCGATCCGCTAGATTCCTCATCAAGAATGCTTGATCCTCGTGTCATCGGTGAAGTGCATTATACAACTGCTCGTGCAACACAAAAGTTATTACAAGATTACAAGGGATTACAAGATATTATCGCCATCTTAGGTATGGATGAGTTATCCGAAGATGATAAATTAACCGTAGCAAGAGCCCGTAAAGCCCAAAGATTTATGTCTCAACCATTTCACGTCGCCGAAGTTTTCACTGGCAGAGCCGGTCGTTTTGTTCAATTAGAAGATACCATTAAGGGTTTCCAAGAAATTATATCAGGTAAACTAGACCACTTACCTGAGGCTGCCTTCTATATGTGCGGCGGCATCGAAGAGGTGAAGGAGGTGGCTGCCAAGTTAGCTAAATAGGATATTATGCATAATATATCAAAATAAATAGAAAATTTTCTCAATTTTACTTACAATCGTTACAACACTAACTACTTCGGTCCCCACTCAGCAGTGGCAGAGCCGTTGTCCTGCTACCAACCGGAATTACCACGTCTGAGGGTTGACGGTGGCTGCGATTTCCCTAGTAACTCTCCTTTCTCTTCATCGCTATTCAGACTCGTTGCAACGGGTGCGCAGTGGGAGTCCCAATAACCAGCCTAGAGTTGATGAGTGAGTAAGCTTGTGTGTTCATATGAATGAGCAAGTGATTAGTACCTTCGACAAGTTGTAGGCGACGAACCCCAGCAGAGCAATCGAGTATCCAATGACTTCCTGAGAGGTAATCGCCTCCGAATAAAACAAAACACCTAAAAATATTGTGAAAATATTTCGTAATGTGCCCAAGACCTTCATGGTGAGACTCGACGTGAGCTGAATGACGATGTTGGACAGGTAGTTCACCCCAAGCCCCATGCACGACGCCAGCAGGAACAGCGGGAAGTTATTGAAGATGACAAGGAACGCGTTCCTTTCTATCATCGTGGGCATTTCAAATATTAAACTAGCTAGAAACAGCCAGAAAGTCGACGCTGGAGCTATGATGTACTGGTTTTCAATGACGTTGAATTTAAGATTTTGTAACAAAAATTGTGTCAATAACAACCTGGTAAGTAAGCGAGTGAGTAAGCGAGTGAGTAAGTGAGTAAAAACATGTGACTAGTAGTGAGACCTGATTGCTTCGGCAATTTCGGATGAGAACATGATGATAAGCCCAATTAGAGAGAACGTCGAGTCATTGGATTGAGTGGAAGTTACACAAGTGATCGCAGTGCCGAATGATATGACCAAAATAGATAATAATAAACTGGTAGTAACCACCTCGATCTTCGTTATATAACCCATAATAACCATGACGACCGGCGTGAATGACTTGAGCATTTGGATCAAACCAACGTTAAGAAACAAGTAAACAATGTTGCCAAACGCTAATGTAGCAGCGTGCGCCAAACCCACTGGTAACACTCGTTTGTACCACAATCGACCACCAATTGACTCAAATTTATCTCTATTATATGTTACGAACTACAAATAAGCGAGTAAGTAAATAGGTAACAATGCAGAATAAGATGAAATTACCCCGAATTTAATGAGCAAATAGGACACTAGTCCTGAGACAAGTACACCCAAGCCAGAGAGGAACATGGGGTACGGGAAGTCCAAGTCCTGCATGATGTACTTGTTCAACATGATCAAGGAGGGTCCAACCAACATATACACCATAGACCAGATGACGGTCTTCAGCATATTCAGCTCCATCGTCTCGCCACAGATCTGCCAGCGAGGGACTTGCAACGACCTAGAATCCTACTCCTTTGTAGGCTTTTCAAACCCGATGACTGTGCTAGGCCGGTACCGCTAGTACTATTTTCGCTACTTAATTTTACACTAAAACATTTTACATAATAAGCCGAAGCCGCCCCGACGCGCTGCGGCAGAGCAACCCCAACGCGCTGCGCCAGCCGAGCCACCCAACGCACTCAGGAGGCAGCCGACAACGCATGGGGCCGACACCGCGGTACCTACCTAGGTTTGCTCAAGCAAACATCTTTCTCTAATTTTGCTGCTAATCAACCTGATCCACTTGGGATACACGAACATCTCGCCGTGCGTGCCGTGGAAGAAAGTGACGTCGAAGAATGGCTGCTCGTCCTGTGAAGTGAGTGAGTGAGTGAGTGAGTGAGTGAGTGAGTGGATGGATGGAAGCTACCTTGCTGGTCGTTGTATTCAGGTTATTTTTGCTGTACTTCGTATTTTCAGGCGGCGTGACATCACCTAAAAGTGCTCCTTTCTTTGATTTTATGTCCAAGTAACGGCTCACCGGACCTACTGGCACTATGGCGTCGTGGCTGGACAGGAATATCGAGTGGTGGATCGTGTTGTTGCCGGACGGGCGGTACTTATCCCTGGGAAACGCCTCGACCAGATCCTCCACAAACATGATGTTATGCGACCAGTTGAAGTGACGCGACAAGGCATTTGCTATAAATAATTCACGTGATAAACAAAAATGCATCAAAAAGTCGATGGTTGTGCGCGGATCCTTGTACACGAAGGAGGTTGCCAGCGTTGGGTCGCACAGTAGAAAGGTAACGGGATCTAACAGCACCGTGGACGCAACGTATTTCTTGCCGACGGGGTCATGCAACATCCACGATACTGCCGACGTGCCTAGCGAGTGTCCCACAAAACATGCTTGCTCATGGCCATAAGCGCTGAGCATTTTCACAAACGAGTTGATCGTGCTATCTACTCGCGGCGCTATAATGGACAGTTGCATGGACACATGAGGCCACTCAACGAGGTAGACGTCGACATTACGAGGAAACGATAATATAACCCCTATGTAGTGCAAGAAGCCAATGCCGATCCCGTGGATGAACACAATTGGCAACGCGCCGTTGGAATCCCCTACCTTAGCGCGGTAGTATATCTTCTGCCCCACGCCGTCAAACTCAGCTTTGCGACGAAATCCAATGAGGAAAAGGATTATGTGGCAGAAGGCGTTGAACAGCAGCACTGTGCCATAGAAGAAGAACGGCCGTTGGGTGGCGAAGATGGGGTCTAGCGTCAGACGCGCCGATTGCGCCTTCTCCGAGTGCGCCTTACTGAACGTCCACTTCGCCTGTTGTTCGATGTAAGTGACAATACCCTTGTTCTCTTCTACTTCTTTGTCTGTCATGTCACTGATATTCTTCCCAAAGAATGCCCATCCACACCAATCCAAGATATTGTTGTAGTGTATATCCATGATAGGCGTATCTAGATGCCAACCTTCTATGACCTTACGCAGATGCTTCTCAGGATCAATGTAGCTGCTGCTGTCACTGCCACTGGACTCGTCGGCGTCGGAGCGAGCACACGATATTTTCATTGATTCGAAGCAATTTCTTACTAACTTCTTTCTCGATTCTTTCGTACATGCGAAGTGCTGCAAGTCATTCTTTTTGTTATCAATTAGATTGAATAAATAGTAGTAATAACCAAAGAATAGTGCCTCTATTATCATGTAACCAGTAAGTAAGACGAAACGATAGTCATTCATATCAATATACTGGGTAATACTAGACGAGTACTTTCCATCGGGCAACAAGAGAGCGAGTAAAAGCGTACTCAAGTAAATATAACTAAATGGTGTAATTGCTCGAATAATAACTACAAATAACTGGCATAGTCTGAAGAACAGTCCCCTATAAGCGAGTAAATAGAATAATTAATGTGCACGTAAGTAAAGACCAGAGATTGTTCGCATTGTATTGGTCTGCAACAGCGAGTGTGACCCACTGAATGTGAAATATAGTAGCAATAGCATGAAGTAGATTATCAATACCTATCTGCGTGACCAAGACCCAAGCAGTGGTCAGAGTCAAACACAAGTCGAGAGAACGAGCCTCTACTATGCGCACGCAACAGCGACGAACTAGACCGCTTCATACTACTTCCGTATTCACTGAGCTCGAAGTGCTTCTTCAAACGAAGTCGTCATCATGAGGTGAAAGTCGGTACTGCAAGCATGCGATCGAGTCACGGATCTACCTATTTATAGACTATATAAGTGTGTAAAGCACCTAGTAATCAGCAATTAGAACGGGGGAAGCACCATGCAACTCCTTTCTGCTCACCTCCGAATCTTGGTGTTTCTGAGCAGAATAAATCGTCAGTTGTAGTATAAGCAGTATATCAACTGGAAATAAATGAACTAAATCCGTGTAACTAGCTCAATAGTAAGCTGTAACAACTCTCTCTGCCGACAGGACTCCGTGCCTATATCCATTGATCCACCTCCAAATCAGCGATTTTGCTGGTCCATTGGTCAACTTTCCGACAAAAGAAGAAGAATATACGCGTTTAAACATGGCAGGAGGATTCGACGCGCTGGGACTAGATGCCGCCATTCTACGAGCAGTAGGCGAGCTAGGCTGGAACTTGCCAACGGACATTCAGGATGAAGCTATTCCGCTTATTCTTGGTGGTGGTGATGTGATGGCTGCAGCTGAAACTGGTAGTGGAAAAACAGCAGCATTTTGTTTACCAATACTACAATGTGTCCATGAGTGGCTTAAAGGAAAGTCGCAAGCGAAAGCCAGTGATGACAATGTCATGACTGTGGAGTATGATATTAAGTTAAGTGATAGTGATAAGGACTCCATAGTTAATATTGAAAATGATGGATTGAAGTGCACATCACATGGTGATAAAGTTTGGGGAGGCGGCAGAGCTGACCACGGAGTCAAAGGAAATGGGAAATATTATTATGAAGTGACTATTATAGGCAATGGTATCTGTCGTTTTGGTTGGTCCACCATGGCTGGTCACCATGAATTGGGTAAAGATTTACACGGCTTTGGATACGGTGGAACTGGCATGAAATCATACAATTCCAACTTCGAAGCGTACGGAATAAAGTACTCGGACAACGACGTTGTTGGTTGCTACCTCGACCTCGACGAAGGCCACATCTCCTATAGTGTTAATGGTAAATTTCTAGGTAAAGCATTCAGTTTAAGTGAATCAGTAAAGGGATCGGTATTGTTTCCTGCGTACGTGTTGAAAGGCGGCTCAGCCCAGTTCAACTACGGCCCAACATTCAAGCACAGCAGTGTTGACGACAAAGGAGTGACATACCAGTCAATAATCATTGGGAACAGCAGTAATATCGTGAATGCGTCATCGCGCGAAGCTTACATCGTGGAGGGGAAGCGGCTGCCGTTGGCGGTCATCCTGGTGCCCAGTCGGGAGCTAGCGGAGCAAGTGTTTCGCGATTTAGAGAGTTTAAGCAAGTTTATTGTTGATCCTGACATTAAAAGTGTGCTGTTAGTAGGTGGAGACGACTCGAAGCGACAGCAAAAGATCATCTCACGGGGCGTGGACATAGCCGTTGGCACCATCGGAAGAGTCTCCGAATTAGTGAAGAGTTCAGCTTTGAGTTTCTCTCAAGTCAGATTTTTTGTGCTTGATGAGGCTGATCGCATGGTGGATAGTCAAAACATTGAAAGTGTCATGAGTCTGTACAACGCATGCCCAGGAGGCGGCTCGGGCGAGAACAGGTTGCAAGTTTGCTTCTTCTCGGCGACCTTGCACTCGCCGGACATCACTAATCTAGCTGCTAAAATATGCCAAAATCCTACGTGGGTTGACTTGAAAGGGGTGGACAGTGTCCCGGAGACGGTCCATCACGTGGTTTACCGCGTTGATACTGAGAGGGATGCACACCTACTTCAAAACGCGACTAAAGCCGTGCTTGACGACGTGCATGTCGGCAATATCTCGGCGGCTGATCCCGAGTATAACTCGTACGTAGTAAAGCAGCTGAAGCAGCACATCTTGCTGGGTATCATCGACAAGTTCAACATGTCCCAGTGCATCATATTCTGCCGAACAAATTTAGATTGTGACAACTTAGAAACGTTTCTCATGAACCACGGAGGTGCCAACGGCAAGAAGTTCAAAGGCCAGATGGAAAGTGGAAAGGAGAACCCTTACTCGTGCTGCGTCTTGGCTGGAATGCGCGATATGAATGAGCGAAGACGCAACTTGGAGGCGTTCAAAGAGGGCGTGGTCAGGTTTATTATCTGCACGGATGTGGCGGCTAGAGGTATCGATATCAAGAATCTAGCGTACTGCATTAACATGACGCTACCGGATAAGGCGGAGGACTACGTGCACCGCATTGGTCGCGTGGGGAGAGCAGAGTGCATGGGTCTGGCAATATCTATCATTGCACCAAGCGCAGTCAAAGAGAAAGTCTGGTTCCATAAGTGCGCTAATCGCGGCAAGGGATGCAGCAACCGCAAGGACGCCGACAAGGGCGGATGCACCATACAATACGACGAAGCGGCGATATTCCAAGCTATTGAGGAACGAATACACTTTAAAGTTCCTATCATGGATGCAAGTTACAACTTGCCACCAGAGTTAGCTGAGTTGAACACGCAGTATGGAGAAGACATGCTATCTGGCGAGGTTGGTGTCAGCGGTAACTACCACAGCGAGCAGTTACTACCAAGTGTGAAACAGTTAGCAACATTAGAACATTTAAGCCAAAATAATTTTTTAATGCTTCAATCCCAATTTGGTATCTTATAAAATGTTATTAATTCGATGTATTATATATTTCTTTATTGATTACATTAGAGACAATATCTTTTAGCATTTGTATGCTAGTACTCCTATCTGCCCATAGTACACATATATCATGTTCTTTGATTGATAAGTAATATCAAAACCAAATCCTTCGCCTATAACACAGTGCCATGCAGCACCAAACTTCTTGTCTAATGATGCCTTGATTAGTTGGGCAGAAGCCTCGTAGTTCTTTGTAGCAGCGTGCTTATCCACAGACATGGTGATCACTTCCATCGCTTCATTTGCTACTTCTGCAGGCATATCAACACTCCTGGTTAGTGTTTTTGACACTAATTTTCTGTATTCGGCATCAGTTAGCTCTGGTACTTCCACTGCCAACGACGACATCCTCCGTCCACTCTCTCAACACACAACTATTTTGTTCTCTTTGTCGTTTTTTTTCAAAGCTGGGACCGGCTCGTAGGAATCAGTTACTAACTAACTAATTAAGAGGTAATTGCCCGCGCAGTTAGCGCTCTTATATTGTCGTTGCCATACTGCTCTAATAGACCTGTTGATGCTGTAGTGCGGCATGCAGTGTCACGGCAATAATAGGCGCGTATCTACTGCTCACTGAAATTGAAGCACCATAAGCACGTGGCGCCTCATTGGACAAGGAATTCACTCGCACTAACGCCTTGATATATATAGTAACTTCTTCTTTTCTTCTTCTTCTAGTCTGAGGTACTAATCCCCTAGCAGTTAGAAAAAACAAAGAAGACAAAATAGTAACATGGAAGCAGGTCACGCGGAGAATAATGGGATAACTCCATCCCTTTATGGCTTCCGTAGTATCCGTGCTCGTACTCGAAATGAAAGGTATGCATTGAAAGATAAGGTAGCACTTGAAAAATCCCGCTTGAATCAACGATCAGGTTGGCAAGCAAGACTACATCAGATGAATGCTCCAGAGCACACTTCAGGCTTGACTTCTTGTCGAGAGAATGACGCAGGATACTTGTCAAATTCTGATCGGTTTCATAGTGATGTTGCTGGTGAAGAATTAGAAGTTAGAATTCATGAAATGGATAAACGCCATCGTGCATTAGATTATAAGAAGAATCAACAACTAACAAGAGAAGAAGAAAGATGGAAAAAAATGGAGGAATACTCCAAGAAAGACGACGAATATTGGCAAAAAGTAAGAGATGAAGGTATTAAAGCTAAAAAAAATCAATCAAAAGTTGCGTATGACATTACCACCTTGATATACAACAACAATGTGTCTGGCGAGGACCAGAAGTACGTCGACGACATGGTCAGGTACCGCGCGCAAGCCAGAACTAGGAATCTAGTCATTCTTGGCGATTCGCGCGCACCATATAACATTATCAGCGGTGGTGAGAGATACTTACCTCCAGCACCAGTAGCCGTAGCAAAGCCGTTAGGACCTCGTACAGATGCCGAGAAAGCTCTCGTTGACTACAGAAAGGCCATCTAACTCGGTCTTCGCAACTATGTATCTAATTGTGGCAGTGTATATTACATCTCATGACATTTTATCGTTAGATTTCTTCATTACTTTCCTCTTCACTGCCTATCTCGGCAGGTAGTTGCCAGCTGCACATGTGCGCAGCGGCTTGACTCAACACCCCGTTCTACAAGCAAGCGTCTATAAGCGAATATTTCTTACAATATATACAAGTACACAATACTAGCGCAGCTCGCGGTCTGGCAGTTGGTCCGACTGATCCCAGCCCTCGGGCGCTCTACTCACGAATTTTGTTCGCAATGCAACGTACTCACTGAAGTCGAGGAAGCCGTCGATGTCGAAGGAGTGGAAGTTCTTGGCGTACACATCGCCGCCGTTTTCGATAGGGATTACAGTGCCCAGAATCAAGTTACTACCGTTGAAGTTCAGGTAGCCATCGCCCATCTGCAGCGATCCGTCGTTGTTGAAGTCGGCGCCGTCACTCATCTGCAGGTCGCCGGTGGTCCACTCGCAGTGGCCTTGGTTCACCAGCTTCGCCAGCTGCTTGATGTACTTGGTGCCACCGTAGAGATACAAGTTCTTCTTGGATGTAAAGTCTGCTTTGCCTTGCATGGTGCCTCCTTCATACTTCATGATTTCTGTCGCGGTGAAGTTTCCTCTGGGACTCAGATCCGGCGCGTCAGGTGCGTCGAAGTTACTGGGGATGGCCGCCGATCCCGTCACCGGGAACTGCACGTTGCAGTTGTCCTTCAACCACACTTCTTTCTTCACTATAATTGTAGTAGAAAAGGCTTGTACCTGCAACTTGCCGTAGTTATTGAGGAGCAATCCACCGTTAAACGTGATGGTGTAGCCGGGACCTCTCGACAACGGCCACACCAACGCCCCGCCGGATATAGTGATGTGCGCATCGATGGAGAAGGCCAGATCGTGCTCACCACTGGTCACCAAGAGCTCGCCTTCCCCCTTGACAGTGCACGTGGCTCTCATGAAGACGCGACCTCCACTGAACTCAAGGATGGAGCCACTTTGCATGTCCATAACCACCGAGTTGCCACACACACCACCGGAGCCGAGCACTAAGTGACCCACTTCACTAATCGTCACCGTGGACACGTCCTCCAGGTTCACCGGCACATAGAACACCGCGGATGCGTTGGGATAGACATAGATGCTACCGCTGCCAAGTACGTAGAAGTTGTTGAGCCCTAAGCACTGGCTGCCGCACAGCGGATTCTCGTACCACCCGGTCTTCAACTCTTGCGGGATTATGTTGTCGTAGTAGCCGTGCCACTGTCTTCCGGGATCTATTTCGGTCGTTGAGATTTTTTCACCGAATAATTGAGCTTGTCCCCAATATATAGAGGTATTAGAGCTGTTACTTACTTGGATGATCCCGTTCACAACAACATCCGCGCCGTTAGACATGGTGATATTGCCGTCGTCCCACACAAACACAGCGCCTGCGTCCAGGTAAAAGGTGATGGCGTCCCGCAGCGTCTTGTGACCGCCATACGCCCGCAGATGAGTCGTGATATGCACCGAGGAGCGTCCGCCGATATTACCGCCGGACCACTCTCCTGACCCCCAAGTCATCGTGGAGTTGATGCAAGTGGTGTAGACGGAGCTGTGGCCACCAATCGAGAAGTACGACGAGGTCATGGTAAACTTAGGGGCCTTGTCTAACACGCTGATCAACCCTCTGCGCAGCTCCCACGAGGGGCGGAACAGCAACTCTGCGCTGTCCCACGCAAGCCAGCCAGTGCCCGCAAGTAGCAGAGTGCCATCGCCATCCGTTGACAGCTTGTACCAAGTGATAACGTCGGCGGCAATGATGCCCTTGCCGTTGATGACGTTGATTTCCACAGCTGCGATGGGCGCCAAGCGGTGGTAGCCTCCGTCAACTATAATGCTGCCTTTGCCACTCGTATCCGAGTACGAAAGCTGCGTAAGCTGCGTCACACCTAACGTAGGCGGGATCACACACGCACTTGGATCGACCTTGGAAGTTTTGCCCGACACCGGACACATGTTCCTGTTGGTTGAGTCAACTAGGGACACCTTGGTCTCGCTGCATCCGCACCCGGTGATCCCGTAGCAGTAAATAGACAACTGATAGCTCCCACTGCTGTAGTCCGTCGTGGATATGGAGTCCAGCTCCACACGATGCACATACCCGTACTGGTTGTTCTCGCCGTACCGCCGCACCGTCACACCGCCTCGCGTGGAGATCATGGTGAGTGCGTCTAGCTTGGCCTTCATCACCTCAGCGGTCGCGTGGTAGTCAATGCACGAGGTGATTTGCGTGGCAGAAGTCTTGGTGTTCGTCACTTGGATCCGGTAGACGCCTTGCGTGACGTTGTAGCTCTCGTTGTAGAAGGAGTTGTACTCGCCCACCACCGGCGCCCGGTGCGACAAGGAGATGTCGTACGAGTCGTAGGACGCCATCTTCATGGCGTACCCACCGAAGATGAGCTTGGAGTTGGCACTAACAAGGTTGATTACTGCGTTGTCCACGTTGCCGCCTTGGTTGAAGTGGGCTTGGGTCCTGTTCAGCTCAAGGGTTCCTTGGATATTCACTTGCGCGTTGAATGTGGCGTCACACAGTGTTGTGAGGCAATTCATGGTCAACGTCGTCCCCGCATCCACATAGATATACGGTGTTAATCCCTCCGAGGTACCTGTTGGCTCGCCTATAAACGCGGTGGATGGGATGGACATGGGCTGGTACACGTACAAGGAGGAGCCGTCAGTCATGGACAGCGCATACACGTCGCTCCTGTCGTGCATATTCACTATCGTCCCCTTCGTTGCGCTCAACGAGACGATCTTCGAGTACGCATAAATATCGAGGATCCCGCCTTGGATGGTGCTGGTGTTGTAAAAGCTGGCTCCAATATGTACCGTTAGAGTGTACTTGGTGGTGGCGGCGAAGGCTTGACATATATAGGGTTTCTCTAGTGCGCAAGCGATATCATTCCAACTTCCTTGTTCCAAGATCAACGGATCCTCCTGCCACGGCACGATGTGCACGCACAACTCACCACTCGTTGCAAGGCCTTCACTGAACGTTTGATTTGTTAAACCTGGTCGCCTGTAATCCCTAAACGCCGGGTATGCCACAGCACGTGGTTCGATCCAGTTGAAGTTACCCGTGCCCGTTGGGTCCGCTAAACCTATCCAACACCCCGCCGTCTTCACTGGCGAGGTGACGTCGTACGTGCGGCACAACCCTTTGGCGACATTCAGCTCTTCGTAGTCGCTTATGTGGATGAGATGCGCGTCGATGGAGCCGAAGCCGCTGTTCACACAAGATTTTTCTGCGTCATAGAATTTCGCTGGGTTTTCGTAGAGTTTGTAGCACTTACTACTGGATGTGCCGGGCGCCGAGGACCAGCCGTCTGGGCAGCCGGAGTTGTCCAGCAGGAACAGCCCGCTGTGGCTCTCAAATATTGCCAAGTCAAGATTCTGGTTGATCCTAACGACGCCTGTAGTCGAGGGGAAGTAGGCCGCTTGCAGACTAGTCAAGGGCACGAACTTCTCCTCCCACCTACTTAAGTCGGTGTAGTCTGCTATCGTCCTCGGCACAGCGCACCCATCGAAACTCACATCCGCCGAGAATGAGTAAACAGAGGGATTACTCAATGTGATAGAATACGTCGTTCTGGTGTCAAGGGTAACTGAATTATTATAAAATTTTTGTGTGCGAATGGTGAATAGGTCTCCCAACATGATCGGCGACGCAGTGTTATTACTATCGGTGGCATTCCACAGCGACGAGTTGGGATAAACGATTGTGTTCTGAATAATATTATTCACAGTTAGCTGTGGCGAACTAACGCATATACATGCAGTAACTCCGGTATATTCATGTAGAAGATATTGATTACTTTCGGCATCAAGATCATATTTAGTAAGATTAAACAGCAACTTAACATGACCTCCATCGTAGGTATATATCTCACCATTGGAAGTAACATCTATCGTTATCTTGTATGGATCTACTCCTGCTGCTACCTCCGAAGTTATGTTTATCGCGTCACCAATCCAGTTAGCATATTCGTAGGCAGTGGTGGGCTTGGGAGTAGGTGATATTGTAGGCGTTTTAGTGGGTGTTTTGGTAGGTGATATTGTAGGCGTTTTAGTGGGTGTTTTTGTAGGTGTTTTCGTTGGTGTTTGTGTGGGCACTTTCGTGGGAGCATTGGACCCATATGCCGCCTGCAGCAGCGCCACCAGCAGCACCAGGAGCGCCACAATCCTCATCAATTAATTTTTGGTATTTTGGTATTTTTGTTCGTTAATTTTTGGAGTACCGGCGACCCAAGTAAGGTAAAAGCCCAAGAAAGCGAGAACGAGAGCAGCTCTGACAACGCGGGATGCAACGCTCTTTGCTGGCGCGCCGCAGGTAACATTTGTACTATTGTGACTATACTATTCATGATTCTTCTTGCGAGACCGGTACTGGAAGATTTCGAAAACACCGACGAGGTGAATTGGATAATCCCGGAATCCGTGACGAGTCACAGAGATATAGCCTCCGCGGCGACTGGATAAGCACATACACGAAGGAGGGAGTGGGGCTGAACACTGCTTTGGCCTAGTCTTTAGTTTTGTTTCTTGAAGTGCCATATTGTTGCCGAGTGGATAGTCCAGCAGTTCCCAAAAATGTCACTCGATCTGAGCGATCTATCATCGTCCGAGAGCGAAGCAGGGGAAGTAGAGGAGACCGTGCCTCCAAATACATATAAATTGGCGTTAGAAGAAGTTTCCTATAATCGCGACGTCAATGCAATTCACATACCTGTACAGAAACAAAAGAAATTGGTAGAAGTAGATACTGATAGACGTAGAACGAAGGGTAAAGAAAAAAAGACGAAAAATAGAAGAAGGAAAGGAGGCGTCCCTGATGAGGCGACGCCTGCACTCACTGATTTGAATGGCCAGCGATCTTTCCATAACCCACACGGTAAATCCTCAAATTTCAAAATCCTTTCTCACAAGAACAGGGTAGATAAACGCGCATATAATAACTTTTACGGGAGTGGTGCTACCGATGCTTTTGTGCAAAGCGACGTGTACATCGATCCTAACTTCGACTCAACGAATATAACAGAGACGTCTTCGAGCGTATTCAAGTTGAATGTGAACGCCCAGGAGTTCGTACCGAAGTTCACCTCTTTGACCAACAAGTGATCAGTCTACTCACATACCAGGCGAAGAAGGAAGCAATAATTTGTTTTATATAAAATTAATTTATTGTACACAAAATAATACCACATATAAGAATAGAAAATGACAAGTACGTTTACTCCGACTTGGGAGCCACAGCAGCGTCTGTTGTATCTAGTTGACGATAGTTGATGTCTGAGGGAGTAAGTTAGTCGTGGTAACAGTGTAATAATAAGTATAAACGTACCTTCTTTCGGACCACTTGATTCTTTAGGCGCCTCTTCGGCTGGTTTTGGTTTGCTGCCGCCGAAAAATGTAAGAATTTTCGCTAACGGACCTCCTAGTTGACCTACGTCGCCGAAGGTATCGTCTGGGCCGTGATGGATCAGGGCGGTGGCGCCCTCAACGGCGATCATCGACTTGCGCTTTTCACTAGGAGAAGAGAACTGCACTTCTTCCTGCTGTTCATTAGGATCCAACAGCGACATCAGCACTCTGCACTTCTCTACCACCTTCGGCATGTCACTGGGTAGTATGCTCAGCACTTTGCTCTTGACATCGTCGGTGATTTCAAGGAAATCCCTGTGCGAGTTGAAACCGACGCTTTCTAGCTTCTCGAACATGGTTAGGTCCTTGGTGCAAGAGACGATGGTAGACCACAAGTCCTTGCTGCACTCTTCAGAGGTGTACGTCCAGGTAGAATCCTCTGGATTGTAACCGTCAGGCTCCTCCAAGATCTTGGTTTTATCAAGCATCATGTTAGTGAAGTGGTTCTTGAAGTCCTCTTTGCGCTGCAGCAACACCTTGTCGTTCTCAATACCCTCGAGAAGACCGAATATCTCGTCGAAAGACGCGTTCAGCTGATCCACCTTGTCGTTGTACACGTAACTGATGAGTCTACCGGCGGTGTTCACCGCGACTTTCAGGGCCGTGGCCTTGTGGTTGACTAGTGCGTGACCTACAATCTGCTTATCGTTCTTCAATGTCACATTGACGACGCCAGCAAGAGAAATCTTGGTAGGTACGTCATCGATGTTCATCCCCAACCAGACCGTGTAGTAACCGTAGCGGTAGACACCGTTCACAGCGATGGTAATCGATAAACAAGCCGAGAAAATAGCCATCGGTGTCCACATGCCGATGAGCTTGTTGTTGACGCCTTGAATAACCAACTGAGGCAGAGTTTCACTCAAGAATTCGGCGAATAAGGCTTCGTTGAGGATACCCGTGTCCACCTTCACCTCCTTGCGGAAGCCGTTATGCCCTGTCCACACGTACATCCACGCGGTCCAAACTCTGCCGATCGCGAGGACTTTGCACTGGAATATGTAGAGACCAATGACAGACCACACGAAGTAAAAAGGGAACGTTATACATATGAGGACGACTGCGGGGATGGCAGTGATGCACTGCAGAGGGAACATGACGATCCTGTTCACCCAAGTCTCGTGCTGTATCCAGAACACCTTGTCGTAAATCCCCTTCTTGTTCTGCAGCTTGTTGATACCATCCCAACTCTCTTCCTTGTAGAAAAAATGCAAGCAGAAGGACGGATACGCACCAATCTCGTTGAGCTTGTGGAAGAAGATGATGTTTGGGGTGAAGAAGAAGACTATGCCGCACGCGAACAAGGGTATCGACGCGTATCTGTTACTCAAAATGTACGCCAAGTCCGAGAGGATGTCGAGCGTCGGGAACATCATGATGACAAACGCAACCAGCTTCAAGTCCTCCGCGAAGTACAAACAACCTACGAACAGACCAAGGAGACACAGAACTAAGGCCGAAGTCACACCGACCGACAAACCGATCTGAATGGCAGTGCACGAGGCGAATCCACCACGTTTGGCACTGGAGGTCGCGAATGGACGGGTGCAGGCGATACACTCAGTCGCCCCCGGGTTTGGGGAATAATAGTCCATCGGGCATGCAGTGCAGCGTTCTACGTTGAAACGGTCGTTGTAATACCCAGCGCGACATTGCTTGCAACCGTCTACGTTCAACAGATTGCCGTTGATATCATACACACCAACACCGCATGAAGGCATGGAAGTTGGAAAACCAGTTGGTTTTGCAGAGTGCAGCAATAGTTCAGAAAAGGTACTAGGTATTGTCGCGGTTGCTGAAGTAATTAAAGTACCTTGACTAGCCAAAAGAGGAAAATTGACGTTATTATTGGTACCATCGGCGGCTTTTAATGCCTTTTCAAAATCCTCAATGAAATCACCCATATTATTGTTGTCGAAGTAAACTTCACACAAAGCCTTGATTTTCGCAAATGAATGAGCACTATCCGTGCCATCCGCGGCGTCATCATCGCCGTCATCATCACTTCTGTACTGTCTGTACATAAAATGAATATACAGATGAAAAGTGTTAGAAAGTTTACGACTAACTCTACTTAACTGCTCGATCTCGTTCAACTCACTGCTCTCAACCTCTTCTAAACGGCGGTTTTCATGCAGAGTAACTGTAATTTCCGACCAATGCACTCCAATACCAGAATTTTCTGCAATGTTTTCAGCCAATTCAGATTCAAAAGTTGTAGTATTTACAGCTGCAAATTGAACTAAAGTTTTTGCTGTCACGAATTCGATTCTAACAGTAAACTTATTTGCCATAACGAGAGCATCCGATGGCATAGTAGTTGGTTGAGATGACGGTTGTGTTGATGGTTTACCAGTTGGTTGAGATGACGGTTGTGTTGATGGTTGACGAGAGGGTATACCAGTTGGTCGCGATGTTGGTGATGTTGGTGCGAAAGTTGGCTGACCAGATGGCTGACCAGTTGGATGGCCAGTAGGCTTGAATGTTGGCTTGAATGTTGGAGTGAATGTTGGATTAGTAGGGTAAGCTGTGGGAATTGCTGTAGGAATTGCTGTGGGAATTGCTGTTGGAGTGAATGTTGGATTAGTAGGGAAAGCTGTGGGAATCCTTGTAGGAATTGCTGTGGGAATTGCTGATGGCTTCGTGGTAGCCTTTGCTGCATGGCTGAAGCCGAGCAGGCAGACCGCGACGAGCAACCACAACAGCACCCTCATCTTTTTGTACTTTTCCAATTTCGATCAAAGTTAAAGTTAGGGTAGTTGGCTAGAGTGCCTGAAGAAATACATTATACTTATACCTACATGAATACGTGATATACTTATACCTACATGAATACGTGCTTCATGCCTCGGATATCCTTGTCCGCACTCATTTGCACGAGGAAAAATGCCGATGTAACGGAATCAACGAAGAAAACTCGAAGTAGGTGAGTATGAGATGAGTTCTCCCCCGAGGGATCGCGTGGGATTGCATGGGATTGCACAGACGACGATGAATCATAAATAATTAACTTACAACTAGCGGTGCGCGCCCGCCGCCTACTTATACATTTAATTCGAAACAGATAAATGCGATTTATCGTAGAAATTCTTCACCTCCGATTTTCCTCCGTGTGATGGCGGCTTATAGTGTGTGGTCCAGGCCGAATCACCAACGTCTGCACTAACGGGTTTATATAAGCCATATCTTTTGTCTTGATTTTGTTTGAATTTATAGAATGTGTCTTTAGTCGATTTTGGGTCAAAGTCGGTTACTCTCGTGCGTCCGATATCGAATTGGGGGACTGGGATTTCGTAGACAGTCTTTGCTCTATCATCAATTTCTAAATTATTTCGTGATTCTAATAGTGTCTGTAATTTCTCCTGAATTTGTGCTGCACCTACAGGAACGTGAGTCAATAGTTAGTCACAGACTTGAGGATAAACTAATTATAATTCAATATTACCTTTGTCAATAATAAATTTCTCTTTTCTTATGCTTTCTCTATATTGTTCCGTTCGAACGCCATTACTGAACTCGTCCCTTTTGTGTGCATCCTTTGTACCGAATCCACGCTTACGGGCATCTAGTGGCTGTGTCTGGATGTATCTCGTGGCTTCTTGATATCCTCCGGCTTTGTACACAGTTTTAGTAAAAAAGCCATTTTCTTCATTTACAGGGAACATCTACAGAATAACGCAACGAGTAAGTAAGTGAAGTAAGCGAAGTAAGAGAGACTGACTAATGGAGGTGTTATTGTGTGTATACCTTAGTGCGAAAAGGAGTTAACTTCTCACCTTTCTTTCCTTGACGAAACGGATTGCCCATTGGATCTTTGTAGGGATCTCCGACAGTGATGTATCTGTTGCCATCAACCCAGTTCTTATTCACCAAGCGGGTGGAGTACATCGTAAATTTACCTTGATGTAAGTCTCAATCTATATCTCGCTAAAATTTTTTTTTTTGAAACGATCGGACCGGCGGCACCAGGTCCCCTAACCAGTCGAAGAGTCGTTAGTTGACAGGGAACTAGTCGTTAGAAGAGTCGATAGTTGAATAAGTGAAGAATTACAGAGCGAAAATCTACTGGAAGCTGTCCCGTTGCCAATCGTAGTTCTTTTTCTTGCTTGCTCCTGATTGGCCGCTCAAGAGGGATTTGTTGGCGCTGACTCCGGTCGCGTAGTAATCCAGGGATTCGATGCCCGCGTCGTACCCAAACGAGGCCTCGCTTAAGCCTAAGTTTGACAATCCCTTCAGTAAAGTGTCCTTGTCCACACCCGTGTCCGACAAGTTCAAGTCCGCCATCTCGTTGGATGTGGAGGAGTACAACTTGCTCGTTTGATTTGAAGTTATAAGAGGTGTTCGGCCTTGCAGAATGACACTGTCAGGGGATTGAGTCAACGAGTTGCCGTGGAAATACCGAGTTGGGGTTATGACGCTGGAGGCATTCATAGCAGTGTGCGACCTCAAACCTAGTTGCCATTTATTGATTTCCTCATTCAAGTAAGTGATGACCTCTTGATTAGAAGCGATCAACTTCATGCTTTCGCTCAACTTCTCATTGGCGTCGTCTAGTGACCGTTGCAACGATGCATTGTTGGATTTAGCTAGATTATTTGATTCATTTAGTGACTGGATAACCTTCTCGGTGTCACTGATCTTGTTGCGCAACTCAGTCACGAGAACTTCTTGTCGTCGAATCACGTCACTCTTCATCTTCACCTTGTCGCGCAACTGCTTTATCTCATTTTGCAACAGCGAGATGACGTTATTTCCTTTATCGATCTCCACGGCCGTCTGCTTGAGCTTCTCTTGCATGACCTCCCCATTACTCACATACATCTCTAACCGTTGTTCAGTGCTTAGTCTACTCTCTTCACTCGCTTTGTGTAGCGCAGTAGTGGTTTGGATCATCTCATCCTTGTCACGCAGTTGCTGCAACAGCGACTCCACCTTTGTTACATTCTTGGCTAAATCGCGCTCAAGATTCAACCGGGCCTCTTCCACCACGTGGCGGGAAGAGTACATCTTTTGGTACTCGTTGTTCATGCGCTCGCGGTCCTCTTCGGCGCCAGCTAATTGACGCGTTAAATCACGCACTTTGAATTCCAACTGACTCTTTTCAAAATTCAAATCTGACGTGGTTTGCTCAAACGTGGCTGCCTTGGTTTGCACCTCTTTTTGGATCGCATCCAGCGTATTTCGTAGAGATTCAATTTGATTTTCGTATCTGACTCGCGCTTGTTCCATTAATTCGATATTTTGCATTTGTAACTGCGACACTTCTTGGGTGTGATGAGATGTCAAGGTCTGCACGTCGGACTCGCGGTAGTTCTTCAACTCGGTCAACTCCTTGGTGAGTTTCGCATTCATTTCTCTTTCATTAGATAAAAAGGTATGAAGTGCTTCAATTTCCGCACCTTGTTTTTGAGATGTGGACAAGGATAAGGAGAGTCTGGAGGCCAGATAGCTTTTCACGGAACTATCATTGCCAGGTCTCATCTGCAAGTATATATGAGTTAATTGCTTGAACATATTTGCTTCAACAACCGACAATATACCCGTTGATGTATCTAGCTTAGTTAGAAATGTACTATTGATACCACCTGTAAGTTAAGTGAGTAAGATATTGAAAGAAAGAGTAATAACTTAATATTGGCACAACCTTCACTAGATATGTTGGTAGGTCTGGATAAACATAATTCTAGAAGCTCGATTAACTTAAATGGGAAAACATGGAACTCTACAAGCAGCGATTGTTCCCTCTTTAGATGATGGAAATCACCTTCTCCTACATCAAGAGAATATAGAAAATATAAATCATTTTCATCTGTTACTTCAAAATGATATACTTTTTCACTCTGTCCTGCAGAACCAACTGATCTAGTGCCAGCAATAATACGGAAAACTAGTGATGCGACTTTTAGTACTGTTTCGCCTGTAAATAATCAAGTAATAAGTGAATAATGTGCGAGTAAATAAGTGAAAGGTTACGGATGATACCAGCATTGATGCTCGAGCCAGCAATACCATTGCTGAGTTGCACACTTAGTGAGCGGTCAAAGAGGGGTGTCTCCCGAGCAAGCTCTACTGCGCACGCCTGGATACCGAACGAAGCCATCGTTTTGTTGGATCCAAAATTATCTATTTTTCGCTATATCGCAAAAATTTGAATTTTTCTTCACCATTAACCGGCCCTGAATAGATGTAACATTAAGAGTCTTCTACCGTTAAACTAGTAAGTAGCAAGGTAGTGAGTAGTAACCGCAAGAAGTAGCTTCAAGCCTCGAGGATCACCGATTGTGGAGGTGAAGATCATACAATAGCCCTGTCATGTTATAGATGCTTTAATTAAGTTAAACAAATTGTACGTGGCGCAGACGACGCCTTTTCTAATAATTCGCTAACATCTAGCGACGACCACTCTCTTTCTACTCTCATCCTGGTGAAGATGACATCGGTGCGGTGCCGGAAGACGTTTGAATCACCCAGATTCTATCCAGCGTCACAAATGAAGTTCAGCAAAGGTTCAAGAGGAGCAGTTAGAGCGTAGAGTAGTAGAGTGCGGCGAGATTGAGCTAGAGTACATATAGGGTGACATAATCAACTGTTGTAGAAGAAGTTGGACTCAATGAAGAAGTTGCTGTGGCTTTTTGCTCTTTATTTGATCGTTGCTGCACATAGCTATGTGAGGCAGGGTATGCGTAAACCCATCCGTGTTTCTTATGCTCATTCGATTGCAGCATCCACCGCCCCTTTAAACAATGTACATCATCATGTGGAATTAGATTTTGCAAAGCTTTTAACCAATTTCTTGTTTCAGGGACAGAATAAGTTTAAATTTGACGCGAAACTACTGCCTTCTATCCTAGCTTCAGTGCCATCGCTCCTAATATCAATGATCCAATCGTTATATCCGGGAGAATTATTCTTGTTTGTCTTTTTTCAATTAACGTATAAAAATATGCTACGATTAGCTCATAAACTTCAAATTATTGCGTGGAAACTCTTACACATGGGGACTCCGTTAGAGTGGGACAAGTCCATTCTGGGATTCTTGACTGACAGAGCAGCCTTGCTGGCTCGATTGATGGGCTGTAACTATTTCGCCAAAGTCATATGTATGATATTAGTGAAAGTTGGCTTCCGTATTCGGTCCGACTTCCCAGTATTGCTGTCGCGCATATCCTACGCTTTATACATTGCGCATTTCGTCGATCTATTCAAATCCAAGTTCCTCCACACCTTTTTCCCTAGTTTAGTAGATAATCGGCGCCAAAGCTACGTGGTCAAGCGCTCCACGTCGTTCATTATATGGACCATCGGCGTGTTGGTTGCGTGCGAAATGGTCTCGACTTACTTGAAAGTTCCGTTGACTTCAACTCTGGCTTTAGGTGGTGTCGGAGGTTTAGCTATCGGTTTGTCAGCACGTGATATTGCAGCAAATTTCTTAGGCGGCTTGTTATTACTATTCAATGAACCATTTGTTCCAGGTGACATGGTTACATTTAGAACTGGCAACACTGAATTAGTGGGTCGAGTCGAAAGAGTAGGCTGGGGCCAAACGCGCATTCGTGGCCGCGACACTCGCCCTACATACGTCCCTAACTCACACTTTGTTCAAACCGCAGTAACCAACATGGAGCGCATAACTCATCGTAAATTTGAAGCTATAATTCCGTTGCGCTTCCAAGATTACTCCGTCATGACTGACGTACTGAACAAGATCAAGGAGGCGCTGCGCACGATCCCGAAGCTAGACGTGCTGTCCATGCCGTTCAGAGTCAGCTTCGTCAAGTTTGGTCACTACAGTTTAGAGATTGAAATAACTTGTTATTTCGCCACGAAAAGTATCGACGAATTCTTAGCGTTGCAGCAAACGGCAAATCTAGAAATACTAAAAGCAGTCCGCGAATGCGGCGCTTCGCTAGCACTCCCAACCACTCAATATATAACTGGCGCACTTGATGCTGTGATGTTCCCAGATGTTGCCTCCGTAGTTCCCGTGACCAACTCCAACTTAACGACTCTATCTGCACCTTTGAATAAGATACAAGGGAATGCACTACCACCACCAGCCAAGGTGTTCGCGAAACCGCCTGTAGCTAGTGGCGCAGCAACGCTAAGTGTCAGTAACAACGCTACTCAAGCACTGACTAGTACTTTCGTCAACAAAGCTCCAGCCGCTGCCGTAAATGCATCCGATTACTACGTTGTCTCTAAAGGAAGGAAGGAGGAGAACCAAGTAGACACCAAGCCCTCGGTCACCATTCCCCCTGTTACTACCGTCGCATCAACCCAAGCGGTGAAGCCAGCAACAGCCGTTATCGACCCCAAAAAGAATACTAGAAACTACGGCATCTCGAAGCCAATGAAGCCAAAGTCACCGACTGGCGACGACATATACCCCGACCGCGACTTCTCCGTCGAGAAAGACCTGACTTTCGGCGAGTGGTAGCCGCAGCATATGATTATACTGTATAAATTGCGTCTTAATTAAATTTTATCCGACCTTTGACACTACCAACACACCAACACGTGCGCACGTGCTCCGTAGTAGTTCGGACTCGGCGTAAGAATCGCACCGAACTCTCGCAAGTAGAGAGTTACTCAGTAAATTACCTGCTGAATCAGCTGCGACTCCATCAGGGTAATTCACCGCGGACTTGCTCGCCCTGTGAACGCTCCCGGCCCTGGTCGATATCGATTTTCGAAAACCAAACTTCGAAGAAGAAAACCTCGAGTGAGAGCAGTCAAACGCGGGGCATTTAAGAGGAAGAATGGACATGGAACAGATTCAACGGATGCTGGGGAGTATGCGTGGAGGTGGAGGACCTGCAGCAGATACCCCTCTTCCGGATACATCAGAGAAAATACAAATATCATCATTGTCGTTGTTGAAAATGTTGAAGCATGGTCGCGCAGGTATTCCTATGGAGGTCATGGGGCTGATGTTGGGTATGGATTCTTCAATCTTTCCTTTATTTTTTATTCACTTGTTAATTATTATTATTTTTTATTTACATAGGTTCATTTGTTGACGAATATACTATTACATGCGTTGATGTATTCGCCATGCCACAGCATGGTACTGGTGTTAGTGTCGAAGCTGTAGATCCTGAATTCCAACAAATCATGTTAGAGATGTTAAAGCAAACACAGCGACCAGAAATGGTTGTTGGATGGTACCATTCACATCCAGGTTTTGGTTGTTGGTTATCTGGTGTTGATATGGGAACACAAACTTCATTTGAACAATTAAATAAACGCGCTGTTGCTGTCGTGGTCGATCCTGTACAAAGTGTTAAAGGTAAAGTCGTCATAGATGCATTTCGTATGATAGGTGGACAAAATCAATTAATGATGCCACAGTTCACTGAACCTAGACAGACTACTTCAAATATTGGCTTTTTAAAGAAAGCTACCATACAAGCAAGAATACACGGATTAGACAAGTACTATTACTCATTAGTAATTGACTGGCGCAAGAATGACCTCGAGGAGCAAATGTTGATGAACCTGCATAAGAAGGATTGGACAGTCGGACTATTGCTCAAGAAGTACGAAGATGAGAAGAAAAGCACCGAATTAATGTTAGAGAAAATGGCCAGGTTGTCCAAGACGTACCACGAGAGAATACGTGAAGACGAAGGCAAAACGCTAGAAGAAGTAGAAGTTTCCAACACGGGCAAAGAGGATCCAAAGAAGCATTTGGAGAACGACGTGCACGAGTTGATGGCCAACGTGATTATACAGTGTCTGGGCACAATGATCGATACGGTAGCATTTTAGTGTAAGATAAAGAGAAATATTTGCTTATACAACAATTGCTTTTATATGTTCTTCTTTGCTATTTCATCTAACCAACTATTCGTGAAGCTGACACTGGCGTCATCCAAGTGATCTTCCACATCGAATATAGCCGTCAAATGCTTCTTATCTTTGGTGTAATTGTCAATCATAACTTTTCTATCCTTTTTACTGTCCTCTCTAGAGCCCTTATCATATTTAACATTATTTATTTCTTCTAGCTTATGTCCAGTACCCACCACCACATACCTGCTAATTTCCCACTCTAAATCATCATTAATACACACAACTAAACATGTACCTTGTTTCTGACTATCTATTATTGCTGATGCTACTTTTTCTACATAATGTGGTAATTCTTTATTCCCTCGAATATTATTGGCATAATAGTATCCTATAATGCTCCCACTATCACCCAATGCGTCGATAAAAGACGCCGCCAAATCTAACACTGGTCCAACTGGCGCTGAATGAACAACTGGATATACATTCGTGATAGTAACGCTACCACCTTCTATGCTGCCGTATATATAACCTCCAACATTCTCACTGAAGTATTTTAATGCATGTAGCGCCGACTTGACGTGACTCGTCGTCGTCACGACCACTGATAACTTGTTGCTCATGTGTAATCGACGCGATCTCTTTCCTTTTTTAGTATTTTTTTTCCGAAAATTTTGTGAAAAAAAATACAAAAATAGAGAACTTGCGCAGGTTCAGCGCCTTATATGTGAATGGTTCACTTGGATGCGCATGAGGCGAAGGAGATGACTGCCGCACTGATGCGGATGCGTCTGTCTATGCAGGCTAACGTGACATCGGCAATAGACGCGAGCAAGGTGCTGGAGAATGATGGAGATAGTCTTGACGATGCAATTAGCACTCACAAAGACGAGGTGAAAGGAGCACTGAAAAGGACATCGCTACACCTTACACAGTTGCAAGTTGTCATGAAAAGGGAAAAAATATACTTAACTTGCAGCTTAATATTTTTCCATTTAGTTGTGATCTACATATTCTATAAACGATTCAGAATTCATTACTTCGTTTCGGTCCTGAAACGTTTGACGCCAACACCACCACTGAATACCACAGTTGGCAGTTCCTACTACACGAATAGTGTCACGAGTGTTATCAATGAAAGTCTCGCTGCTGGATCAACTTATGAAAGTGTCAAAGATGACTACAATTTGGGGGAGAATGTGAATCATATCGTTTCTGAGAGTGACTTGGCAGAATATACAATTGAAGCGGATCTTTTCAATCCAATAGCTAATGAGTATGGTAATGACAATTTAGCAGAAGTTACAATTGAAGCGGATCTTTTCAATCCAATAGTCAATGAGCATGGTATCAACGAGGAAATAGTTCACGACGTAACTCATCAAGAATTAGATAGCCACCTTCCAAGCACCGATGGCATCGGTGAGGATGCAACTGAGAACACAGTTGCACACGATTTCAGTAATGAGAATGTTTTATTCACCGACGCTGACGTTTCGACCGAGCATGTCGAAGAAGAAGTAGATATTGGTGTCCACGAGGATAGAGAAACAGAAGATGATGATGAAGTCGAAGAAACAAACCCATTGAATGAAAACACCGAGCTAGAAGCGCACGACACAGCAGATGATGCACAGTAGCGATACACACACTCGCACAACATATATACTCACACCACACTAATGACACATGAACCATAGAGAAATACCACCAATCAAGTGATGACGAACGCGCCGTTCGAGTCACTAGTAAGAGCAACGCCAAGGAATATATTATAATGAATTATTTTACAATGTCTGTTTACAATTATATATACCGTTAATAAAATATTAGTCATAATTTATTTCACACGCGTCTGTGTCACATTCTGGTGGTTCCATACTCTTCAGCTTCTCCGACCTTTCCTTGACAATGTCAGCCAAATCGCCTCTTCCGGTGATTCTCAACCTATTCTCCGACCAAATGTCGTACAACGCATCAGCCGCCTTACCTATTAGTGGTACATTAGTCAAGTCAAATATCCAACCCAATCCTATTGCTCTATATGTTTGACGAAACACTTCAACACCAGTAACTACCTCGCCACCAGGCAATACTGCTCTTATTTTCCTCATACCGTCCGCAAATTGTACATTACCATGATCGGCTGGGTTATAATCCGGCGACGACAAATCGGTAAAACGTATTCTATTATCTACATCTCTTTTTTTTAAGAATTCTACTTCCATCATACAAATTGGGCACTCTGAATCAAACAAAAGATCAATCTTTCCAGCTTCTGTATTGGTTGTTGTGGACATGGGCAACTGTAAATCAATACGACCATTATATTTAGTGTTAACACTATATTTAGTGCTTTTTAATGGTGTAAATGCCCTACAAAAATACATCAGGATCGCCGCAAGCACTAGCAGCCTCATGATCAGCAGCTTACTCACGGACGACCCAACTATACAACTCACTCACTCGACCGAGTGCAGTTTCGACTCTTTAATCTTGATTTTCTCGTTTCAAGGGCCTCCTTTTTGGTGAACCCCAACGAAGGAAGAAGTTAATATCCGCGCACGTGTTGGATTGGAAGAGCGCGCGGCGACTTGCCTTGATGAGTCGGGTAGCAACTGAGCTTTGATCCTACTAATGTGTGATGATTGCTAATTTTCAATAAATGAGCAGTTATTCAGAGATGATGGAGAGTGCTGTAACAAGTTCGTGTCCGCAGAAGATCAGAGGAAAGAGAGTAGAAAGAGTGTATACATATATCTACATATCTACTAGACAGAAAAAGGGAGGAACCGCAAACCTGAGAAAGAAAACTCGAAAAAAAGAAATTGGATAAAACTAGCGATGAGGAAGGGGCGAAATGCATACAATACGATGAATGACGAGTCGTGTCGTATATCCAATGCATATCCCTACGTATTTCCTGTGTCATCGACGCATAAAGAGTTTCCATCAAATAAAAATGCAATAGAGCAATCAGGAGCACCATTAGGGTGCTTTGTGAAACCATTTTTACCTCTTGTTGATCGGTCCAACATCACCATGCACTTGCCGCTAATGGTAGACAGTAATAAAGAGCTAGCAAGATGTAAGAATTGTCATGCTTATTTAAATCAATTTTGTGATGTGACGAATCTAAAGTGGATTTGCGCAATATGCGGCGAGAGAAATTTATTTACGAAAAGCCAAACAAGGTATAGATATGTCGATGGTACAGCATTGCCCGAATTAAATTCACTTGTGAATGACTTTCCTCGAGTATTCACTGGTGATGAGGACGGTTATATACCTTCAAAATTAATTAGTTCCAATAAAATTCCCACGAAGATACGCCCACTAGTGCACGTGTTTCTAATACAAGAGAATATGCCAGTTGACGTGATCCAAAGTGTGGTGGAAGCACTGACGCATTGCTTGAGCATGTTGCACAAAGACGTTCACGTGCTACTAATAACATTTTCAAATCGTGTTTGTATCTACAACTTTACCGCTGTAAAGAAGGATATTCAACAAGAATCAGCGCAAATACCCGCAGCGCACATCATCCATTTCGTTGACGAGTCAGTGGATGACTCTGTCGATTCTGGCTCGGTGTTAGAGGCAACCGAAGGTGCTGCGACAAACATAGATAGCGAAGCACGAAGGAACTACAGGACAACCATGCCTTTATCTGATGTGTGCCACTTCAAGGACTGCATTAGCAGCGTTGGCGACAGCAGAAACAGGATCATTAATGCATTGCCACTATTGTTTGAGGCAAACAGTGGTGCTAATAGTACTTCAGAGGCGTTGATTCTGCCGGTCATTAGCGCGGTTGTGGACTGGATTATAACGAAGCCGGAAGTCGACGAACCGGTAGCGAGTGGAGAGGAGTCGAGCCCCGGCATTGGCGGCGCTGTGTTGGACATGCTGAAGTCGTTTAACATCTTCAATTCGGAGAAAAATAGTAACAAGTGGGCGAAACAAGCTGAACGGGACGTCTACTCCTACGCGGCCATCGAGAGTTGCAGCGGGGTCGTGTTGAACGCGTTTATATCGACAAACGACAGCTTGCGTGGCGATGGCGACCCAAGTGACGCGTGCAAATCACTAGGCCGTTCATGCGGTCACAGCGGGTTGTCCGTCAATTTATACTCAATTGTCAGCTTCGAGTCGCAGGAAGTCGGGCTGTGTCGGCTGTCGCCGCTCGCGGAGTTCACCGGTGGCAGACTCCACAGATTCGTCCTCGGCAATTACCCGAAAGATGAAATTCTTCGACTGAAAGAGAGTTTGCGGCGCGACTTGACGAAGCAGATTGCGACGAAAGGGGTGTTGAAGGTCAGAGCCTCCAAGCCCGTTGAGTCGCAAGCCACGAAGGTGACTGGCTACACCTGCCCCGACGACTTGTTGCCGAATGTCTATAGATGCGCTCGATGCTGCGGCGATGCCACGATAGGGTTGGAGCTAGCGTATGGTGATGCGTCGGAGCCAGAGAAAGTCAACAGTCGAGGGGAGTCATCCGAGGTCGTGTATATTCAGGTGGCGTTTGCATACGAGACTCTAGTGGAAGACAGTGGCGATGGCAGTAGGACGGCGGAGAAACGCAGCGACGAGAATGAGTATCTGGCGCATATTTTCAACGTGTTGGGATTGCAGCAGAGCTACGAGTGCCTGATGCAACAAGTCAACGCCAAGGCAAGTGCCGCGGAAGGCGACGTTCCCTACTATATCGAGACGAATCTATCTCGCTATTACGACCCCAACAAAGACCTGGTCTGTGTGAAGCGCTTGCGGGTGATTACAGTCGAGTTAGAGGCTACATCGCAAGCACAGCGGCTATGTGGTGCCATACACAATCCAAGTCTCGGGTTACTCATCGCCAGGAATGCGTTGAATAGCGCGCGACAAGGCGCGCAACTGACCAAAGGATCGGTCCATCCCGGACTGGCTGTAGTGCACGATTGGGCGGTCAGCATTCTGCTTGCGACTACAATTAACATCGCGAAGAAGTTCAACAACGGGTCGGTTGCGAGTCACCCCGACGACACATATTTGAACGAGGCTGCGCGGTACCTGCAGAGCTTGCACCTGCTGCAGATGATGTTTGGAGTCTACAATTTCATCCGGAAATTCTCTCACCACCTTGCAACCAGCAGCTGGCTGTCGGACGAGTTGGTGTCGCTGGTGTCGACGATACAGAATGTTGATGCGCACAATGCCGCCACCTTGTTTTATCCTGCTTTCCACGCAATCAAGGACATGGGGCACACTAGTGACCTGCCGCATGTGTTGACAGTGAACTCGGAGTTGCTGCAGCTGCGAAGAGAGAGCATAGTAAACACCAACGCTGTGGCGTACCTCGTCGACTCACTGTCCTCAATCACCATGTACTTCCCCTTCTCATCGCCGCTTCAACACGCAGAGAAGAGCAACGCCAGCACCAAGTGTGACGTAGACACGTCTCAGTTATACGCGAACTCCAGCTGGATCGTGAACGACGTCATCCGCCGGGTCATCCTAGCCCCGATCACACCGAATATCTACCTGTCGGAAGCAGGTACCGACACCGCATACTACCTAAATCACCAGCTCATCGAGGACAGCGACGACAGCCATTCCTACCAAGCTTTCCTGCGCGCAGTCACCGCCGCGGCGAAGCAATGCATCGAAAGCAGCAAATAAACTTTATTTTCACTGTAAATACACCGGTACCACTCCACTTTTTCTGAAAAAAACTTCTGGAAGATACCCGAAAGAGCGCAGATTAGTGGCACAGAGTAGTGCAGCAGTAGACGATGTCTAAGTCTGGAGTGATTGTGGGTGTCATCTACTCGGCAGATAGCCAGGAGTCCCATGAGAGTGAGCGTCTGGCATGCTATTTAGGTGCACATTTAGCAGCAACAGGTTTTTGTGAAAAAATTCATTTAGTAGGTATTACTCCACCACATTTACCGCTGCTGGACGTGTCGCAAATGGCTAAGCGTCGGATATCCTATGTTCCTTGTGATAAAGGTGTTGGGGGTAAATCTTTGGTTGCCCCAGCGGCTAACATCGAATTTAGTTATTGGGATTGTTTGGAGCATTGTCATATGCTCATTGTTACCGTGAATCCGAGTGATACCAAGTCACTTGGCACCAAGTTAAGGGATCTCTTGGTTATTAAGAATAAAATTGTAGTATTTAGCATGCAACGAGGTGAAATAACATCGAGTACATTACGAGATTCCATTGGTGCGAAAGGTACTGCTATAATTGACTGTGTTGTCGGATTTGCTGTTGTCCCACATCCTAAAACTGGCGATCTAGTTGCAACAACACCAACACCATCAATTGGAGTCCAAAGATTGTCAAAAGAAATTGAAAGCGTCGCGATTGGACCAGTTAATTTGCTCGAACGCACAAAAATATCGTGTCAATATCGACGCGCTTTGTCCCCAATATCCTTCGCTATGTTAGTATACGAGACTTTATACGCGCTGAACGCGCTCACGGAGGGGAGCTTGGCAGACACTTTGCGCAGCAGGAACCACCGCCTTATTTATGCCGCCATGATAAGGGAATCTAGAAAAGTGCTGAGTGTGGCGGCGGCGAAGGGCGGCTGGTCGCCCGACTTCAGTCTCGTCAACTCCTATGTAAATATCCCAATACTAGAGTTCACACTGGTTCTACCGAATTTTTTGTTCTATATAATTTGGTATTTGTTAGGATTTCAGTTACCAGGTATCCCGTCGCCGACGTTGGTGGATGTCAACGACGGCAGGAAACCTGTCCTTGCGCACTCCATCAACGAGCTACTCGCCCTCGGCAGTAGACGGAGCATTGACATGCCGATTTGTACCGCAGTGATAGAAAAAGTAAAATTGTTAGAGAAAAATAGAAGTACGAACAAAGTATTCCTGAAGGAAGTGGAAGCCGCCGTGTTGTCCCGACCGCACGACAGCGTCAACGAGCTTCTGTACTGGCTGTTCAGAGCGGTGTCCGTTGCGCTGCTGGTGGTGTTCATATATTGGTTATTCTTTCACGATTGATGTAATTAATTAAAATACAAGCATACAATACTTCAGCGCTATATACAGTGAGTGGCGCAGCTCATCTCGCCTGCTCAGACGACTGCATGTTCCGCTCTCTTATCATCTGGATGTTCGCGGTGTTGATGGAGCTTCCCTCGACGCGCTCGTCGACTTTAACACCATTTTTAGCCATGATTTCTGGTAAGGAGTCGCGTCTGTGGTAGCATATCATGAGGATAGTAATGACGATGAGCAGCAAGTGAAAGATAGCGAAAGCCAGGATGTAGTACGACACAGGACCAAACTTGTCGGTCATATACGTGAGTATCCCGTGTCGACACAGAGTGTAAGGACACGCCTCAATATTAGGGTCTGTGGAAGAGTAACAAACAGTTTCATCTGCATAACAATCAGATATCGAATAAGTGTTGCAATGAAGGCAGTCGAGCACCTTCAAACCGTCATCGCAATGGCCTTCAATCCAACTCCAGAAGTAAGTATACTTCGTATCAGGCACCATCGCAGAGGAGCATTCACTGATTGCACCGAAGAAAAATGCATTAAATTTTTCGGATAATATCATTTCAAGCCTGTCAAATTCAGGTCCAATTGCTACGAAGTCGCCCGACTCCTTGCTCACTGACTCCAACAAACCAGTAGTCACTTTCAGCGCACGATATGCGCTTAACGAGAGAGCTACTATCCATACTTCTGCAACAAAACCACAAATTAATACAATCAAAAAAGTAAGAAGCACTTTTCTACCCGTCCAAAACCCATAAGTCTTGGTCTGAAATGTAACAGATAAGCAGCCAAGACATGATAATGAAATCAAGAAACAACCGAACATCGCCGCCATCAAACCTGAACCAAAGAAGAATGATTTATCAATATTTCCCCATTGAGCATAGATAACCCAAATAGACAGACCCACAACAGACACGCCCACCAATCCGAAACAGAAGTTCACCTGATTCAATATGAACTGCAGGTACCTAGAGTGATATTGATTAATAAAGGAAGGAAGAAGCGACGTTAGAAGGAGGTATACCGATTGATACGGCCCATTCGCGGTCCCGACGGCATTGCTTACTCGCTCTTACTCTCTCTAGAGCACGCACCTCGCAACGACCTGCTCTCTCAACGGAGGGATTCTTTCTCTTTTTTGCGAAATTTTTAACCCTAGAGGACCCGGGTCCGGATCCGTGGTGTCAGTTGAACTTTTTACATATTTACAATAATAAGAACTTACGTCTACTCCACACCCTTTTCGGGCTCGTCTTCGCCAGCCTTCCTGGCAATAGCCCGCGTGATACGCTCATGCGTTCTCGTGGGAGTCCCCTGGCTAGTGCGTCAGGTGCTGACCCTAGCATCGACGGGATCGACTCACT
>JACCDO011687342.1_pt1 | contig 104909 bp, 107 predicted proteins | sample 7446101 | NCBI WGS metagenome assembly JACCDO01 (sample SAMN15323440, study PRJNA562643) | freshwater metagenome | isolation source: river surface water | place: USA:Blue River Watershed | collected 2017-08-16
AATGTATCAACGTTAATATGACCAAATGTTCCAGTACCTCCAGTAAATGAATTCACATTCAAATAATCAAACGATCCAGTACCTCCTGTCAATGTATCAACGTTAATGTGGCCAAATTTTCCAGTACCTCCTGTTAAGGAGTTTACGCTTAAATAATTAAATGTTCCACTATTGCCTGTAATTGAATTTACTTGTAATTTACCAATAAATCCTGTATCACCGGTGTATCCATCAATATTTAATTGTTGTATATTTCCGACTAACGCATTAATGGTATCAAAATTACCTGTACCAACATTTATAGGTTGACTTATTTGTAATTCTCCATATGAATTTACACTCAAAATAACGTTGGCAATATAAATACTATTTCCAGCTGCAAATAAATCTTTTGTATAAATATTATTAAAACGATAAAATGGTGTTCCTAAATCATAAGTGTCTCTTTTATTTGGTATAATTGAATATGAAATAATTCCGTCTGGAAAATCATTTCCGTTACAGCATCCAGGAGGTCCTTGAGGACCAGTGGGACCAATAGCTCCTGTAGCTCCAGTGGGTCCAGTTGTGCAAATAGAATATCCTATATTTTGTATTATTTCATCTATTTTTATATTTGCACTTTCTTTATTGCTTGATTTACTAATACTTTCTTCTAATAATAAAGCTTCTTTTTGGGCTAATATATCTGCTTGTTTTTGTGCTTCTTCAAGCGCTTTATTATATGCGTCATCAGAAGAAATATTACTTTCAGCGGTAATTTTACATGTTGCTTGCAATATAAACCCTTGTGTTGTGCTAGCATATCCAATAGCTGTCGCTTCTTCTTTGTATAGCTCCATTTATATTATATAATATAATATTATAATATAAAGAATTAAATTATATATTTTATTTATCTAAATTATTTTGGTACAGGAAATGGTCTTTGATTATTTTGCACTACTAGTGGTGTCGGCATATATACAGGTGCAGTTTTAAAAATATTTGCTTGTCCTAAATAGTTTAATTCAGGAACTAAAGTTGGTTGTGGACTTACCAAATTTGTTGAATTTATTCCAAATAAAAAAGATTCAATGTCAGCTGAATTATTTGACAATACATTCCAAGGCATTTGTCCAGGATTTAAACCATTACCTGGTAATTTGCTGTCATAAGCTTGTCCATATGCAGAATATTTATATCCTGTATATTGTGCGGATTCTCTATATTCTCTTTGTTGTAATCCATAATTTCCCAAAGTATTCTTATTTCTGGTTGATGCCATTTATATTTATATTTTATAAAATATTTGCAAAATATAAATATTATTCTAATTACTTTCACAAGATAATTTATATTTTAATTCTTCCAATGTCGTTTCGTTTATTTTTTCATTAACTAAACATTCTTTTAATATTTTATGAATCAAATAAAAATAATCAAATGAAAATAAAAGATAAAATAAATTTTTAGAATCATCATTTACGACTAATTTTATTCTAGCATCATTAATATGTTTTGCTATATCGTTCCAATCAATATATTTATTTGTAGTATCATATGCTTGTTCCAATATTTTTGGTATTTTATCGTCATCAATATCATCTATGCCAAAAGACAATAATATTTCATGTCTAAATAAATCATCACATATGTTAATTACATCTTCACTATTGTATTCTAAATTATCTTCAGTATTACATTTCTTTATTAAATCATTGTAAATATTCATATATTTTACTTCAATATCGTAATTGTAAAATTTTTCCATTTATTAAAATAATAAATACTTTTTATATGTTTTTTACAAATAATGTTATATGCAAAAATTATATGTAAAATATTTTAAATATATTGTGTTGGTGTATGTGTCGTATAGAAATCTTTGTCTCTTGTCAATTCTCTAGAAGGAACACCTCCTCTTACCCATCCGTCAACTGCAACACCTTCCACCAAATTATTGGGATTTTGTATAGTTTTCTTTACCTCGGGAATTAAAGGAGTCGTATGATATTTCAAATAACTCTTTTCTGTTAATTTTGTAATACTTCTTTTATTTGTTATTGTCTCTCCTTGTAAAATACTTGATTCTAAAACGGGATCAACACTTCCTCTTCCCAAAAATGGAACAGTTGCAAAAGGTCTTTGGTATAAATCAATGCGACATCTTGGATGTGTTTGTATTCCTCCTAACATAAGTCTGGAACTTTCTTCAACATTGCAACCACCAACTGCTAAACCATAGCCACCATTATAATTTACACAAGGTTGCATGGTGGCCAAAGCTTTTGCATCTTTCATGGTGCAATCTTTGGCAAAATAATTTTGTAAAGTATAACTACATGCTTGTGAATTTTGAATGGTAAATTGATCTATATAACAATTATCATTGCCGATTCTTGACATATTTTGAAATGTATAATCTGAAACAGAGGCCATCTTATATTATAACAAAGTAAAAATTTTATAATTTATAAAATAATTATAAAATCCAAATAAATACTAAAATACCAATAATAAATTCTATTTAAATTAAAATGTATCTTAAATTGTCTCTTACCATGGCAAATGGATCTCCTTCCTTTGCAGATGGGTAACCAGAATATAACCATTCTCCTAAAGCGCCTTGGTCATTTGCTATTTTTGTGTTTGGCATAGTATAAAAATTTCTCATTGACCAATCAAAATTATAATTATCTACTAAATCGCCAAATAATTGTTTTCCTGTATTTATTATTCCGGGATTTAAATATTGCACCATTTTCTTTGAATAACCATTTATATTCTCATCTACATCAGGATTAAATGAAGGTGGTGCTGCTTTTCTATTTGGAGTGTCGCTTATTTCAGTCAATAAAACATTTCCCATTGGATTTTTTTTATTTAAATGATAATAATTTTCTCCTAAAAAAGAGTCTAAATTTTTTGAATCAATATGAACTGGTTTCATATTATTTGATGAAACGGATAAATTATTTTCATTATTCGCAAAATTCTCTAAATGAATAGTTTTTGGCATACTTTTGCTCTTTATTTTGTATACCAATACTAACAATATAATAGTTATTAGTCCAACCAATATATATGATATTTTCATGGTAAATATAAATCCTAAAAAAGATAAAAGTATGACAAGTCGTGTAATTGAATTCATTTTTGCCTCCAAATTCATGTTAGATAAGGGCATTATTTGTGTAATTTGATTTGTATTAAATAATATCATGGGATTATTTGTCCAAAATTGTGTTGTCATAATATATTATATATTTAGATAAGGAAAATAATATAATATAAATAAAATGTTTAGAGTACTATTATTGACACGATATTTTTAGGTAATGATTTTTGAGCTGAATTATAAGTTGGTTTGTCTGAACAGGTTATGTATATATTTTTTCTTCCTGGTAAACTGAAAGTATATTCAAAAGTTTGTGTTTGTATATTATCTCCTACTTTATTTCCATTTACATAAAAAGCATAATATAAACCTTCCTTAAAATTTTCAATACTTGTGGTCAATACTTTTCCGATGATATTATCGACTTTTATTGAGGAAGGACAAGTTGGTAAAGTAAATACAGATAAATCAATATATCTATTTATTGGGGGGACTGGAGTTTCTTCTCCGAATCCAACTATTACCCATAATCCATTTCCATAAACTATTGATTGCCCTCCAAAAAATAATGTTCCTCCATTATTGACTCCAAAAGGCTCTCCTGCTGATGCCGACCAATTTATACCATTAGAAGAATAATAAATCGATTTATTATCATTTAATGGTATATTACCACTTGCAATCCATTGACTGCCGTTAAATGCAACTGATCGTCCTTCAGAATTTTCACCAAAATTTCCAAAGGGACCATTAACTGGAGTCCAATTTACTCCATTATCTGTGGAATAATATATATTATTTCCTGAACCATTACCTTTACCAACAGCAACCCAAGTTGAAGACCCATCGTATAAAACTGAATTACCATATCCTCCATCAGTAAATGGACCATTTACAGCATTCCAAATAATGGCATTTTCTGAATAATAAATATTATCGGCTAAACCTGAATCGCCATAACCAACAGAAACCCATTGTCCATTTGCATATGTTACTTTATTTCCGGAACCTGATGTTCCATAAATTCCAATTATTGTACCCCAAATTTGACCATCCGTTGAATAATATCCATTATATCCATTTCCATCACCATCTTGACCAACAGCAACCCAATTAGAAGAACCATCGTAAAATACTGAATTACCTATACTAGTGGAAAACGTACTAAATCCAAAAGGACCAGTGACTGCAGTCCAATTTGCTCCATTATTTGTCGAATAATAAATATTTTTTCCAGTCGTGTCTTCATTACCAACGGCAACCCAAGTTGGAGTTCCAGAAACATTACCAAATGAAACAGAATTACCAAATCCACCTAAAGAGCCAAATGGTCCGTTAATTCCAGTCCAATTAATTCCATCACTTGATGTATAAATATTATTTCCTAAATTAACATCATCTATTCCAACGGCTATCCATATTCCATTGGCATATTTTACGCATTTACCTTGTCCAAATATTCCAAAAGGGCCATTTACAGCTGTCCAATTTTTTCCATCATTTGAATAATAAATATTATCTCCTGTACCTGATGTATCTTGACCAACAACAACCCATTTTCCAACACCATCATAATCAACTGATAATCCAACAAAATTTGGAAAAACCGCTGAATTTGTCCAGTTTACGCCATTACTTGAATACGATATTGATTTTGGCATTTATACTATAAATAAATATAAAAATATTTACGTAAATATAATTTATATTATATAATAATATGAAAAGCATTTGTAATAATACAGATGTTGATAATATGACCATTATCGAAGATACTTATAATAAATTAAAAAAAGAAAATGAAATAATAGTATCTCCTTTTCAATTGTATAATACATTGTATCCATTATTTACAGAAGATGAATGCAATAACATAGTTAAATTTGGATATGAAAGAATCACCAAAGGTAATATTATTTGCGATTTACCTCCAAACGAAATAACAAATTTTATTTATAACAGATTAAGAGATATTATTATCGACACAAACAATTGCTATTGGAAGTTTAATTTATATGATTTTGCCGAACAATTAAAATTTATAGAATATAATTCCGTAAATACAAATTTATCTAAATTATGCGGAGATATCGGAAATAATTTATCAGTAACTCGTAAACTAACAATAGTTGTACAATTAAGTAACGATACTGATTACGAAGGAGGAAATACTATTTTATTTAATTATTCAAAACCATTATTTATGACAAGAAAAAAGGGATGTGTATCGATTTATCCGACATATATGTCTTATCAAATTGAAAAAATAATTAAAGGCGTTCGTAATGTATTGATAATTTATGCATATGGACCTCCTTTAAAATAACTTGTATTTTTACCTATAAAAAATTATTATTTTTAACATATTTTTTTATAAAACCATAAATGCAAAGAATTATAGAATTATTATTTTGCGATAATTTTCAGTAACAACTTTTTTCCAAGACTTTTTTCGGAAAATCGATTTTGGACATTTTTAAAAATGTCCATTATTGAAAACCTAAAACATTTTCCGGAAAATACCCCATTTTTATTGCATCTTACCTTAATGGTTTAAATACCAAAAATAATAATTCAAAAAGTATTACGATAAAAAATTATTTATTTTTTAGAAAAGTATTTAGGCATTTTTTATGTTGCTTATATATCAACAAAAAATGCAAAAAAATGCCAATGAATATTATTGTGAATATTGTGACTTTTTATGCTATAAAAAAAGTAACTATGAAAAACACATACAAACAAAAAAGCATGCCAGCAACATATTTTCAACATCTATCAACGATAAAAATGCCGAACAAAAAAAATATGTATGTGACTTTTGCAATAAATCATATAAGGACAGAACAGGATTATGGCGTCATAAAAAAATATGTAAAAATGTGATATCTGAAAATACATGTATAATAACTCCTGACATTCTTCCTTCACAAACCGAAAATATGATTAATAACATTACTAGTGAAAATATAGTAGAACTTATAAAACAAAATAATGAGTTTAAAGAATTATTGATTGAACAAAATAAACAAATAATAGAATTGACAAAGAAAACATCAGTGAATAATATTACTCAATATAACACAAATAACAATAAATTTAATTTGAATTTTTTCTTGAATGAAAAATGTAAGGACGCATTAAATATAAAAGATTTTATAAATTCTATTGATTTGAAATTAAAAGATTTGGAAATAGTTGGTAAGCTAGGATATGTGGAAGGGATATCACAAATAATAGTTAATGGATTAAAAGAACTAGACGTGTATAAGCGTCCAATGCATTGCAGTGACATAAAACGTGAAGTATTATACGTAAAAGATGAAAATAAATGGGAAAAAGAAAATGAAGATAAAGATAAAATAAAATCAGCCATTAAAGAAATTGCAAATAAAAATATAAAACAAATACCAGATTGGATAAAAGAACATCCGCATCATAAAGACTATAACCATCATGAAAATGACGACTATCTAAATATAATAACTTCTTGTATGGCTGGAAATGAAGTTGTAGAAGATATGAATAAAATAATTAAAAATGTTTCCAAAGAAGTAGTAATTGACAAATAATATATTATAACCAATAATTGAATATAATATATATACAAAAATTTATTTCCCGCCCTTTTTGGAATTCTTACCCTTTTTAAATTCGGTTTTATTTTTACCTGTAGTACTACCACTATTATCATTAAACATCTCTATAATTGCCTCATCAGTCACTATTTTCTTTTGAATTTCATTTATTTTATCCGTAAAATTATTTGAATTATTATTATTTACATAAGTATTTTTAGCTTGTAATTTTTCCTTCATCTTTGCTTTTTGTAGATTCTTTGACATTTGGCTTTTCATTGCACCCATATTAAATTTGGCACCTTTACCCATATTTCCCATACCAAATTGACTGAACAATTGTTCCATATTTTTCATTCCAGGAACTCCTTTCATTTTATTTAATAAATCTATTCCTTCAGAAACTATTTCACTTTCTTTTAATTCACCTGATTTAATTTTTGAATCTAATTTGCTTCCAACAGAAGAAATAATTTTTAAAAATTTTGTTGGATTTTTAAATAATTTTTCAAAAATATCCTTTGGATTTTTAACGTTTTCTAAATCGAAATCCAAATCATTTGCAGTTTCTTCTGCTAATTCCATTGCTAATTTACCCAATTTACCATCCATTAATTTATTAATATGATTATGCAATTCTTCCACATCTGGTAAATTATCGGGAGAAAAAGAGGAACCTGGTTTTTTATCACCTTTTGATTCTTCTTCAGCTTCTGGGGTTTCATCAGTTTCATTATCTTGATTATGTTCAAATAAATTACACATATTTTCCATAGTTTCTTTTAATTTATTTTTCAATTCTTCTTCATCAATGGCTTCAAATAATTTAGCAGTATCTCCTAATTGTGTTGGATTATTTACGCTGCCAATGACAGAAAAAACAATAAGCTGCAAATATTTCCAAATAGTTTCTTTTGTTTTATCGCTGATATCACTATTCCACATATGAGAAAATACTATTCCAGGTAAAAATTGTGTATTAACTTCTGAGTTTTCCTGAAATATTTCCACATTCTGGTAAAGAATATCAAAAAAACGTTCTGGAAATACCTTTGTGCAATGCACATAAACCAATTTTGTTCGTTTATTTTTTTCTTTATTTACTTTATTTTCTCTCTCTTGAGAATCTTCAATCTCTAAATATTCACTGACACGCCACCATTTGTCGATAATTGCGGTGTATTCTGGAAAAGTATATTTTATATCTGTAACAAAGTCATTAATGATAGTATAAAATTCGTCCGGAGGATTATGTGTGGATTCCATTTTAATTTATTTATAATACTTATATTTAAATTAAAAAAATACTTAAAACATATTATTGTTTTATTCAATCAATAATGCAAGTTTTGATAAATTTTGAATATACTTCATAGTTTTTTCTTGATTCTCTTTACTCATATTTTTTACAGGTCCTCTTAATCTATCAATTGATTCCATAATTTTTTCATAATTTTCATTTTTTACTAAATCATTGGTATAATCTCTGTTTAAGAAAAAATTAATGTCGCCACTTTCAATCTGTTTTATAAAAGGTCCAACTATGTAAGTTACCCATATTTTTGGAAGCAATTTTGGATTAGATTTACGTATTAATGCAATAGAATTCTTTGCAGTTAAAATATCTGGATCATCAGGAAAAACAGATTGAACATCATTAATAAATTCGTTAAAATGATTGTTAAAAACACTCAAGACAGAAGTCATATTATTTATATTAATAAAAATTTATTTAAATTATATTTTAATTAATATATAAAATATAATTATTTTGAACTCCATTTATTTATCTATTAAAATTACTATATTCTTGTTGTCTTTGTTTTTGTAATTGTTCAATAGTTAATTCACCATCCTTTATTTTATTCTTATTATATTCAGTATCATCTGTTGGTGTTCTAATTTTTTGCATATTACTTTCATCTAAACTAACATAATTGTGCATTTGTCTTATTCCTCCGTTTCCCTTGGTTCCTAAAGAATCCGCATCCATATCAAGAAAACTATAATTATCAGATACGATACTTGATGAACTAAATCCTCCAAATCCAAAAGCCATTGGTTCCATATTATTCATAGTTGCAGCCTGTACATTTTGTTTTACTTGTGGCTTAAAATAATCATAAATAGCGTCTCCATATAAAACTTTAAAATTTTGTTTAAGCAATAGTAATGCAGGAACTTTTGTGACATTTTCAGGCATGATTATTCTTTGGCCGTTGGATAATATAATATAAATTTTTCCATCATCATCTTTAATTCTTTTATCAATGCAAATAAAATGATTGTCACTACCTAAATTAAGTTTAGAAACATGTTGTAATATTTTTTTGGAATGGTCACAAAAATTGCTATAATAAAGAATGCTTGTCATTAATTTATCTTATAAAGATCTTTTTTAAATTTTATTTTAACTAAATTATTTATAATAAAAAATTGATTTATTTATATTATAATTCATAAGTATATAAATATAAATATATAAGTACATAATAATGAACCCATCAATCAACTTTACTTCTAAAGATAGTAATATCCTTGAATTTGTTTTATCAGGAGTCGACGTTAGTTTTGCAAATGCTGTAAGAAGAACTATTTTATCGGATATTCCGTGTGTTGTCTTTAAAACTATTCCTTATGAACAAAATAAAGCAAATATATTACACAATACTACACGTTTAAATAATGAAATATTAAAACAAAGACTCAGTTGTATTCCAATATGTATAAAAGATATAGATATACCATTAAATAATTTAATTCTAGAGATTGACGAAGAAAATAAAACAGATACTATGATGGTTGTTACTACAAAGAATTTTAAATTTAAAAATACAAACACAGGTGAATATTTACCTGAAAATGAAATGAAAACAATATTTCCGCCTTTTATTCCTCCAACAGGACATGAAGAATATTATATTGATTTTTGCAGACTTAGACCAAAAATTACAGACGATATACCTGGAGAAAAAATAAAATTAACTTGTGGATTAAGCATTTCAACGGCTAAAGATGATAGCATGTTCAATATCGTTTCGACTTGTTCATATGGATATACCTTAGATGAAAATAAAATAAATGAAGAATTAGAAAAAAATATCCAAAAATGGAAAAATGAAGGAAAAAATACAAAAGAAGTTGAATTTGAAGCAGCTAACTGGAAATTATTGGAAGCATTAAGATATACCAAACCAAATAGTTTTGATTTTATCATTGAAAGCATTGGTATTTATGAAAATGAAGAAATAGTTTATAAGGCTTGCAAAATATTGATTGATAAATTTGAATATTTTAAATCAATATGTGAAAATGACGAAGTAAAAATAGTTGAATCAGATAATACTATGCCAAATAGTTTTGATATTATACTTATAAATGAAGATTATACCATAGGTAATGTTTTAAAATATGTGATGTATCAAGTATATTTTGTTGAAGAAGAAATATTAACTTATTGTGGATTTACAAAGTTGCATCCACATGATACAGATAGTATATTGCGTATAGCTTTCAATGATGATACCATTACTAAAAAACAAATACAAGGTTTATTAATCAGTGCGTCAGATAGAATTATTGATGTTTATAAAAATATTATAAAGTCATTTGCACAAAAATAAAATAATATAAAATAGTAATTTACAACGTTGAAGATTTAAAAAATATTTATATATATTAATGAGTTTTAGATATAATATTAAAAAAAATACAGATACCAAAAGATATATTTTTTTTAAACCAACAGAAAGTGATAATTTAGATCATATAAAGGTATTGCTTGAAGATGATGATAAATTTGATATATACCCTAATAATGAAGATGTAGATCCATATAACTCTTACAAAAATGTAAAAGATTATATTTATAGAATTATAAAAAATTCTGAATTTTTATGTAAAGGATTAAGTCCTCAATATATATTAGAATCTTTTGATAATGTTGATGCTGTAGTTATTATAGGTTCTTCAATGAATATATTACCCAATGGAAATATTTTCGGGTTTGCCTTAATAAATTTTGATGAAGAACTTAATGCAATATATATTGATGTTATTTGTTCTCATATAGGAATTCAAGGTGCTGGAGATATGTTAATTAATGAAATACAATATATATGTAGAAAACTTTTTATGACCGAAATATACTTAATATCTGTTAAAGATGCTATTTCATTTTATGAAAAATATGGTTTTAGTAATATTAAAAAATTGTCTAATAATATGGCTATAATGCAAAAATCTATGAGAACAACAAAAGGTGGAAAAAAAAGAAAAACAAACAAACAAACAAAAATCAAGAAAAATAAAAAAACGAGAAAAAATCTACGTTTTAAATGAGAAAGGTTTAATATTATATTTTTAATATTATATATTGAATATTATATATTGAATATATAATGAAATATGTATCTTTATGTTGTATAATAAAAAACGAAATATATTTAGAGGAATTTATAATATATCATCATAGTATTGGAGTGGAACACTTTTATATATACGATAATGAAAGTGATATACCCATAAAAAATAGATTAAATAATTTTTATTTTAATAGATTATGTACTATTATAGATTTTCCTGGTAAATCTCAACAAATGAACGCATATAATCATTGCGTAAAAAATTATGGAAATAATACAAACTGGTTAATAGTTATAGACGGAGATGAGTATATTTTTCCGAAAGATCCATATTTTAAAATAGGAGATTTTTTAAGAAATTATGAAGAATATCATGCTATTGGTATAAATTGGCAAATATTTGGTAGTAATTTTCATAGTAAAATACAAGCTGGATTATGTACAGATAAATATATACGTTGTGAAAATAATCAAAATGAACATGTAAAATCAATAGTAAAACCAAAATACGTTAAATTATTTGATAATCCTCATTATGCTATATTGTTTGATCAAAGTAAATTTGTTGATCCGAAAAGAAATAGATTAAATAATGCATTTAATAATAATTACACTATAGATGTTATATCTATACACCATTATGTATTAAAATCTTATGAAGAGGCAATAATTAAATATAATAGAGGCAGAGCTGATACAGGAACAAAAGGTTCTCAACCGACTACAGAATATAACCATCATAATAATAAATATAATGAAATTGAAAATAGAGAATTACCAAATAAATATTATAAAACTATGATGCGTATACATTCTATAATACATACTAATGCAGATATTTATAAGGCTTTAAATGAAGATATCAAACATTTATCTACAGAAGAATGTCATGATCATATTTTTAACCATGCTCTTAATGAGAATAGAAATTGTCATATAGTCGATAAATATCCAAATTTTAATAGAGATTTATATAGAAAAAATTATAGAGACTTGCAAAATTTAAATGACACTGAAATAGAAGTTCATTATATACGCGATGGCGTCAGGGAGAATAGAATTTGTAATAGATTAATATAAATTATAATATATAATTATTATATATTATAATGTCGTTATTTACCCAAAAAAAATCAGTAAGTTTTAATGAATCAGATATAGATATTCAAAAAAATTGCGTTCCTGGGCCAAATGTTGTATTTGGTAAAAGAGATTTACCTTTTTTTAATTATTTAGAGAATGTCAAAGTTGAAGGCAGTTTAGGATGTGGTTCTGGTAAATATCCAAAATATGAAGACGGAAAATATTGCTGTGTGGATACTCCAGTTACAGACCAAGAATTACTTGATTATTTAAATTTTTTATTAGAAGGCGCGATGAAAAATGTGAATGAAACTATTTTTGTGAAACAAGCAAACTTAATAAAATATATAATTGATAAACGTAAGGAATTAAAACGCATAAATCCTACATTAGTAGATACTTTAGATTATTCTCCTTACAATGATATAAATGATTGGTTCGATAGCTCATTGCAAAGATCCAGAAATATACCTAAATATCGTCCAAATCCAACTGGTGGTAAAAAAAGAACAACCAGAAAAAAATATAATAAATCAAAGAAAAATAAAAAATTTGGTAAAAGCAGAAAAAATAGAAGATATAAAAAATAAAATTGATTAAAATATTATAAAGTATATTTTTGTATATTTTATAATAAAATGAATAAAACAAACGAAGAAATTTGGAATATAATAAAGCCTTTAATGACAACAAAAGAAGATGAATATGACGATGATTATAAACAACAACTAATAAATGGTTATAAAATTTGTTATAATAAAACATATGATTTTAAGACATTTGAAGAAGAGGATGAATATTTAATGGAAGCCTCAGCAGATGAGGAAGTATATTATTATGAATTTATATGGCAAAAACATTGGGATGCTAAATCTATTTCGATTGATGATTTCAATAATAAAATAAATAAAAATAAATTTAATTAAAAATCAAAATTCTTGTAATGTTTCTACTTTCTCAAAATATAATTAACTGCATACATTTGTTGTGCAGGATGTAAATTATTAACGTATTTAATTACCTCATTAAAAGTTATTTTTTTATTTGCAGGTTTTAATTCAGTTAAATATAAATTATGTAAATGATAAACATGAATTCTATATTGAATATCTAAATTTGGCGGACTTGTAATATGTTCAATAAAAGATAACCCATAAGCATAAAATAATTGTAAGGTATAATGGTGTAATTTATTTCTGAAAACACTAAAATCATATTTAACTTCAGGATAATAATAAAGATATTCGTTTACTCTATTTTCTTTTCTTAAACTTAAATACAAATATTCTAATTTTGGCTGATTACCTTTTAATTGCTTAACATGCTCATAATTTTTGTTTCTAATTTTACATCTCTGATTATTATCAATATTTCTGATTACAACACCTTTTACAGAATAATTTGCATTTGAAAATTTTTGAATTAATTCATTATATGAATCAAATTTGTATGTTTTCGGATATGATATGTCCGTATTTTCAAATAATTTATATTTTAATATTTCTCCAACATTAAATTCCTCTCCTTGTACATAAACTTGTTTTTCATTATTTACATTAATATATTCTTTATTCTTCATTCTTTCTAATGGAATAACTTCCACATTACAGACATCATTATCATGAAAAATTTTATATACTTCAATCAAATATAAACTTATTTTATTTAAAGGAGTAACTATTCTATTTTCCGGATGTTGCAAAACAAAACTATAACATAAAGATTTATCTAATAAATTCAAATTTATATTGCATCGTAAACAAGCTTCAAAAAACATATCATTAAAAGTTTTATTAATGCTTACATTTGGATTCTGATAAAATTTTACTTCTGCTCCAACTGATTTTTTAGTTGATATTTGCCAAAATCCATTTATACCAATAGAATTATCCCAAAATAAATTCACCATGGTTCCGTCAATAAATTCTTGGGCAATTATTGAGGAATTAGGTAAAGGATATCTTTGAATAAAATCATGGTACGTTAAAGATTTAGGAGGAGAAAATGATAAGATTTTATTCCTACTATTTAGAATAACAGATCTTAATAATCCTTCTTTTTCATATTTTTCATGAGGTAATTGTTTTTTGTCATAGTTGATGATCTTATATTTTTGGTTTATTTTAGAAATATAATCTGTAGTAACTATTGAGCAATCCATATAACTTTTAGGGTCTTCGTTAAAAGAAATATAATCTTTAAATCCATCAATATCAAATAAATTATATGTAAAATTATTTAAATTACTATTCATAGTGTCCATATTAATTAATTTATATTATTTAGATGTCTTTATATTATATTACTATATTTATTAAATGATTTAAGTTTATAACAATAATTTCTACTATAATTATAAGATAATGTCTATAAATTTATCTAATAGTATTGAAAATAATCAAATGAATATAATAAATAATGATAATGACATAATATTAAAATTAGGTGATATTATTTTTATAAAAGACCCCACAAATGAAATACTGAATAATAATACATTTTATATTGATTATATTGATAAAACAAAAATAGTATTAATAAAAGAAAGCGATTTAACAGAAACTATATTGCGTATAAATAATGGTGTTATTGGTGATGGAACAATATCAAATATTGATATCATGTACAGAAATAAAGAAGACGGATATGCAAGACAAAATAATCTTTTACCTGGCGAATGGATTAATATAGAAATTATGGGAGACGATATACCATCTTATATTAATGGAGAAATTACCAATTTAGAGAATGATATGATAGAAATAAAAACAATGGAAGGTGATGTATTGTATATAAATTTTGACTATAAAGGCATACCAGAAGATTTGGATATAAAAAAAATAGAAATAACAAAAAAGCCAGAATCTTTAAAACGACAAATTGAAGAATATCCTGAGGAGCCTGTTGCAGAAACCGAAGTTATTGAAGAAATTAGAGAAGAAAATCCAGATTTAGAAGAAGGAGAAATACTTGAAATAGAACCTGAACTTTTTGTTCCTTCAAAACTTTTACCCAAATCTGTTTTAAAGAAAAATATAATAGAAGCAGATCAAATATTTTTTGGAGAATATTTGGGCCAAGTCGAAGAGTTAGTTAATATTGATAAAGAAAATTATCGTTTTGATTTGGAAAAACAAACAAATGATTTATTAAATGATATGGTATCGGTAATACCATCAGATAAAAGAAGCACTTCTATATTAAATAATATACACACTATGATCACAAGATTTATACAACTAAGAGAAATTAGTTCAGTATTTGATAAAAATCATAATGTTATTGATGTAATAATCAAAAAATCAGATGATAAACCTTTGGCTGATTATTTGTCAAAAATAAAGAATAATTTATATTGGTTGTTTTTTGTTGCTGAAAATAATAAAAAAATATATTATCCTGATAATAAATTTGAAGAAGAAGAAATAGGAGATATAACTAAAATTAATCAAATAGAGAATATGTTAGAAATAGATAATATATTTAAAAATTACAAAACAAATTTATCTTCTGAAACACAAAATAAATATAATGAATTATATAATTCTTTAAATAAATATTTAACACCTTTTTCAAATCAAAATATAACAGATATAAATAGAATTATTATTGAAAGAGAAATTAATGACAATACTTATGCAATTATAGATAACTTGGGTAATTTAAATTCATCAACATATCACAATAGAAATATAAATAATACAAGATTTTTTAGACAAATGTACAATACTGGTTTGGATAAATTATATTCGGCAAATTTAAAAGGTAGTCGTTTAAATGCCATTAGAAATAAATTAACACCCAATGATGTGATATCTATAAAATCTATTCTAACTTTACCAGAACCTGCTGTTAGATTTTCCAAAATTAATCTACCTGGATCAAATTTACTTATAAAAGCAAATTTAAATCAGAATTTTTTAAATTATTGGGAATTACTAAAAAAAAGAACAAAAGTTAATAACATTGAAATCACTGATTTTGAGACAGAATTAAAATTTACAAATGATAATTTTATAGAGAATATCAATCATTATAAACTACAAAATATACAAGATAATCCAGATATTAAACAAATACATAATATTGATAGATTTAAAAAATTTTTAGATATAATAGTTCCAAAAATAAAAACTATTTTTAATTTAACAAAAAAATATATAGTTGGTAAAGTATCTTTGGTTAATGTAATTGGATATTTGGAACCTTTTTTAATATATCCTGATGATTTGACATTTTTTCAATATAAAGATATAAATAATTTCTTGTATAAAAAAATATCTGCTTACAATTCTAATCTTGTGCAAAAAGGCAGAATACTTTCTTTATTAAAATCAACATCTTATGCAGATATAAATAAAAATATATTTGATCTTTTAGATTCTGATTCAACTATAAAAAAATTAAATGTTGAAGATTATGAATATAATCCTTCTAAATACATATATTTGACTGATAGTGAAATATTGAGAAATATGTATTTGATTGATTTTACTGGACTTTTTACTATTAGTATGGCATTTGAAAATATTTATTTGATGTATCCTGATAAATTAAAAGATATATTCGAAACCGATAAAGAACCAATCGAAATCGCAAAAAATGAAGCGTTAAATGATAATGATAATAAATGTAAAAATTATATTTTATCTAAAAGATATGATACAAAAGATTTATTATTACAAGATAACAATAAAACTATTTATTTTGATAAACAATATGATACAACAGATTATTCTATTATTAATTCCTATACTAAAGAACAATCGATATTAAGTCCAGAAGAATTTTACATATTCTTAACAGATAAACTAAAAAATAAATATAAATTAAGTGATTATGAAAGTGAATATTTGGCTGAAACGTTGATTGATGGAGTTAAAAAAGTTAAAGAGGGAGATTATGCTGTTATTTTCAGTCCAAAAGGTAATGAATATTATGTTAGAAAAGATGATACGTGGATATTTGATTCGCAATCAGATACAAATTTTATGATGGACGATGAAGGACTTTGTATAACTCAACCAGACTGCTTATTTACCGAAATGAACGATAAACTAAATAAAGAAATGTGTAATTCATTGGATCTAACAAGAGAAAATATGGTTTTGAATGCATTAAATACTATTTTAAATGAATTTGATAAAAAATATGATATTACTAAAGAATCATTTGAAAAGAAAATTATAAAATTTTTGAATAAAAAAGTATCAAATATTGATTATTTAAAAAAAATACAAAGAAATTATTTTTATAAATACAATAATAAATTTTATAATATAGGTCTTGAATATGAAGATAATTCGAAAAATATAGTTGTTTCACCTTATTCTAAATTAGCCAGTTTAATTTTGGGTGAACCAGATTTTATTAAAAAACAAAATTACATAATATTATTCAAAGAAAAATACACCAGAATGGGTAATCCTAAAATACCTAATATTAATGATGGAGAAATGGAATCGATTCATTGGTTATATTGTAAACAAACAAATGTGAAATTAATGCCAACTTTTTTATCTATATTGGCAAATACTTTTATAAAATTTCCTGATAAATATGAAACTATTTTAAATAATTTAATCAAATTAAATGGACAATTGAGTGATGATGGAGATAGTATAGTTGATAAACATAGCGGTTACGTTATGAAAGCGATTGATTTCAGTACAGAAGAAGGGTATGAAGAAGGATTTAAAATTAAAAGTCGTGATTTATTAGAAAAAGATGCAAGTACAGAATTTTTACAAAATGCAAAAAATACTAATATTAAACTTAGCCCACAATCACAAATTATTATGAATATAGTAAACACATTATCCAACAATATGGGCATTAATGTTGATAATGAAATTGATTTTATTTTAAAAATAGTAAATAATTCATTAAATGATAATGCAATATTAGAAAAAGAACCGGCTTATAATAAACGTCTTGAAGAAAGAGCCAAAAAGGGATTAAAAACTCCAGCCTATATTGATGTTTATAATAGTACTTTACTTTATTTAACCTTGGGAACATTTTTAATTGCAGTACAAACAAGTGTTCCTTCTATACGTACTAGAAAAACATTTCCTGGTTGTGTTAGATCATTTGATGGATATCCCGTGTATGGAGAAGGAAATTATGGAGGTATAACATATGTATCATGTGTGGCGTTTAAATTAAAAAATCCAACTTATCCTTGGAAAACATTAAAAGGTATTAAAAATGAAGAAGGAATAATTGAAAAACTAAAAATATTCATAAATAAATTTTTATTGCCAAATCCTGATGTTGATCAAAAAATAAAAGATAAAATGGAATATTTAATTACAAATAAAGAACCAGATATTCCTCCTGAATTAAGTATTTTAAAATGGACAACATTTTTACCTCCTTTAAAGAGATTTCATGTTAACCATTTGGAAAATATAAGTTCATCATTTCAAGGTATGTTAATAAATGATCTAAAAAGTGGCGATTCTGCTCAATTTAAAAAAATACTTGTTATTGAATCTAAAATTATTGCCTATTCTTTTGCTTTGCAGGAATTAATACAAAATATAGTAGATAAAAAGGATTTATTGATGAAATCAGCTTATATGCCATTTATGGATAATGCCTGTTGTAATGAAACAAAATATTCAAATTTAACCGCTTTACAATATTTTGTAAAAGAGGATAACAATATTGAAAATTATAATTTAATAGTTTATAAATTAAGTGCCATATTAAATGATATTAATATTTTAACAAAAAGTGGTATGTTTTTAAGTGAAGTCAATACAAAAGTAAGTTATCCTCCTATTACTAACACTTTTAATGAAGAAATAATATTCAGATCTTTCATAGTATTTTGTAAATTCAATTCTTTTATTCCAATTCCAGATGATTTATTGAGTCTATGCAAGGACAAACCAAATACTCCAGGTTATTTCAATAGCACAACCATAACTATTCGAGAACAAATTAGTAAATTAAAAAGCGAAGGAAGAAATTACAACCAAGAACAATTTTTGAGATTATTTCAAATAGTAAGCAGAAATAATATGATAAACATAGATACTGAATATCCAACACTAAGTTACGTGCAAAAACTAAGAGACTTTTTCAAATATTTGGAAACAACAAAAAATGAAACTATATCACCAATTTTAGTGGAAAATCTTAATGGATTATTGGATAATTATGATCTCATAGCAACAAATAATATAAAAGAAAATGAAATGAGAAAAATTAAAAATTATTTGGAAAATACCACATCATATATGAGAAATAAATTATTAGATTTCATCAGGACAAAAGCAAAAGTATCCACATTAAATTATAAAAAAATAGAAATATTTTTAAATGAATTAAAAGTATGGGATGCAGATATAGAGAAAAGAAATTATGAAAATAAAATCAGTGACGATACAATGTATAATTATATAAATTTTTTCAAAAATTATATTAAATTATTTTCAATAGTTTTTCCCAATATGATTTTAAATGAACAAGTAATTGAGATTAATGTACCATATTACTGGAATTTATCGAGAAATCACGAAAAAGATCTTGAAAAAGCAGTCTCTTCTTATTATAAAAATATAAAAGAGTTTTTTGGAGATAATACTTTGAAGAATATATTAACTAAAATACAAACCATTACAACAAGTATAAATATATTATCACAAATTACTCCTGTATTCACATCAATAGACATTAAGGATATTAAAGTTGATTTTGTGTTTGATAAAGAAATTTGTTCACTTTTATTTGAATACTATTTATTGCAAGTATTTATGGAATATATTGATCTTACCGATAATCCTGCTATGGTAACAAAATTACTTGCATCAGATACTGAACAAGAAGATGAAACAAACCAATTATATAGTGTTGATTATTTATTGGAAGAACAATTAAAATTTAGTGAAGGAGAGCAAGAACAAATAGAGGGAACCATAAATAAATTAAAACAACATACTGCAAAATTATTGGTTGGATACATAAAAACCATGATGGAATCAAAAAACACAATAAATATATCTTTTAGTAATTTAAATGATCAGATATTCAAGTTAAAAGAAAGAGAAAAAAATACTTTCACAGATAGATTAAAAGGCCTTACTGAAGAAGAAAGAAACGTTGATAACATATTAAAAATAAATAAATTGGGAGTATGGGGTAAAGGTTTACAAAAGGGTCTGAAAACATATGATCAGGAAACATATGATGAAGAAAATAAAGTAATGAATAAAATATCTGAAATAGAAAAAAATTTAAGAAAAAAAGGATTGTTAGATGAAGAAAATTTTGATTTACAAGTGGAAGAACAAATGCAAGAAATAGAAACAAATAATATAATTGATGAAGAAGAATATGGAATATCAAGATTTAATCCTGATTATTTTGATGGAGATTATTATGGAGATGAAACAGAAGATATTGATATGTATGATTAATGAATTAGTATCGATATAATATTATATTTGATATATTATTATATTCTAATATATAAGTAATGAACAGAGGTATTGTCAGAAATAATATAACTTTATTTTCAATATTAATATTTTTATCTATATTTTCTATAATTTGTTTTGTTAAGCCGTCTTTTTTATTTAATTATGATGGAAGTATTAGAGAATTTGGTGTTGGATATAAAAATAAAACTATTATGCCTATTTGGCTTTTATCTATTATTTTAGGAATATTTTCATATTTATTTGTTATGTATTATTTAGCGTATCCCAGAATACATTATTAATTTTAACTTAAAGTTAAAGTTGTTGAATTATTTATTTCATTCTTTTTTGCAGTTTCTTCATTTTGCTTCAAATATTCATCATGACTTTCCTTAATTGAAGCCAAATCCTTTACACATCCTCTACTTGCTAAATTATATGATACTATGGAAGAAATTAATACTGCTGAATATATATACCATAAGGCTTCTCCAATATTATCTCTTGTAATAGTTAAATCTAACAATTGTTGTTTAAGTTGTTCAATACCCGGAATATTTCCATTATTTTTCATGACAGGAACAAGACTATTCCAAGTCGTTAAGAAATTTTCTGGATTTAAATAATTTATCAATATTGATTTATTTTCCATAATTTTTAAAACAAGTTCATTTGCCTTTTCAAGATTTTGGTTTGTTTCATTATTAAATAGCATGGAAAAAATATCATTTGCTTTATTTGCAACCGCAAAGTATCCAATAGTATCTGCAAAAGGCGTTTTTAATCCCGGAAATATTATTAGAACTCCAATTAAAACACCAAAAATAAATATCCAAGGTATAAATGTTATTATTGCTCCGGCACCAATATTTTTTCCTGCGCTACCTCCGCATTTATTTATTAAATATATAGAATTTATGAAAAATTGCGATACAATAATCATTACAAAATATAATAATAAACTTGATATATTTTTACTATAATAACCTGGCAAATCATTTGATTCCAATATTTGTAATGTTATTGCTGGTTTTCCAAAACTTGGAAACGCAAAATATATAATAGTAATAATTATAAAAATAAACAATGATAAGTAAGAAATATCCATTATAGTAAATATGTATAAATTATTTTACTATTATAAAAGTAATTATTATGAATAATGAAATTGCTAAACCGGTTTTAATTGAACCTGGTGTAAAATATTTTTTAAATGAAACACTAAAACAATGTCATATGATAAGAATTAAATATTACAATTTTGTTTTTAATATTGGATTAGCAATAGTATTTTTTGTAATTTTAGGGATACTTTTATTTTACAAGTATAAAGGCAAATTAACGCCAGAAGAAAAGGAATATAAAGAACAAGAAAAACAACAATATATTTTATCTAAAATTAAAAATTTTCAAATAGCAAAATTGCATGCAGAACAAGCTTTAATTACTGGATTACCCCATTGGGAAGATGAGTATCAATAATTTATTTAAAGAATTATTGTAAATAAATTATAACTAAATATATATAATGACAATGGAACCTAAAGAAGCTATAGAAGAATTTTATAAATTAAAACATGAATATGAAACTGCATATTATAATCAAGTATTATATCCAATAATATCATCTAAAAAAAGTACAAAAGAAAAAAGAAGAGCTTATGAAAAAGCAAGAAAACCAAAATGTATAAATTGTCAAAGGCCTGTTGGTACTTTATTTACCATAACATATAATAATGATTTATATGAAAAATATTTTAAAGCAAAATGCGGTAGTAATATGGATCCTTGTATTTTAGATATAAATATAAAAAAAAGTATTGTAGAAAATATTGAAGATATTATAAATAATGATAATAAAGATATAAATAAACATAAAGAAAATATTATTAAAGCAAAAAATAATTTGTTATTTGGATATATAAAAAAACAAGAGTCATTTGAAACTTTTGAAAAAATTACAGAAGAACTAAATGAATATGTAAAATTTAGTATATTAATAACAAATAAATATATAGAACGTGTTGAAAATCCTGATAAAGAAAAAGATTTAATAAAAAAACAAACTGAAATAAATTTATATGTAAAAGAATTTAGAGATATGTGTGAAGAAATAAAAAAAAATAGTAATAACTCTTTAATAAAAACAGCATTGGATTTTTATCTGAACCAAATGGTTCCTTTAATTAATGAAATTACAAAATTAAAATATGATATAAAATTTGTTGAATATGATAGTGATGAAGATACATATAAATTAATTGAAAAAAAAAATAAAATTAGTAAATATGAATACATATATGGCGGTGATACATCTAAAGTTATAAGTTTTAAAATGGGAATGGAGAACCCAAAAACAGCAAAAAAACCCCAAACTCAAAATTTAAAATCAACCAAAAAAATAGAAGATGCTACTATAATATTAACACCAGATGAAGAAGAAATAGAAGAAGTGCAATTAGAAGAACCTCAAGAAGAAAGTAATGTAAAAACTATTACTGAATCTGCCGAAAATGAAGAACCCCCAGAATTGGAACAAATACAAGAAGAAGAAACTGAAGAAGAAATGATGCCTACTTCTACTGAGGAAATAGAACCTGAGGAAGAATTAAATATTGAAAATTTAGCAGAAGCAATAACATCAGATAATAATGAAGGTGAAGAAAATGAAGCTGTTGAAATAGATGAAATAGAAGAATAATATTTGAAAAATAAATAATATCAACTATAATTATGTTACAATATATTAATATACCCATATTTATTTTTAGTTTTATTATAGGTTTAATTATTATTTATATATTTGGTCCTGAAAAAAAAATAGTTTACATTTATCCAACACCCTATAACCAGTCAAAATATCAATTCAAAGATAATGCAGACAATTGTTATGTATTAAAATCAAATAAGGCTTCATGCCCGATAAATCCATTATCTGTTAAGACAATTCCTGTTCAAAATTAGTTTTATTTATATATTTATATTTATTTATATTTTTATGAATATATAAATCTATTATTATTAAAACAATTTATAGTTGATTGTGCATAATAATTAAATCCTCCTCCAGCTGCAGAAATTACAAGATTACCTGATAATATTTTATTTAATTGTTCTTGTCCTCCAGATAACCATAATAATACATTATCCTCAGGGCTTGGTTGTCTTCCTGCACAATAACAAGAAGCTGTTCCGTCTCCATTATTAATACATTTTGCGCCTAAACAGCCTGCAATATTGAAACCTCCTCCAGAAACTAATACACTTTTTAAATTATTTTTTATGATTAAATAAGGCGAATAACTAGAAAATATTGTATTTCCATAAGGTTGAATAGTTGAACAATTACCTTGAGTTAATGGTGTATTGCATCCTTTTACTACACGACATTTACATATATAATTTCCTGGAGATGATTTATTTTCTTCACATATTGAACCAGTACATACAGCATATTTATTATTACAAAAATCATTAATTAATGTTGTATTACATGATGGACATTTTGGATATTTAGAACTTTCTGAAATATATCTAGCTATTCTTGCTCCTTGACTATTACTAAAAATTAAAGAATATATATTTATTGGATTATGTGGTCTTAAAGATTTACCTAAATAACGCATATTTATTATAATATATTAGAATATTATATAGTATAATGGACTTTTCAAAGTTTTTACACAATAGCAGTGGAAAATGTATTTTATCAATTATATTAGGTTTGGGATTTGCAACATTTTTTAGATCTATTTGCGAAGGAAAAAATTGTATAGTTTATAAAGCACCATCCTTTGATGAAATAAAAGATAAATATTATAAATTCGATAATGATTGCTATCAATTTGAACCAGAAATAGTGAAATGCAATAAAGATAAAAATATAATTAATTTTGCGTAATTTTTATTTTCTATGTATCTTTAGGTAGTTTATATGTCAAGTACAACAAATATAAATGATCTTCCGTTAGATCCAACTGGAGGAAATATTGATAATAATATTACTATTAGTGCTACTGAAGTTAAAACAATTTATGATCCCAATATAAATGTCGGAGGAGCAGAATCCGCACCCACTAATCCTATTTCTTTAGATATTAATACTATAAATCAAATAGTGAATGGGTTACAACAGGCTAATGGAGTAACTCAATTAGCAAGTAGAGATATACCAATGACAACTGAAAATTATACGCAAGATGCATATACTAAAACAAATTATATACCCGACGGAAGAGGAACCGATTATATAACGGAAGAAATGGATAAACAAAGATATATGGATGAATATAATGATAATGCAAGAACCAAGGATACTTTGGAAAGTATATACGAACAATTACAGATACCAATATTATTGGCATTACTTTATTTTTTATTTCAATTGCCTTTTTTCAAAAATATATTATTTAAATATTTTCCGTATTTTTATAATGTTGACGGAAATTATAATTTAAATGGTTTATTATTTACAAGTATTTTCTTTGGTTTTGCCTACTATATTTTCACAAAAACAAAATATTATCTTGATTTTATTTAATAAAATATATTTCTTTTTCTTGTTTTTTTATTGAATTTTGAATGTTTAGTTTTATTTTTTTTAGATTTTATTGCAGCATAATCCCGTATTTTTTCATTTTGCTCATATGGCCTATATCTTAAAAACCATTCTTCATATTTTCTTGTACCTTTTTGATTTTTTAATTCTCTAAATAATTTTGCTTTTTCTGCTCTCATTTCATCCAAAGTTTGTTGATGTCCAATACAATTAATGCTAAAACGTTTTAATAAACCTTTTTGTTCTAGTCTATTTTTTTGTTGCACTTTAAATAAAAAATTAGCCATACAAAGAATTCTTTCTGTGTCAAAATAATCTCTATCTGCATACAAAAAAGCCAAATAAAAACTTAACATAGTATCTATCGTCGCAATTTTTACATCATGATTATTTATTTTTATGACGTTATAACTATTACAGCCAAGAGGTTCAAATATAAATGCAATAGTATCTTTTCCAACTTTTACCTCATAATGAGGCGCCACTATTTCACCAATACTATTTCTTTTTAAAATTTTAACATCATTTACATCTATCTTATTTAATCTTTCTTTTATAAGTCCTGCGGTTTTTAGCGGATCTTCTGAAAGTACATCAAAATCTGGATTTTTTTCCAATTTTTTTCTAAGTTTCTTCGGCATATATTGCGAATATAATGTTATTGCATAACCGCCAAAAAATACATCTTCTTGATCAATAAAAGTATTTCTAACAACATCATAAATTTCTTCTGTTTTTACGTCTTTACTCATTTTTCTTTGAAAATTTACTTTATTACAATTTTCTGCTTCAAGAGGATAATTTTTATTTAATAAAATTAATCTTTTTAATACTTTTTCCCATCTACTCACATCTCCCCCTGGTCTCGATAATTCTGAATACATTGATAATCTTAAATAATTTGGTGAAGCATAATATATTCCAGATATCAATTTTGATGATTTTTTTAATTTATTATATAATTCTCTTGGCATATAAGTTATATCCGCTACTGGTATAAAATTTATAAATAATTTATAAGTTCCATGGTGTTGTCCAGATTTTGCTTCAACTTCAATATAACCTTCTTTAACATATATATCTGCCAATTCTTTTGCATTTCTTAACGCATTTGGTGAGAAAAAATCATAGTCTGGAACTTCTATTGCTTTATCATAAAATTGATCTTCTTCTGGTAATAAATTATTAATTGCTAAACCTCCATATACTATTAATTTTTTTCTTCTTAAATACGATTCTAATATATCAATAATTCTTTTAATGTCAGTTGAAGTAGCAATTTGAGTACTTTGTTTTTTTTCCGCCTTATCAACTGCCATACGTAGAATCATTAATTCACAATCTTGAAATTTCATTTTTTTATCACATATTTTACTCATATTACTAATTTATTATAATATAATAATTTATGATATAATAATATTTGTGTAATAATTACACATCAAATTTATAATAATCTTCACTAATAGTTCTTGTTCCATAAGATACCGCAGGATTTTGTGGAGGCGGTGTCGGTATTGTCACTGGAATATATCTTAAATTTTCCGGTTTTAATACAAAAGCATATCCACTATTATCAAAAAATACATCACTCTCCTCAATATTTACATCAACATTTTGCAAACGCATAGCTATCATTTGTGTTCCCGTTTCTCTTAATACAACCCCACTTGGATTTGGTGGGTTTGAACCTTTATCTGGCATACCAATAGTCATACCGCGTCTATTAAATTCAATAAGTTCTTGTACATCTTGTGAATATTTAATGTCGTAATAATGTAGAGCTCTCATAAAAGTTGAATTACTTGTCATGTTAACATATTCGTAAAATTCAGGTACTTCCAAAAATGTATTATTTGTTCTATCTACTATTAATATTGCTTTCCTAAGAAAATCTGTTAATTTGTTATTTCCTAAATTTTTACCATTATTTTCATAACTATAATCTTTTCCAAGTAATATTGAACCATAACTTTCAAGCAATTTTGCAAAATTTTTATACATAGTTATGTTATTACTTTTAATTCTTAAATGAATAATTAAAGGGTCCGTTGGATTTGGACAAGTTGAACTGGAACCAAATGCATAATCTCTAATAATATTTAAGGCATCTACAAAAGGCACATAATTAAATGTTTCTTTTATACAATTATCATCAACAGTTGAAGTTGCAATAACAGGATTATCATTTATTGAATATATCTCAAAATCTAATCCTCTCACTCCTTGTTTTATACAATCTTTCAAACAGCAAATATCAACATAATCATTACGATAACTACCTCCACTGCAACAATTGTATGCGGATTTTATATAATAATCATTTAAATTATACCCAAATTCCTCTATACCTTGGCGTATAGGTTTTATTTTTCCATTCAATGTACCATAGATTGAATCCATCATACTGCATTCTCTTTTTCTTAACGTTGAATAATAAATATAATAAAGTATAGCAAATATCATTATCATAAAGGTAATGATAGAAATTACAAATATGGCTGTTGATTCTTTCATATTTGTAAGTGCATTCATAGTATTTTTAAATGTATCATTCATATTTGTGTTAGAAGACATAATTATTATATATTGATTTAATAATTTATGGAATTTAAATAATTTATTAAATTTAAATAATAATTAGTTAAATATTATAGTTATAATATATCTATTATCGTAAAATGCCTGGAGGTCTTATGAATTTAGTTTCTCAGGGACAACAAAATATAATATTAAATGGAAACCCGTCCAAAACATTTTTCAAGTCAACTTTTGCACAATACACAAACTTTGGTTTGCAAAAATTTAGGGTTGATTTTGAAGGTTCTAAAACTTTGCGTTTAAGTGAAGAATCAACTTTTACATTTAAAATACCTAGATATGCTGATTTATTAATGGATACATATCTATCCGTAACTTTACCTAACATATGGAGTCCAATTATTCCACCAAAAGATATTAATAATGCAGACCCAAATAATGTAAATACTCAATGGATTCCTTACGAATTTAAATGGATTGAAAATATTGGTGCTAAAATGATATCAAAAATAACAATAACTTGTGGAAATTACACATTACAAGAATATTCTGGAAATTATCTTTTGGCTTCTGTTCAACGTGACTTTAGCAATACCAAAAAACAATTATTCGATAAAATGATTGGCAATTTAGCACAATTAAATGATCCTGCTAATTATGGAAATAGAAATGGAAAATATCCAAATGCATTCTACACTGATTTTCCAGGAGGTTCTGAACCTTCTATCAGAGGAAGAATACTTTATATTCCTTTAAATAATTGGTTTAGTTTAAAGAGCCAAATGGCTTTTCCTCTAACATCATTGCAATATAATGAATTGCATATAAATGTAACTTTTAGACCAGTCAATGAATTGTTTCAAATAAGAGATGTATTTGATGCAAATGGTTGCTATCCATATGTAGCGCCAAATTTTAATTTATATTACATGCAATTTTACAGATTTTTACAGCCTCCTCCAGATATTTATTTAGGAATAAATTCTTACGTAGATCAACGTACATTATGGAACGCAGATATACATTTAAATTGCACGTATTGTTTTTTATCGAACGACGAAGAAAGATTATTTGCTCTTCAAGAACAAAAATATTTAATAAAACAAGTTCATGAAAAACAATTCTTTAATGTAACGGGTTCTAACAAAATAGAATTGGATTCAGTTGGACTAGTATCGAGTTATATGTTTTATTTTCAAAGAAGCGATGTAAATTTACGTAATGAATGGAGTAATTATACTAATTGGAGATATAATTTTGTGCCAAACGATGTTTTATGTGCACCCTTGGAGATACAAATGCCATTAGTAAATAATAATGAATTGACATTGGGGCCAGGATTGAATCCGGATAATTCAATAACAAATTTATACATAACTATTGATTATAATCCTGAAAATAATAAAGATATATTACTGGCATTAGGCATATTGTTAGATGGTAGTTATAGAGAAAATATACAGCCTGCCGGAATTTATGATTATATTGAAAAATATATAAGAACAAGTGGGAATGCTCCAGATGGACTATATTGTTATAATTTTTGTATAAATACTTCTCCATTTGATTTACAGCCTTCTGGTGCAATTAATATGAGTAGATTTAATCAAATAGAATTGGAATTTACAACATCAATACCTTCTCTAGATCCTTTAGCTCAATCTTTAACTATTTGCGATCCAGAAACAGGAAACATAGTTGGCATAAATAAGCCAACATGGAGAATATACAATTACAATTATGATATGTATTTATTTGAAGAAAGAATTAATGTCGTTAATTTTATTGGCGGAAATGTAGGTATGATGTATGCAACTTAAAATTAATAATTATATTTTTTGTATAATTTAATTTATCATTTTAAATTATATGTTGAATCCTTCTGTTTTAGCAACCAGTGAAGAATTAATGGAATACTTGAAAGCCAGTTATTTTTATAGCAAGCTTACAAGTGATTTAATTGATGCAACAAAAGTTACTCAAGTAAGTCCTACTAATAATAATAATAATAATACCCAAAGATCATGTTTTAATTATTGTCCTCCTATAAGCTGTCCTATTCCTATTCCATGCCCAATGCCCTGCCCACCTCCTCCACCAAGTATTGCTTGTCAAGTTTATAATCCCTGCTCTACCCCATACGTAAACCAACGTTATCCTCCTATTGCCTGTTCTCCTCCTGGATTAATATGCCCATTGTATGGTGTTTCTCCTCCACCAAGTATTGCTTGTCAAGTATACAACCCATATCCATCTCCATGCTCACCTCCATGTCCACCTCCATGTCCATCTCCATGCCCTCCATATCCATGCCCTCCATATCCATGCCCTCCATATCCATATCCTCCTTGTAATTATCCTTGCTATAAATTAGCCCCAAATCCAACAAATCCAACAGATTTAGAATATGAAACTATCTTAAGCGATATTGAGAATTTATTTAATATTTCAAAAACATTTTTAAATTCAAAATATGGAGATGATTATGTGAAAAATTTATTTTATTCAAATATTTCCGGTTCAAATCCAGAACCACAAATTGCAATTACTTTATATACGTCTTCCTGTGCTTTTAAAATATTGGTTAATTCAAGTTCTCCCAATCCTGATTTACTTGGAAGTTTAATTTCCAATACATTAACTAATAGCGCATGGGAAAATAACACCATGACGGAAGATAATAAAGATATTCCAATCCCAACTCCTTCTGTACAAACATATTTAATAAACAATCCTAATCCAAGATGCTCTATATCTGCCGGATTTAATTTCAATACTCATTTTCAAATATTCCAATACTCTGTTGGAACTAACATAGTTAATACGGCAAATAACACTATTGTTGGTAGACTTGTTGTTACATTATATAATTTTCCCACATGCAATAGTCCATGTGCGAATCCATGCTATAATCCATGCACTCTAGCACCAGTTTCCATGAAAAATATATATTCTCAAAAGTATACTTAAATACAATAAAAATATTTATATTTATATTTATATTGTATAACTTGAAATTTAATAAAATTATTGACTAATATATGCATTAGATGCCAAAGGCCCATCATCTTTGAATAAACCGGTTGTGCTTTCTCTAATTGGATAAGTTGGTATATTTACGAATCTCGATGGTTCTCCTGAATATTCATATATATTTTTATCAATATATTTTTGTTGTCCGACATTAAATGCTTTTTCCCATGTATTAACTCCAAAATATGCCTGAGGAACCTTTGCCAATTTTTTTCCGTATAACGACGCTTGAGTGCCAATGTCTGTTGTTAAAGATGAATATTGTGGATTTTGATTATATGTTAATTTACCCGCATCATTTTGTCCTCTAATTTCGGCAAATAAAATAGGTGCAATAGGTTTAGGTTTAGGTTGACATCCGTAACAATCGACATCACTTGTGCATTGTTCTCGAGTAATAGAGCATTGTGCTTTTGGACCACAAAAATTCTTGCAACTTGATTTTGTATTTAATGGTAAGTTAACTGTGTGACTTGTTAGAGGTGTATTAGAGTCAACCAGATATGGAATAAAATTTTCAACAACAAATTTATTTATATAACCATTCTTAATTAAATAATTTGACCATTTAAATAAACCTATCAACAATAAAATACTTATAGCGGTAATAAAAAATAAATCAATATTACTTAGTTTCATTTAATAAATGTATAGAATAAAATATTACGACAAATATAGAAATATAAAATAAAATATTTTATAAATATAATTATATGAGTACAGAAGAAACAACTATTGATGATAAGAAAAAAGGTCCTGATTTTAAAGGGTTTAGTTTAAATTTATTAAGTTCTGTTTTTTACGTCATATTGTTGCAAGTTGGAATACTTGGAAATATTGGGCTATTTTTGAGTAAAGTTGCGCAATCAAACGTTTTGCCGGATAATATATCCATGGAACCTTTTGGCGAATTGATGAGAAAAGTTGATGAAATAGAAGTTGATATAAATATTATAAAAGAATATGGTTTTTTTGGTTTAGGATGGTGGAGCAATCCTTCTAAAATTTTATCTCAAAAAGCTTTATTCAATGAAAAAGAAGTATTGGATAGTTATTATCATGGATTGGTTGGAGGATTATTAAAATATAAATTTTCAAATCAATTTGGTCTTTATTTTGCCAATGTTATAAATTCAGTTATAGCCACAAATAATTACTTTGTAAATAAAATTTATGGTTTTATGAATGCCGTATTTTCAGAATGGATAATTTTATTATTATATCCCATATTATTTGCATTTATACTTGTATTTCATTTAATAGTATCTTTTTTCTCGACTATTTTGTATCTAATAACAAATATTAAAGAATTGTTTCGACAAAAAGATAATAAAACCTCCGAATGGGAAAATGACGCAAATATCGGATATTTTTCTCTTGATAGACTAGTCGGATGGATAAGATTGTTTGTTCTATTGATAGTATCCGGTATAACCATTGCAGTCATTTCAACATTCACCTTTTTATATGGTATTTTTTCGCCTTTATTCGTTTCATATAAAGTCAAAGGAAGTAACTCAAAACAATCATTTTTGAATTTCATGTTAGATTCTTTTTTATATAAATCGCAATTATATGCAATTATTTTAACATTTATATTATTGTCTAGTACAAGCAAATACTTGGGTTCATCTTATTTATTTGGGGCAATAATAGCTGTTATAATTGCAATATTTATGAATGTATACCAACAACCAATACCTACAAGTGCAACATTTTCGGAAACAAATTTATCTGGAGTAATGGCGAAAGTCAGAAAAGGACCATCTTTGTCAGAAAAAAATATATTGGATAAAACTGAAGAAGAAGGAATGACTGGCGGAAGTAAGGGTAAAAATAAAAAACAAAAGAAATAATTAAATATTAAAAACATATTAATAACAAAATAATATATTATTAATATGACTCGACTTAAAGAGACACCTAATAATAATAAAATAAATCTACCATTAGTCAGCATTTGCACTCCAACATTTAATCGCAGACCATTTATTCCTTTTGTCGCAAAATGCATAGAACAACAAAATTATCCAAAAGATAAAATGGAATGGATAATTATTGATGATGGTACTGATAACATAGAAGATGTAATACAAAATATTCAAAAAAATAATATGCCAAAAATAAATTATTATTATTATGAAGAAAAAATGTTATTGGGAAAAAAAAGAAATCTAATGCATAGTAAATGTTCAGGAGACATTATAATATATATGGATGATGACGATTATTATCCTCCCGAAAGAATCTCGCATGCTGTTAATGTTCTTATGAATAATCCACATTATTTAATTGCAGGATCAAGTGAAATGCATATATATTTTGACCACAATAAAACCATGTATAAATTTGGCCCATATAAAGAAAATCATTCAACAGCAGCAACATTTGCTTTTAGAAAAGAATTACTTTTACAGACGCAGTTTGATGATACGTCGGTTATAACAGAAGAGAAAAGTTTTTTGAAAAATTACACGATTCCTTTGATACAACTTGATTCGCATAAAACTATTCTTGTTTTTTCACATAATCATAATTCATTGGATAAAAGAAAACTCATAGAGACACCTCATAGTAAATATGAAATATCAAAATATTCTGTGGATGATTTCATAAAGGATAAGGATTTGAAAGAATTTTACACAAAAAATATGAATATACTTCTAACAAATTATGATCCTGGGCATCCAAGACATAAACCTTTAATATTGGAAAAAATAAAAGATATGGAAGAAGAGAGAGAAAAGAAAATCAAAGAATATAATAAATTAATGGAAATATATAAGAATAAAAAAGAAGAAGAAAACAAAAAAGATAGCAAAAACATTGAAGTTGTGAAATCATATTATGAAAAAATTATATCAGAAAAAACATGTATAATAAATGAATTGCTTAAAAAAATGAAAGAATTAATGGCAGAAAATAATGAATTAAAAAATATAATTAATAATAGTTGAAAAATATTTAAAGAAGTCACTTATATTAATACATAAACATATACTATAATTAAGAATGTATTGGTTTGACAACGTAAATGAACTTGAAAATGATTTTGAAAATCAACAGAATAACAAAAATGAAAATAAGAAATTAAAACATAATGGTCACTATAAATATAAAATACCATATTATGAAATATATACGGATTCTGATGGTTCAACCCATAGAGAAAAAAAATATAGAAAATTTGAATATTATGGTACGCCTGGAAATGGCGCAAGAATCAGAGATGCTATTACTGGTTATAAAACTGCACATATTTCTGGATCTGCTGATGAAGATTTATATTTTTCGGTTATCATGGCAAAGGGAAATGGAGTTGATAGAGAACCTATCATATTATTCTATGATAGTCCCGAAAGATATGAGGTCCATCAAGGAAAGATATTAAATGAATCAGTCAAAAAGAGATGGCAAGTAAAGTTTATGGCTGCACAAAAAAGATCAGCAAATTTATAATAAATATATAAATAATAAAATAAATATTTAATAAAATTTATTTTATTAATTTTAATTAAATTAAATTACTAAGAATTTCTTGTGTATGTTTATCGATATTTTCCATAATATTTTCAAGAGATTTTACATTATTTGAAGGATCTGTGTCTTTATTTAAAAATGATATGATATCCAATACTATTTTAATTTTTTCAGATGTCCATTGCTTATTCATTAAATCAATTATTTCCTTTGTATAGAGACAAGACATGCCATCTTTATAAAACATATTATCATTATATTTTTCGTCAATATGATTTGTAATTAATGCCAAATAATAATTCAAACAAAGAGTAATGATAGAACAAGTTTTATAAGTTTCCATCATTTTTTTAATACCTGTTTGCGCACATAAAAATAATTCTTTCATTCTAGGTGTTTTTTGTGTAAATTCTTTCAATAAAAAAGTTTGACATGCAATCTGAATGGGATTATACATATATTGAAGATCTGTTTTATTTGACTTAAAAAATATTCTGCAAACAGCTTGAAAAATACCTGGTTCCTGAATATAGATTACATTATCCTGTATTAATATTTTGCTTCCAACAGGTTTATTTCCAATAATTGCTAATTTAATGATAACCGATAATGGATCAAGTAAAAATAATTTTATATTTATTTTTGTATTATTTTCAGGTAAATTATTTGTATTTCCAAACATGATTAATATTCTTTTATAATAAATTATATTTATATTATTACAATATAATTACTTTATTATATATCGGTATCATCATCTTCATTATTATCACCAGTTTCATTTATTACAGCATCTTCTTTGATATATTTATCCAAATATCGTAATATTCTATTAATATCTAATTTTGTAATATCATAATTTTCAAACAATTTTAATATTTCGTTATCATCTTTATATTTATTGTGAATATACAAAAAAAATGCAAATAAATCTTTTTTATCTAAAGATAATTGTTGACACAAATATTGTATAAAAATATAGTTATTATATTCGGTTGAATATTTGGTCAATACTTTTGTAAATCTCACTTCAGTTGGATTGAATTTACTTTTTTTAGTAAATGATTCATGATATAGTTTATTATTTTTCATGGTTTTTATCATAGAACTCATTTCATTAAATTGCCAAATTTGTTTTTGAAAAGTTATTCTGTCAATATAATCTGCCAAACAAATATTATCCAAAAATGCATTGTAGAATGGAATGGATGTATTTTTTTTCATTTTTTCAATAACATCTATGATATTTTCATGAAATAATAATCCAACAATAGTTCTGTCAGTTTCATTTATCGATGATATATGATCATTAATATTAAATTTCTGATTTATTAATTTTTTCGTTAAATTCTTTGAGTCGTCATTATAAGATTTCATTTCAAATATATTTTTAAAAAGATTATTTGTAATTTCGCTTGTATTATTTTTATATAATTCGAATATAGTATTTAATTTTTTTAAATCTCCTTGCACATAAGATATTATATTTTGTTTCATACTAACATCACTATTTAAAGATGGCAATAAATTATCTAACATATTTGTCACTTGATTAATCGTCGGAGTTTTCATTTCAATAGTTAAACATACTTTCATTAATTCTTTTATTTTTTTATCGATATAATTATTTCCAATGCATATAATGGGATTTAATGTTACTTCTTCCAATTTTTGTTTTTTTGTTTTTTTTGGTCTGATAATTTTAATAAGTGCATTTATTCCTCCTTTATCTCCATTATTCATGCCATCAATTTCATCCATAACGATAACTATTTTTTTAATCTTTTTATTAAACATACTTAATATATTTGTATCTCCCATATTATGCTTTGTAATAGTTTCTATAATTGATTTATTTCTAATATCTCCAGCATCATATTTTATTACATCATAATTCATTTCTTTTAATAAATTAACAACAAAAGTTGTTTTGCCGATTCCAGAATCTCCATATAAATAAATACCCTTTTTCATATTACTATTATCTTTACTTCTGTAAAAATTAGTTAAAAATTCTTTTATACTATTGTATTCATTTTCTCTATTTAAAAGATTATTTATATTTATTTTATCCATAAGTATTTTATTTTATATATGTTTTATATATTCTTTTTATGTTGATTATTTTTATAAAAATTAATTAATAAAAATAAACTATAATTAAACGAATTTATTGTGAACTAGCACAAGGATTTTGCACACCATAAGTTATGCCGTCCCATGATACGTCACAATTTTTGGCCCATGTATATTTAGAACACAATCCACTATCTCCAACAAAAGGGGCTTTACTGAAGTCCATGGTATTTTTAGAGCCTTCTGATGGTAAATTACATTTTCCTAAAGATTTTTGATTCAAACACATTGCCCCATTTCCGGATAAATCAATCCAATAGTCAGGACAATCTCCAACAAGTGGAGGCCAAGTTTGGTTTTCTTTAGACTGACTTAATGAATACCATATGAATATTAAAGTAATAATTAATAATACTATTGCTATGGTTAAAATAATTTTTTGAAAAGACATATATATAATTAAAATATATATTTTTTTATAAAACTATTATAATATGAAAAGTTCCAACGGAAGAATAGATATTACAAAAACACAACCGCCAGATATTTGCAATTTATTCAATATTTATGATAAAATTCCGGCAAATCAATGTGCAAGTTATCGAGAACCAACCATGGGCATATGGAATGAGACTAAACTATCTGCCGCTTTTTTTTCTGAAAAAAATATTGAAATATTGCAAAATGGTATCAGATCAGGTGTTTATCATATGTCTAATGGTCAATACACGATAGCTCCTCAGGATTGTGATTCCTTAAAAATTATTATGAGAAGTGTATTTTTACAACATGCAACAAATTTAGAAGTGGATATACCCGGACAAATATATGAATTAAATAAAATAGTGCTTGATTATTGTATTAAACATGTCTATAGTGAAGCTCAAAGTTATATGAAATACTTAAGAGATGTTAGTACTATTGCCATACCCCCAGCTCCACCAGTTATGTCAAGTACAAACGATAGAAGAACTCATAAATTACCAGATTGGTTTTAATGAAAAAATAATTATAATTATAAATTTACAAATTTCAAAAATAAATACAAATATAAATCATACATATATTTTTATTTATGCATCCATTACCAACTCCTTCTTAACTTTCTTCACAACAACTTTTTTCGGTTTTTTAACGGGGGAATCAGATTCAATTCCATTTCTTTCATTTTTATATATATCATATTCTTTTTCTAAATTATCTAATTCTTCAAGCCACATTGTTTCGATAGTAGTTGATTTTAATTTTTCTATTTCTTTCTCTTTATCTTTTAATTCTTTATTTATTCTATTCACGTTTTCTTCACTAACGCTATCCATTGGCATCTTTACCAAATAAGTATATTCAGTATCTCCTTCAATAGTATCATAGTTTTTACTTAATAATAGATTCATAATTTCAGCCTTCTTCTTTTTTCTTAAGTCGATAGTATCATTTAATACTTCTTGAATATATCTTACTTTATTACTCATTATCAATAATTGTTTTTCAAGCTGTTGAATTAAATATTCTTTTCTAATTCCGTAATATTCAAGTCTTGTAATATAATAGTCGTCAATAATATCAGGAATAGTTTCATACTTTTGTAATTTATCATTTGCATTAAATAAATTCATATTTGTTAAAGAATTAGTTGTAGTTAATTTCAATATTTTTTCCAATCCATTCACAAATCCTTCGCTACCTGTTTTTTCGTATTCATCAAGTTTACCCTTGTGAAATGTTATAATAAAATCAATAGTTGTGTCTTTGCACAAATCATCATAATCTTTAATTATTGGGTTTACTTTTTTACCATCTTTATCGACATTATCCTGCAATGTTTCCAAATGTTCTTTAAAATCTTGTGTCCATGTTCCAACCGGTAATTCAGTTACTCTAATTTTATCTGTATCAATCTTTTCGTAATTGCCTTTAAATAAGAACTTATTATTTGATAATCTCATAATCTTTCCCTTAAATCCTTCATAGTAAGGCATAAATTGAATATCATTATTATCTTCGGAATTACCATTTAATTTATTTTTTAAATATGCAATTATATCCGTTGGATTATAACACATAATGTCTGTACTGAAACCTGTACCGATACCTTTTGATCCGTTAACAAGAATCATCGGAATAATTGGTGTATAATAAATTGGCTCAATTTGTGATCCGTCATCCTCTAAATATTTTAATATATGATCATCCTCTTTTGGAAATATTAATCTTGTTATATTACTGAGTTTTGTAAATATATATCTTTCCGATGCACTATCTTTACCTCCCTGCAATCTTGTACCAAACTGACCATTTGGCATCAATAAATTTATATTATTAGAACCAACAAAGTTTTGCGCCATTCCAACTATAGCTGCATTTAAACTTGCCTCACCATGATGATATCCTGATTCTGTTGAAGTAATTCCAGAAAATGCTGCAACTTTCATCTCCTTATTAAAATTTGTTTTGAATGCAGTAAACATAATTTTTCTTTGTGATATCTTCAGACCATCCATTAAGTTTGGAATACTTCTATCGCAATCATATTTAGAGAAATGAATTAACTCTCGATTAATAAATTCTTCGTAAGACACAAATTTTTTACCAGTATCCAAGTAAGCTTCTCTGTCATAAATCTTTAACCAGTCTTTTCTATCGTCCGAACGTTTTTTATTAAAAACCATATCTATTGCGTCTTCTGAATTATTTTCATTGAACTGAAATTCAACTATCTTTTTATTTTTAAAATATTCAACAAATTCTTTTCCTGTACTAGTTCCTAAACCCTTATAATATTTCACGTTCCATCCTTTAGTATCATTATTATCTTTCCATTCTTTAAATTCTCCTTCATTATAGAAGTTCAGTTCATTTGTGCCTTTTCTTGCTTTCAAAATTGGAGTATTCATAAATCCAATAAATCCTGGTATTTGAGCTAATGTTGGCCATTCGCAAGCAAATAGATTTATACATAAACCTTTAATATGACTACCATCCAAATCTTGATCAGTCATAAATATAACTTTACTATAACGTAAACTTTTATTCACATCTTCAATATTAGTATATTTTTTACCAGTAGTTAAACCAAGTATTTGTTTAATTTCTGCAATTTCCTTATTATCAGCAATCTTTTTTAAAGCTTCTCCTCTCACATTCATAACTTTACCTTTTAAAGGATAAATTCCAATAGTATTTTTATCTTCACTTGATAATCCAGACATAATACCTGACTTGGCTGAATCTCCCTCACAAAATATTAACATACATTGCGATGACTTTTCTGTTCCTGCCCAATTAGCGTCTTGTAATTTAGGAATACCTTTAATTTTCTTTGTTTTAGTTCCGTCAGTTTTCTTTGCAATTTTATTTTCCTTAATTTCAGTCAATGCACACGCCGCATCCATGACTCCCATTTTAGCAATCTTTTCAATAAATTTATCACTAACTGAACAGGCTGAACCAAATTTAGCTATGGGAGTATTCATGAAATCCTTAGTTTGACTATCAAAAGATGGGTTTTCAATGTCACATCGAATAAATAAAATTAATTGTTCCTTGATGCTATTTGGGTTCACCTTAATCTTTTTCTTCTTTTCAATAAATTCTCCTAATTTTCTGGTGATTTGATTTAAAATATATTCGACATGTTTTCCTCCTTTAAAAGTATTAATTCCATTTACAAAAGATACTTGTGTAAATTCGTGATTTGGAGATAATGATACTGCATATTCCCAGCGTTCATTTGCCTCTTCATAAATTCTTTTTGATTCATCTTTGTGTCCAATATATAAATCAATATATTGTTGAAAATTCTTTACAGGAACTAATTGTGAATTATATTTTACCTTTAAATTTTTATTCGTTACAGCAGCAATATCATATACTCTCTTTTTGAGTAATGCAATAACATCTTCACTTAAACCAGATAATCCAAGACGTTGATAATCAGGCTTGAATACGATTTTTGTATATGGTTTTGCTTTACCAGATTTTGTAATTTTGGGAGGTTCAATATTATCCAAATTAGGACCAAAAGTTTGGCAATACTTTAATCCTCTTACATGATCAATCGTTTCTATATAACCATAAGTTGACCAAATTAAAACTAACTTAAAACCAAAACCATTTTTACCTCCAACTATTTTTTTCTCATTTTTGTCGTAATTTGTTGATGTTCTCAAATGTCCAAAAATTAATTCAGGAATCCAAATCTTATATTCTGGATGTTCTCTTACATCAATTCCGTTACCATCGTTAACCATAGTTATCGTTCCGTCTTCCCCAATATTTATATCAATATAAGATACAGGCAATGAATTTTCCACTTTATTATTTACTGCAGTTTGCATACGAATAACATGATCGCGACAATTTACTATGCCTTCATCAAATAATTTAAATAACCCTGGAATATATTTAATATGCTTTTCAACTATTCTATTTCCTTCTTCGTTTAATACCCACATATCATTTTCAATATTTTCAACAGAACCAATATACGTATCTGGATTATCCAAAATATGTTGTTTATCGGTTTTCTGTTGATATTTACTTGATAAATAAGCGTCTTCTGATAAATTCTGTTCCATTTTTAGTTGTAATATAATATTATATATAAAAATTGAAATATATTTAAATTGGTTTCAATTTTATTTATAAAGAATATTTATGAAATCAAAAGAAGAACATAATTTTATTGTAAATGATAAATATGGTCCTGCAAATAATATATTTTACGCTGGTCCAGTATACACAAAAACTCCAGAAAAAAAAATTCCTCATGGTTTAAATGGAACAATAGTATATGGTACTAATGATGTATATAAAGGCAGTTTTCATATGGGAAAAAGACATGGTTACGGATGTTTAAAAATTAAAAATGGTCCAGAATACAAAGGTCAATGGGAAAATGATAAATTTTTGCCGTTTATTGAATGGAAAAATAAAAGTAAAAAATAATATTATATAAGATTTATAATATTATGGTAAATTTTATTCCGGGTAGAAGGTCAAATTTTAAAAGATATATTATAAACTATGAATCAAAATTAGTTTCTGGCGATAGAGATTATTTTTGCATGTGTTTTCAAGATAAATTTAATAGAATGAAAACGGGTTATAATGACCCATCTTTACCGCAAAGCCAAAGAATTAGTATATTGGTGAATCAAAATTTAGGAGGAAGAATACAATTCGGAAATTTAAATGGTCCAGCAACATTAAATTATTTAAATAGAGCATATGGACAGCCTGGAGGAAGCATGGGACCATTACGAAATAAATTTTAATTAATGCAATGATAAAGGTTTAGATAATTCAATTAAACGTTCCATAAAATTACTTGTTTCTTTATTATCAACAGAAGATTCATATAAATCTAATAAATGAACTGACAATATATCTGAATAACCTGATTTTTTTAATTCAATCGATATTTCATAGTTTGAATATATATTGTTTTTACAATAAGATCTTATTATATCAAACACATCATAAACAAATTCATAATCCGTTGTAATAATTGTTGGACATCCTGTAATATATAACCATAAAGTCTGATAAAATTTTTTGTTTCCCATACCAACAAATTTATCCATAACGGATATATATCGGCTTAAATTTGCCTGGAATAACATAAACATTTGTTTATAATTACTCTCGTCGTGATTAATAATTTTAATCAAAAGTTCTTCTCTCATCTTTCGTAATTTATTTGTTTCATCTGTATTTAAAATATCTTCATATTCATTATCATCTTTATAATCTTTTCTATATTCGGATAAAACCTCTAGTAATCCATTTAAATCATATAATGCATAATCGGTATAAACTTTATTTTTATTTTCCATTTTATCAAATTATCTTAAATGAATATATTATATTTAAATCAATTTTATATAATATAAACACTTTAGTAAAAGCAAAAAAATATAAATAATATTAATATCAAATATTTAGAAATATATTTTCTTCGTTAATTTTATAGATGACTCGCTATTCTAAAGGTACAGACGGAAAATATCACATTCATGGTTCAAAGTTTGATACTATTATTGGTTCAAGAGCCCAAGTTATGCACGGAACTGCATACAAGACTTCAGGCGGTTTGAAAAAGGGAGATTTATTGCAAAATAAGTCTGGCAGAATTGTTTCTAGATCTAAACACAATACTGCCAAAAGAGAAAAACGTTTATTAAAACATGGTTATGGAACCAAAAAGGGAAAGTTTGGTTATGTATTAACCAAAAAAGCAATGAAAGGAACCAAAAATAATAAAACCAGAGGAAGAAAAAGTAGACGCATGAAGGGTGGAGCTCCTTATGGCCACTCTTTAAGTCCTGCCGGAATTGATGGTCAAGGAATAACAAATTATTCTGGAAGTTCTGTTGACGTTCAATTAGCTGCTGGCATGGCTGGAGGTAAACGCAGAAGAAGTAGAAGAGGAGGAGCTCCTTATGGACATTCTTTAAGTCCTGCCGGAATTGATGGTCAAGGTATTACAAACTATTCTGGAAGTTCCGTCGATGTTCAATTAGCCGCTGGAATGGCTGGAGGAAGACGCAGAAGAAGGGGTGGAACAACTAAGCACATACCTTTACCTGGTTCAAATCCTCAAACACGTGCTTTAAGTGCATAAAAAAATAATTCTAATTAAAATTATTATTACAAATTTAAAACATACATATATATATTAAAATCAATAATTATTTAATATGTATTTAATTAATACTATTATCATCGTCTGAATCAGAACCATCATAAATTGTTAATAAATCCGGCATACTCGATTGAGTACTTTCACTACTATTGTCTTCGCTATCACTACTATTGTCTTCGCTACTGCTGTTGCTGCTACTACTTGTATTTTCATCGAAACCCGCCATTTCGTTTATAATATTTATGATTTCATTCATTTTAATTGATAATGAATAAATATTATTTTCATTTTTATCGCCTTGTCTTGTAGTAGGTTGATATTGCCACATAGTTTTCTTTGTTTTATCTGAATTAGGATCTTTATTTAATAAAATATTCAATAATTCGTCTGATCCATTCTTTTGCTTTTCTGAAAATAATCCTCCAATCAATTTAACCATAGTTAGCTGTAAATTTACAACATTTACTTTTAATTCTTCAATAGTTTTATTTTGTTCTTCAACCTTTTCTTCTAAGAATCTTGCATTCTCAACTATCTGACTGGTATTCATCAATGTTTGTTTTACGGGATTTTTATTTGGTAAAATCACCCAAAATCCTTTAGTATACTGAGGATAATAAATATGTCTTCCTCTAGTTTGTATCATATTTATAACATTTTTTGATATATCATTATCAAATATATGATGAAAATGAACAAATACACTTTTAACCCCATTATCATATTCATAGTTTTCTTTAAATCCTGGCTTAGCATTAATTTCAGTAAAATCAATGCGTTTAATTGGTCCAAGTGGTAAGAAATTCATAAACTCGTTATAAATCATTTCCTCATTGACATTACTTATGACACGAGGAATATAAATACTGGAGATAAGATTTGCGTTCATTTTAGTTATTATTGATTATTATATATTTGTATTTAAATACATTTTATAATTATAAATCAATTTTTTTTTAAATACTTACTTAAGAAGTTAGCCATAATATGTCAATAAATTTTTCAAATTTAATATAATCTCTTAAAAAATAAGACAAATATTTTTCAAAATAATATTTACTGACTATAAACGATAAATTTACATCTTTATATAATATATTTTTACAAAATGTTTGATAATGAGAATATAATTCTTCAAAAGATATCAACTCCTCATTAATTTTATCGCTAATATTTATATTATTTTTAATAAATTCCAAAAAGATATTTATATCATTTGATTTATTCCACAACTTGCATTTTATATTTAAAATATATTTATTATCAATTATATCAATATTATTTGAAAAAAAATGTGTTATAATATTTAATATATCTTCATAAGTCATATCGTAATCAGATTCGTTCTTATTTGTTTTTAATTTATTTTTATATAACATATGAATTTCATCTATTTCAAACTCATCATCAAAATTATTTTTCTCGTAAGTTATGTTGTCATACCAAAAATCTAAAAAATATTTAATATTTGGTAAATATTTACTTGTAACAGATAAAAATACCACGTCATTATCGATTTTATGATTATATCTTTGTTTTAATATTTCTTTTAAGCTATTCGAATAAATTATATTTGGTATATTCTTATCTGCCAAATACAATTTCCAAATATAATGCATTTTTTTCCAAGATATTTCTGAATTGGTGTTAGTATTGTTATTAACTATTATACATTCTTTACAAAAATTATCTATTATATCATTTTGTGTATTATTATAGAAATATAAAGTAAAATTTTTCATTGAAGAATCTGATTTATTGAATAAAAAATTTTCAGATGATTCATATCTTTTCGAATAATAAGAAGCAACACAAATTAAATCTATGCATATTTTATTTATATTATCTTTTATTATATCTACTGATATTTCATTTGTTTTATTTCTAATAATTCTATAATTTTTAAGATTATGTGAATCATGATATTTAGTTATAAATCCTCCAATGCAAGATATTCCGGTTGTTGCATAACAATTTGCATCAATCAATGAAATAATTTTCTTCGAATAAGGACTAACAAAATATAAAAGATCATTATTTTTCTTCAATATAAAATCTCCAAGTAATGTCAAAAAATATTTCGCATCACTTTTAGAGTCAAACATATAAGATAATAAAAATTTTATGCAATTTTGAATAGTATATGTTTCAGGAGTTGAATTTAATAAACTTCTGTCTTTTATTTTTTTAACTATATTTAATTTAGTTTTATATTTCCATTCTAACAATTTACCTTCTTCAGTAATAGTCGTTAATAATTTATAATGTATATCATCTTCTTTTATTATTTTATATGTTTTTCCATCATATTCATAAAAATTTCCGTTATTAGGCATATAATAGTATTGATTATTTGCCAAAAATATTTTGTAAAAACTATCCAACTCATTATTTAAATTATTCGTACGATGTACTCTTTCTTCATATTTTTTATTTTCATTATTTAATACATTTCCTAGATTTTCAATATGATATTGAATTCTTTGTAATATATAATCATTGTCTTTATGAGATAATATTAAATTTTCAATTATATCATTTAATTTATTTTTATTATTTTCCATTAAACTATCATTAGATGATATAATTAGCTTTATATACTTTTTATATATTATTATATTATAATATGAAAAAGAGCAGAAAAGTCACATTAAGATATTTGCCAAAAAGACTAACTAAAAAAGATAGAAAAAAACAATACCAAATGCTTCAAAAATCAAGATCAATGTATAAGAAAAAACAATATTACACTAGAAAAAAACTATCTAGCTATAAATCTAAACCATCAAAATATGTTATAAAAGCTAAAAAATTATATGGTGTTAATAATATTGGTGCAACTTCAGCATTGGCAAAAAAATCTGGATGTTCCCTATCATCTTTAAAAAAAATCATCAATAAAGGAGAGGGAGCATATTTTTCTTCTGGCTCAAGACCAAATCAAACTGCACAATCTTGGGGTATAGCAAGATTAGCTAGTGCATTAACTTCAGGTAAAGCAGCTGCCGTGGATTATAATATACTAAAAGAAGGCTGTAAAAAAGGAAGTATAGGATTAAAAATGGCTAATAAGGCAAAACTTAAATATGGTCATGGAACAAGAAGAGTTCCAAAAACAAAATTATAATATTTATTAAATTAATTTATTCATATCACCATTTGTATAATGAAACCACAAAAAACTAATTAAACCAATTATTGCATCTATCACTATTATTTTATATGCATTTTTATTATTATATATTAATACACTAATTGCAAAAAATAAATATAATAAACCATGTATTGGTCTTAAATTATTCCACCATATTACACCACCAAATACTTCAGGCCCAGTTTTTCTTTTGCCAGTAAAATATAAATAAAAAAATCCAAAAGATATAATTAAAGCAATTATACCTAATATTTTTAAAACGAAATTATATGTATTATAAGCTAAATATGCAAATAATAAACGAGTTGGTATACAGCCAAAAATAAATAATAAAAATCTTTTTTGTATATTATTCATATATAATAATTATAAAATATTTTTAGAATAAATAATTTTTATAATTAAGTATTTAAAGATTATAAAGAAAAATCATTATAAATAATTATGTCTAATTTTTCTAAGAATAGTTCTCAGGATAATGTTTTGACTATTAAAACTGTTCAAATAGCCCCTTTCCGCACTTTAATGACTGCATTAAAAGACATACTCTTAGAAACAAATATTTCTTTTGCTTCTGATGGTATACGTATAATTAATATGGATAAATCTCATACCATTTTAGTTCATTTATTTCTTGAAGCTGAAAATTTTGAGTTGTACGAGTGCAAAAAAGAAAAAATTATTATTGGAGTAAACATGTTTCATTTATTTAAATTAATCAATTCTATTGATAATGATGATACTTTAACTATTTACATTGAGAAAGACGACTATGTTGATGGAATAGTATCTCATTTAGCCTTAAAATTTGAAAATGGAGATATTAAACAATGCAAAACTCAAAAACTCAGATTAATTGAACCAGAGCAAGAAGAACTTGAATATCCAGATGTAAAATTTTCTTCTATTATAAATTTACCTTCTGGTGATTTTCAAAAAATTATTAGAGATCTTTCCTGCATATCAGATAAATTGGAAATAAAATCAGTGGGCAATGAATTAATATTCAAATGCCAAGGTCAATTTGCCTCAGCAGAAATCCATAGAGCAGAGGCAGATGGTTCCATGGGGTTTATATTAAAACAAGATTCTTCCAAAATAATTCAAGGAGAATTTTCTTTAAAGAATTTAGGTTATTTCATTAAATGCACAAATTTGTGTAATCAAATAGAAGTTTATCTTGAAAATGATTTGCCTTTGGTTGTCAAATATAATGTTGCTTCTCTAGGCAGCATTCATCTTTGTCTTGTTCCATTACCATCGTCTTCTTAATGATATATTTAGTGAATTAAAAAATATATAATATTATAAATATCTAATAATATTATAATGGCATTTACAAGATTTCATGATGACCCATGTCGTATAATTAAACAAAATCAACAAATGACAGATCAAGGAAGATATATGATAGATGTACCTGGCAATGGAGATAAACCTTGCTTTATGTTAGATCCGCAAATAATTCCACAAAAATGGGGAGGTAATCTTTGGACAAATTGCGTGGATATACAAAGCAATTTGTTAGGTCTAGACAGAAGAATTGGAAAAGATTGTTTAATAGAACCAAATAATAAAATTATAAAACAATCGCATTTAATTCAATATCCTGTTTGTAAAGAACTAACAACAGAACAATCAAGGGCAATAATGCCTGCTTGGACCGCAAGAGATTTAGAACAACCAAATTGGGATTATTTATTTAAGAATCCTCAAAATAATGTTGAAAGACCATTTGCAAATAATATAAGCAGTAGAATTTTAGAAAAAGATCATTTTAAAAGAACACCAGATTGTTTAGTAAATAATGATAGATTATATTTATTGCCAACTACTCAAGTTACAAAAGGACAGACTATTTGCACAACAAATAATTCTTGTCTTTCTCTATAAATTAATGTATTTTATTATAAATATTTAATAATATTAACTATATATAATAAAAATGGAATTAGCTATACCATTAGTCGCTTTAGGCGGAATGTATATAATATCAAATAAAAATAATAAATCAGGAAAGAAAGAAAATTTTACGGCTAATAACACAAAAGGTATATTGAAAAAAGGAGACAATTCATCAAAATCTAAAAATGTATCCTTTAATAGAGAACCTTTTGTAAATAAAATAGATCAAACAAACAATTATCAAGAAAATCATAATGCAACTCAATTGGGAAGTCCAGTATTAAATTATCCAACCACCAAAGAAAGTTCATTATTAGATACTGTTCAGTATTATCCAAATCCAAATACTGCTACAGACAAATATTTTGATCAAAATTTATATCAAACAAATCAAAATCAAGGAAAAAAGGTTGGAGCAAATATTCAAGAAATATATTCATTATCTGGGAATTACATGGATTCAACTGAATTTAAACATAATAATATGGTTCCTTTTTTTGGTGGTAAATTAAAAGGTCAAATTTACAATAACAATAATGCAGAAACTATTCTTGATAATTATGTTGGTTCAGGATCACAACAAATTAAGAAAATAGAACAAGCTCCTTTATTTAAACCACAAGAAAATGTACAATGGGCTTATGGCGCTCCTAACATGAGTGATTTTTATCAATCGCGTGTTAATCCAGGTATGAAAAACCATAATGTAAAACCTTTTGAAAGTGAAAATGTTGGTCCAGGTTTGGCAAAAGGATATAACACCTATGGCAGTGGAGGATTTAATTCAGGTATGGAGGCTCGTGAAGTTTGGTTGCCCAAAACAGTTGATGAACTTAGAATTGCAACTAATCCAAAAGAAGAATTTTCTCTTATAAATCACGAAGGTCCAGCTGACTCATCGATTAAAAATGTTGGCATATTAGGTAAAGTTGAAAAATATCGTCCAGATACTTTTTTTATAAATACGCAAGATAGATGGTTAACTACAACAGGTGCAGAAAAAGCAACTAGATTGGTACCAGAAGAAATATTGAAAAATGGTTCTCGTCATCAAACCACAACACATTTAACAGGAACACCTAATTCGCATTTGAAAACAGCCAGTTATGTTCCAGGAAAGCACACAGAAACTAAACGCATACAATTAGAAGGTTATGATGTGAGTCATTCTCATGCTGCAGGAAGAGGTCCAATTGATGATGGAGATAATCATATGAAAAGTCATACAAATTACATGAATAACAGAGCAGGTAATGATCAACCTGATACTATCAGAAGTGGATTTAGTCGTGCTATTGGTGCAGTCATAGCTCCAATAATGGATATTATGAAACCATCAAGAAAGGAAGAATATTCATGCAACGTAAGAACATATGGTAATATGACTGGTGAAGTACCTCATAATTATGTGTTAGATACAAATGACGTAACTCCAACAACCATTAAAGAAACAACATTGTACACTCCACATGGTTATATTGGAAACCAAATTAATGGTGCTTATCAAATTAAAGAAATACAAACAAATCCAAATCAAAGAGATACAACAAATTGTTCAACATTTACTCCTGTTGGAGGTTCTGGTACAAGAATCGGAGAAAGAAGTTATCATGCAGAATATTTACAAACAAATAATGAATCAAAAGAGAAATCTGTTGTTGGAAGAACTAACATGGGTAATGCAAAAACATTTAATCCTTACATAAATGTTTCGACAAATAGATTAGATTCTGATAGAGAAAGTAATAGATTTGCACCTGCTGGTCCAGTTATTCCAAGTGGCCCTTCAATGCAAACTTATGGTAAAATGAATGCTCCACAATATTATGACGAATGTTATTCTTGCAGTAGAATACAACCTGATATTTTAAATGCATTTAGAGATAATCCATACACACATAGTTTAACTTATTCAGTATAATATAAATTTTAAAAATAGCTTAAATGAATCTCATGTATAATTACAAATATATATTATGCCCACTATTAAATCAAATACATTTTTAAATGTTTTTTCATCTTTATTATATCATCCAAAAATAAATAATATATTAAAAAAGCAAAAACTTTTTGACGTGACTTTAAGAGATGGTCTTCAGTCTTTGCCAAAAGATAAAACAATAAATTATAATTTAGAATCTAAAAAAGAATTATATAATTTAATAAAAAAATATAAGAATCCAACTTATTTGGAGGTTGGTTCTTTAGTTTCACCAAAAGTATTACCAGTTATGAATGAAAGCAAAGAATTTTATAAATGGTGTGTTGAAACAAGTAAACAAAATAATCATTTTTTATTAATACCAAATTCAAATAAATTAACGTATGAAAATATGGCTTTATGTAGAAATTATTCTTTTATAACATCTGTATCACAAGAATTTCAAAAAAAAAATATAAACAAAACCTTGGAACAAACAAAAGATGATATACTTATTATGGTTGATAAGATATCATCTTCTTATATACCAAGAAATAATTATTTTATAAAATTATACGTATCTTGTATAAATGAATGTCCTATTCAAGGTAAATTTTGCAATAATTATGTCATAGATGAATTAGTTTGGAACTATAATGCGTATAAACCCAATTTACTATGCATATCGGATACATGCGGAACTTTAACTTCTCGAGATTTTAAATACATAGTTGACGAAGTAATTGAAAAAGGTGTTTCTCCTGATAATATTTCACTACATTTGCATGTAAATGATGATAAAGAAGAAGAAACTATCGATATTATTCATTCTGCATTTGATAGAGAAATATATAATTTTGATGTAACAAGTTTTGATAGAGGAGGATGTTCAGTAACTATGGGTCAATCAAAATTAAAAAATAATTTAACGTATGATTTATATTACAAGTCATTATTTTTGTACAAATTGGAAAATATTATTAATTAATAATAAATAATTATATATAATAAAATTTGAATTTAAATTTAAATTTTATTATAAATTAATTGGATAATGATATTGCCTATTCATGAAAATATAAAAGAAAAATTAAATTATTTTTGTGAAAATCACAAAATACCACATATAATATTTCATGGACCTTCTGGGTCCGGTAAAAGAACATTAGTAAATAATTTTATTAATAAAATATATGATAATAAAAAAGATAAAATTAAAGATTATGTCATGTATGTAAATTGTGCACACGGAAAAGGAATAAAATTTATTCGAGAAGAGTTGAAATTTTTTGCAAAAACACATATTAATTCTAATTGTGGTGATGTATTTAAAAGCATAATATTGTCCAATGCAGATAATTTAACTATGGACGCACAATCCGCATTAAGACGTTGTATTGAATTATTTTCCCATAATACTAGATTTTTTATAATAGTTGAAGATAAATATAAATTATTGAAGCCAATATTATCAAGATTTTGTGAAATATATGTACCCTTACCTGTATATAAAGGAAAACCCATTAATTTATATGTATATAATATTGAGGAAACATTTAAAACAAATACAAATAAACAAAAAAAAATAGAATTATTAAAAAATGAATTGACAAAAAATATTAATAATAAAATATCCGCAACAGAATTAACTGAATTTGTTTCAAAATTATATGAAAAAGGATATTCAGGATTGGATTTGATAAATTTATTAGAAAATCATAATAATTTTACTTTTATTTCGCTAGAAAAAAGATATGAATTATTATTAACCTTTAATTTAGTGAAAAAAGAAATTCGAAATGAAAAATTACTTTTACTATTTATATTAAATTTTATATATATTAATCCAGAAGAAAATCTTGAGAATATTTCATTTATGTGATATAAGTGAACGCATATTATTATTTAAATATGAAGTTTTATTTAATATTGGGGTTGGCTGAAATATTGGATAATTTGCGCTAGCAATTTTACCAAAATCTTTAAAATCATTAGGCACACCGCGTCTATAAAAACTTTTTGATGTCTTTAGTCCAGGCATATATATTTATATTAGATTTATTTTTTTTGAATATAATAAAATAATTAAAAATATTATATGGAAGAAATAGAAAATACATATTTAGTTTATTTTTATGTTGGCGAATATTTACAATCTCGTGGAGATTTAGAAGGTTATAATAGTAATCCATTTTCAAATAAAATTAGAAGAATAACTATGGGAAATTGTAATATATATAATTTTCATACAAATAAAGTCATTGGAGAATATACTATGCAACAAACACAAATTGAATCAAATGTTAAAGGTGTGAGAAATTTTTTAACGCAAGGTCAAGTAAATATTTTTGATGAATTAATTATTCCAAATATAACTTCCGGATTTTTAGAGGCAGATAATGGCGAGCATAATCCAAATCCTTATGAAAATATTGATTATTTTTTTCCTTTAAAAGCAATATCGTATGATTGGCTTGGCAGAAAAGTTGTTATAAACATACTTCCTAAAGATCCAAATGTTTTTGGAAAACAAATATACAAAATAGATGTTTATAAAAATAGATGTTAATAAAATATAAATATAAATATGAATATTTAGTTAAAAAATTAAATTAATTAAATATTTATAAATAAATTATGGATGATTTTAACGTTTCTAGTTTACATGAATCTAAAAATGAATGGGGAGCAAGATTATTAACTATTCTTACGCCATTAATTATTGAAGGTTTAAAGTCTATTTTTGAAGAATCAGTGAAATTATGTAAGGATAATAAGGAAATGGATAAATATTTAATGACTTTTCAAAACCTTATTACTCGTATTCCCAAATGGAATTCAAATGTTATTGATAATGAGAAAAAAAGAATTATTGAAAGATCTAATTGTGCATATTTAGAAGAATTGGTTACTTGTGTACATATAATTCAAGTAAAATTATTAACTGCTATAAGAGTCGGACAAAAACAAAAGAAGATTGATATTCACATACCAAAATTAGAAGATTTTATCCATAAAATTTATATTCATGTTGCAAGAAGAGTTTATAAAAATGTTTATCTTTTTGAAATAAATATACCTCCTCTTCAAATACAAAAACATAATCGAGAATTAGAAATAATAGTACAAGAATGTATTTTAAATACTATTAGAGAAAGCATTCCTGTTGAATCAATATTAAAAGCATATATGGATGAAACTATTGAAGAAGATGTTGTTGAAGAAGTAAAAGAAGAAATATTACCTGTTGAAGGTGAAAAGGATAATCAAAAAGAAAAAGGTTCTCTTAGATTTAATGATGTCGATAGTGTGCTTAATAAAAATGGAGAACAAGTATCTGTTGTTGCACCAAAAACTATTGAACGTTTAGAAGAAATAAGTAACCAAAGACATGCTCAAAGATTAGAAGAGGAGGAAGAGGACGACGAAGGAAATGTTAGATTAAAAATAGGAGATAATTATGATGTAAATAATTTAGGATTTGAAGAAATACCATCTAATAATGATATTTTATTTGAAGACATTGAAATATTAACTTAATTGCGTTATATTTAATTTTAGAAACTACAAATATATTTAAATGGAAAAAATATTTGTAGTAGCAGGCGTAATTTCTATGGCATATTTATTATTTAAATTTATTGAAATGAGATTTATCGAAAAAGAAAATAAACCATTTAAATATTTATTGAGAGATACTTTATTAGTTTATTTTAGCGTATTTGCAGGTATTTTTGTGTACGAACAACTAACACCTGTGGTAAAAGATACTATTTCGCCAACACCAAATCCCATGGTGTTTACCGATAATCCTGAATTTTAATTAGTTTTTATCCATGGGCAAAATATACAAGAAAATTTTTGCAAATACATTTTATTAATAATATCATGGTAAAATCCCAATTTACAAAAATATAAACTACATTCACATATTTTATTATAATTATTTTCAATAATATATCTATCTATTTCTTTTTCATTTATTGTAAAATACATATTTTCTTCTTTGTTATTCATACTATAATATACGTAATGTTTTTAATATAAAATTATTATTAATTTTACATTAATAAAAATTAAGAACTGCAGGAATCGAACCTACACCGCATGAATTTAGAATTCTGTGCTCTACCAATTAAGCTAAGTTCTTATAAACCATTTTCATTTTAAGTTATTTCATAAAATACGAGCATTGGGAATCGAACCCAAGTTGTATGAGTGGAAATCACATAGTCTACCACTGACTTATACCCGTAAATAGCGAATTACAGGAATTGAACCTGTGACCAACAGACCTGCTATCTGCCGCTCTACCTCTGAGCTAAATTCGCATATGGACAACGAGGGTTTCGATCCCCCTACCTTAACGTTGCTAACGTTATGTTCTCCCAATTGAACTAGTCGCCCTTATTAAAATTACATTGAAATATGTGTTAAAAACTCTACCTGGGACTCGAACCCAGAACCTTATGCTTAGAAGGCATAAACTCTATCCATTTGAGCTAGTAGAGCTAAGCGGTCTCACTAGGAATCGAACCTAGATTGGGTGGTTAACAGCCACCTATACTACCATTGTATTATAAGACCATTTAAAAATTACATAAAATATTTATAACATCGTTTCGTATGAGAATAAAACCCAACTAAACAAAATACTCATTAGCGGGATTGAGCTAAACGAGCAAGGGGATCATCGGGAATTGAACCCGAGTCATGTGCACCCAAAGCACATATTCTACCACTAAACTATGATCCCATGTAACATAATTCATTTTTAAAAATTATTTCATAAAAATTTATCGGGTGAAGGTTTCGATCCTTCGACCTCAAGGTATCTTTGAATATTAATTCATATGAGCCTTGCGCTATTCCTCTTAGCTAACCCGATACATATATACTATATATGGTATCTTTAAGTTGTTTTTGAGTAAATATATATTCTATATAAAGTATTTAAATAAATAATTTAATAAATAATTAATTATGGGATATATTTATATTAAAGAATATAACAGCATATCAGATGCTTCTAAATACACTGATATATCAAGATCATTAATACAAAGATGTTGTGATGGAAAATATAAAAAACAAAAAAATATATATGGAAATATATATAACTAGTTAATATCCAAAATTTCAAATCAGGTCTTTTTGGAGACAACAATATATTATTGTCTTTATATTGTTTTACATATAAAAAATATATTTAATTATAACTTAAAGACTTCTATTTAAATTTATTATAATTTATTTTATCATAAAAATCATTAATATTTTCAGTATAATCAATATTTAATAATGTTGTATCTTTAAATCTTACTATCTTATTTAATATTTTATTTTCACTTAAAGGTATAGAAGTAAAATGCACATGATAACATTTTATGTGGCAACCTAAACTATATGTTTTATATTTACTTTTAAATAAAATATTATTTATGTAACTATCGCTATTCATTTCGCCGATATAATATTCTAATTTTAAATGAACATATTTTATATTTGTATTAGATTTATATATCCATACATCTTGAGATCCAATATCAATAGAATAAATATATTCTTGTCGGGGGATTCTTCTTTTTGTTTTATTAATTATATATTTTTTATTATCCCATTGATTATTTATATATTCTTGTCTTGTGCATACAACAAAAATATCTTCGTCTATTCTTTCATTTATAATTTCCAAACTATCATCAAAAACTATATCACTATTTGCAACTATTATAGTTTTATCAGGTATATTCTTAACAGAATAATCAAAAATATAATTAAATTCATGTCTACTATTTTTATATTCAATAATAATTTTATTTTCTATATTATTTTGTAAATATAATAAGATATCTATCATTAAACTTTGGTCGCCTTTATCGCCTTCAAACAATATATGAATCTCATGTATATTTTTATTTAATAAATTTTTTGCCAAACAAAATAATAATTCCAAAGTCCTATCTATTCTTTTATCATTATATAAAGATATTATCAAATAATTATCTTTATTTTCTGTAATATTATTTTCATAATTTACTGATAATATTGCATATAATCTGTTTTTATCATTTATATCTTCAATATTGTATTTATTTATAATATTTTTTATAAATTCTTGATGTATATCATTAAATTCATAATAAATATCATTTTTCCAATATTTATTCATTTCAATATTTAATAATTCTTTATTAAAATAGTCCATATACATATATTTATATTTATAATTTTAAATAATTATATTAACGCCCTGTCCATACTTTTACAAATACTTCTTTAATTCTTTTATTTTTAAAATCATCATCATATGTATCATAATTATAATTAAAAGCTCTGTAATGTTTATGTATATTACCAAATAATGATTTATATTTATTCAATATTCTGTATTCTTGAGTAAAAATTGCACCAAATAATCTTTCTAATGAACATCTATCTTTTTTAGTTTTTACAACATCAACTAATCTCGATAAATTATATTTATTATCTATATTTTCAAGAAAATTTAAATCAATTAAACATTGTACTCCAAAACATCCATAAAATTTATTTGTGTTATTAAATCCCATATTTGGATGATTATCTCCAATTATTTTTTTACTTACACTTCCATTATTTGTTAGATTTGTTGATAATTTTAATATATTTTGCAAATTTTCCTTATCATAATCAAAATGCCATAAAGGCAATATTTTTGTTTTAATTCTCTCAAACGGATATCTTGAATGAATAAAAACACTATCATGTATAATAACTGCTCTTGGAAACCATTTATATCTACAATAATAAATGTAAGGCAATAATTCTCCTCTTCCCGGATATTCAGATCGAATTACTTCAATATTACTATAATTAAAATCGGAATAAACAAATTTTAAGTCACTATTATCATCAATAATAACTATTTTTTTTTGAGGATAGTGAATTCTAATTAACTTTACGCATTGATTCCAATATCTATTTGTTTTTTCTGAATTTACATTCCTTAATACAATAAATCCATATTCCATTATTATATAAATATAAATATAATTATTTTATTTTTTAATATTATTTACCTATAAAAAATAAAAATTTTAATTCTTTAAATGTAAGTTGAATAACTATCTATATTCATTATATTTGCGCCTTTTGGTAAATCTTTCTTTTGTATAATGTATTTTTTAAAAATTGGGCGTTCTAATTGATTATTAGGAGTATGATTATGTACACATCTTGCTATCATTTTATATAATTTAAAATCAGGATATCTTTCCAAACCATTAGTTTTGTAAAGAACATTCAATCCGTTGTCATCCATACACCATTCAACTATTAATTTTATAAATTGGCTACATTTACTTAAATCTTTCACTTCTTCAATATCGGAAATAACATAATCAAAAATAGCGCATGCCAGTCTGCAAAGATCAAAACTGAAATTTGGATCTAATCTCGGCTTTTTATCATTAAAATATGGTTCACAATTATATTGTGTATATGCATCATTTCCTTGTTGAAAACTACTACTACAAATAATTTTTCCATTAAATTTATATATTGATCTACCAAAATCTATAATTTTATATATTTTACCATATGTTGGAACTTTATAATATGTATTATTGTATTGATAATAAATAAACTTTTCTTTTGTAGTTACGTATATTATATTTTCCGTATGCAAATCATTGTGTGTAAAGGAAAATAATTTTTGATATGTAATTAATGTCATTATTATTTGCATTAATGCCGAAAACCATTCTTCCTCTGTTAACTCTTTTTTTAATATCAAATTATCTAATGTCGATTCGCCCTTTTCCATAAATATTGCCTGTACTGGAAATTTTGGTATATGCAAATATAACTTTTCTCCTTCACTTGAAAAAGTATATACACTTTCGTCAGTATTTTCAGAATTTTCTTCATCTTCATTTGAAAGATTATTTGAAATATTGTCATCATCATCACTAAAATCTTCATCTGAATCACCTGTATGTGAAGTTCTTGAAGAACAAGATGAGTCGGATTTTATTGAAGTTGATTTTTTATTATCAGATACATTAAATTGAATAGTATTTGTTACATCTAACAATTCTAAATTCATTTCTTTACAATCTTTTAAATGCACTACATCAGGTTCAAAAATATCGTCAAAAATAGCATCGTCTATTGGATTTGCAAACATATCAATATTTTCTGTCTCTTGAGATATTGTTATTGGTTTCAATACTTTTATTTGATCTTCTATTATTAAATGCGAATAATCATCAATAGTAAATAAAGATCCTTTATATTTATTAAAAAAATCGCTTTCTATTAAATAATCAATGTCATCCATAACATCAATTTTATAATTATTTTTTAAACCTAAAAAAGATCCGTAAAAATCTATTCCATGTATAAATTTATGTTCGTTTAATAATTGGCTTGATAAATAATAAAATAAACCATCCACATAAGCAGCATTATTTTCATCTAACAATTTTGGATGAACTGGTATTTTTTTATCAATATCTGGCAAATTAAATAAATTAGTGTCATTGTGATTGTATTTACCTAAAATATATTTACATGGACTTAATAAAGGTGCTATCTTAACAAATGCTTTTGATTTTATAGAAAAATCATCTTCTTGTATTTTATAATTTTTTAAAATACAATCAAATAACATATCTTCATCCTTATTTTTTTCTTTAATATCACTTATGTAATGTAAATGATTTAAATTTATCTGATTATAGTTAACTGGACTTAAAGAAAAATATTTGTTGTAAATAGGAATATAATTTTGCACTTTTTCTAAATTTAATGTTTTAGGACTTTTAAGTTTATTAAATAAATGGGAATTTTTTCTTTTGTGATAGTTAATATTGAAGGTCATTTTTTAGGTATTTAACATATAAATAAAATATGATTTTAACTTATTTATACAGAAAAGTATATATGTTTAAATTATAAAATATTTATTTTTAATAATATTAATGAGTTTAGAATTAAAAAGATTTGACATGAAAAACATAAGTTTTAAGCCCAATGAGCCTAAAGGTCCAGTTATCGTTTTAATAGGGAGAAGAGACACCGGTAAATCTTTTTTAGTAAAGGATTTATTGTGGTATCATCAAGATATTCCAATTGGCACAGTTATATCAGGAACAGAAGAAGGAAACGGCTTTTATGGTAAAATGGTTCCAAAATTATTTATACATAACGAATATAATACAGCTATTATTGAAAATATATTGAAAAGACAAAGACAAGTTATGAAAGAAATCAAAAAAGAAATCGAAACATATAAAAAATCAACTATTGATCCTCGTACTTTTGTTATTCTTGATGATTGTTTGTACGACAATTCTTGGGCAAGAGATAAAATGATGAAGCTTCTTTTTATGAATGGTAGACATTGGAAAGTTATGTTGATTATTACTATGCAGTATCCTTTAGGTGTTCCTCCAAATTTAAGAACTAATATTGATTATATTTTTATTTTAAGAGAACCTTATATTAATAATCGCAAAAGAATTTACGACAATTATGCAGGCATGTTTCCCACTTTTGAATCATTTTGTCAAGTTATGAATCAATGTACTGAAAATTATGAATGTCTTGTTATAAATAATAATGCTAAATCAAATAAATTACAGGACCAAGTGTTTTGGTATAAAGCCGATAATCATAATGATTTCCGTCTTGGATCCAAAGAATTTTGGGAATTATCAAAGCAAATAAATTCCGATGATGAAGAAGAAATGTATGATCCAAATAGCGTTAAAAAACGTGGTGCAGGTCCAACCATTAAAGTTAAAAAAACAAAATGGTAAGTAAAATAAAAATTAAATAATTTATTAAATTAAAATAAATTTTAATTTAATAATGAGCTTCAGAGGAGAATCGAACTCCCGACCTTCAGTTTACAAGACTGATGCTCTACCACTAAGCTACTGAAGCATAAGCCTTCATTGGGAGTCGAACCCAAGACCTTATCCTTACTAAGGATATGCTCTAACCAACTGAGCTATGAAGGCATACGATCTACCCAGGACTTGAACCTGGAACCTCATGTTCCGTAGACATGCGCTCTATCCAGTTGAGCCAGTAGACCTTTATATATAATATTAGTATTTTATTTTTATATAAACGCATTTATTCTAAATTATTTAATTTTTTTTATTTGCAAAAGGTCCACTTACTAATTCACTTTGACCATAATCTGTCTTTCCTGTAACAATATTTTCACCATCAAATAATTCATTTCTAATGTCAGCAACTGATATTTGATCATTCTTCATTAATTTATCTTCTTGAGTATTTGCACTATTGTTAATACCGATTAAGTTGCCGTCCTTATCAATAGTTTGTGTTAAAACATTGCCAGTCTTCTCAGCCATCTTCATATTTTCTTCAATTGCCTTTTGTTTTGATTCCTTCACTCTTTGTTCAAATGCATTCTTTGCAATAGTTTCATTCTTTACTTTCTCATGAGCCAATTGATTTAATTCTTCCTCTAAATATTCAACTCTTCCAGTCTTATAAGCCTCAGGATCCCAACACAACCATTGACCAATTGGACCTACAAAAATATCAAAATTAGGATCACTTTCTCTTAATATCTTTGCTCTAATCTCTGCTTCTTCTTGACTGGCAAAAGAACCTCTGCACTTAAATCCTCTAACAGAAGTTTGGAAATTATTCTTAATATTAAATTGTTTTTCCAATTCATCTTCATTCTTATCTAAAAATGTCTTATAATCATCTTCAATACCGCTTTCAATAATGTTATCTCTTTCTTCTTTTATAAATACTTCATAATCTGCAACAACATCTTCAAAAGACAACTTGTATTTATATGAAATAAAATTTAAAAAATTAGAAAACTTCTCCATTGCCTTTGTAAATTCCCATTTCTTTAGGAATTGTTCAAAAAAGAACATCTCCTTTTGTTTTAATATTTTATCAGGACTGATAAAGGAAAAACATCCAAAATTTTGTCCAGCAATAGGCTTATCTACTTCTAATAAATCAACATATTTTGTATTTGGGCGACCATCTTTAGTCGTTTTTCTTTCAAAACCTGATTTCTTTGATTTTCCGACGGAACTTGACATATATAAATTTTACATATGTTCGTTTTAAGTATTTTATTTATTAATTAATATATTCTTTATAATTATTAATTCTTTTTTCTTATTAAATAATATAAATGTTAAACGGAATGTTTGATGTAAGTGAGATTATCAGACGTATAATCAAATATTTAATTGAAGGTTTTGTTGTTGCTATTGCTTGTTTTGCTATTCCAAAGAAAAGTTTAAATTTAGAAGAAATAGCTCTTATCTGTTTAATGGCTGCAGCCACTTTCAGTATTTTGGATACTTATATCCCAAGTATGGGAGTAACCGCAAGATCAGGTGCAGGATTTGGTATTGGAGCCAATTTAGTAAGATTTCCAGGAGGGTTTTAAATAAAATTGATTTATTATAGAATTTTTATTAAATTTTTATCTAATTATTATTAAAAATTTAATAAATATGAACAAATTTAACGTTGATGAATATTCAAAACACTATGATTTTGAAGAATTAAATCAAAAACTTAAAAAAAATAATACACTTGATGTATTAGATAAAGATATAAATATAATTTTTAAACATGCTATTCAATTCGGATTATTAGATTTAATTGAATATATTTATGTTTGGCATAATTTAGAATATGAATTAGAAGAAGTAACAAGCAAATTTACAACAAATTTATCTTTAACTGATTTAGATTTAAAATCAGTTGACATATTCGATAGAGGTGCTAGTAATGGTATGCAATTAAATTATTATAGTAATAAAGATATATATTTACAAAAATCAATTAATAAATTATATTCAATGCGTAAATATTCAAAAATGAGATCAGCAAATAAAAAATTCTATTATAAATTTAATCCCAAATACAAGTATATATTTGAAAATTAGATTTTGGATTTATTATCGGTATTATTATTTTCTGCGTTATCCCATATATTTATTAATTCATTTGCATATAATACTTCTTTTCCTGTCCATCCTTGCATAATAGATGTTCTGTAAGTATTTTCAGGTGTTAATGAATTATCATAACCTGCAACCTGAACTGAAAATACATTTACTTTTGGATTTACCATTTGTCTGTAAGTCGAAATTAATTTCATAACATCAATGTAATTACTAGACGATTTGTAAATAAAATCACTATATTCTGATGGATCCATTCCATATAAATTACCATGACCAGCCTGCATATCGGAGTATATAAAAATATTATCATAATGTTCTCTTGTTAAACAACTCATTCTAAAATGAATCCAAATACCATTTTCTGTATTTTGTCCAACACCATCACCTAATTTATTAATTTCTTCAAGTTGTTCCAATATTGGTCGGTTTTTATCGACATTATAATAATTTAATTTATCTCCAAATACTCCGACTTTACCTCCTTTTTCTCCTCTTAATGCCGTAATGAGACCTGATAAATTTGCTATATCAGATATTTTTGCGCTACCATATTCAGAAATAAATGTATTTCTGGCTGATCCAGAATTATCACATAATGATATGGTGTATCCTTTTAATATTGGAATAAATTCAATTGATTTTTGCAAACAATCCTCAATTGCTTTAATCAAACTTAATTTCTTTGAACAATTATTCGTTAAACCAGTCAAGGATCTGTATGCATTATGATATTGAAAAGGAAATAGTTTTCCTCCTTTTACTCCTTTTATTAACATTGGAACTATTTTTTCATCAATAAATTCCTGACTAATACTACTATCTTGGGAAATTCCGCATAAATTTCTGACTAATGCCATATGAGGAATAGTCGTAAGTTCATCAAATATTTGTGACCAATTTTTACCAGCTGAACGTAAATTTTCCCAAGTTTTCATCGAATCTTCAATATTTACTTTTCCGTCCTTAACTATTTCATCGATAATTTTATTCTTTTTAGGATCGGCATGACAAATTTTTATTAAGTCATTAAGTTTTCCCTTATTTAAATATTTGGCTGCTTGATATGCCTCTAATTTCTCAAAATAATCAGCCCATGCTCTTTTAACAACACCAGGTAATTTATTTTTATTTCCCATTATTTCCTTGTAATATTCAAATTGAGTTAATATATCGGTTGGTATTTTTGCAACTTTACATATTCCTTCTCTTAATAATTTTGGATTTTTTTGATTAAATTCAATTCTTTTAGGATGCATTGCAACCGCCATAATAATTACTTGTGGATTTAATCTCATACCATATTTTTCTCTTAATTCAATCGATAAATCGATAACTTCTTTAAATAATCCTTCTTCTAATGCATTTTTAATTGCATCATCAAACATCATTTTACCTTCACCTTTTGATTTATAATATAATGGTTCTCCTCTAATATAAGAGGCTGCAATCATTCTCAAAGTTAAAATGGAATTTAAATTATAACTAATACCATCCATATAATTTATTGTTTTTGGATATGTTAATTTTGTTTCATTATCATTATTAGTATTATTATTTATTACATGTTCTACATTTGATACAGGTTTATCAGATGATTCCGTATCACTATCCGAATCGGAAAGATATTCATCTTTTCTTGAAATAACTTCATCAATAACTTTTTTTAAAATATCAACACTAAGTCCCATTATAATGTAATCAATATTGTCTTTAATTATTTTTCTTATAATTATATTAATATATAATAATATTAATAATAAATATAATAATTAATTTATATATATATATATATATATAGTAAAAAATAACTTAAAGAGAATCCAATATAGTTACTTAAGTATATGAGATATACTATTATATAGCGTGTAAACTATTTCCTCAAATAGCTCAAAATAGATAGTTTACGATATTCGTATAATGGTGTATGTTATATACTTCAATTTGACATAGCGTATAAACAATTTCCCCTATTTTATCCTAATATTAAAAACCAGGTCGGAGATTTAAATGTCTCCATTGTTTATGTTTTTCGTGTCAATATTTACTATATAGCGCAATAGACTATTTCCTCTTTCTCTTATATTTGGCTTAATAGAATATGTTTGGCTAGATAAAATGGTGGTTTATTATTTTTCGTATGATAAATAATAAATGTAAAATAATTTTAATTATTAAATTATAAATATATTCATTATAAATTAATAAATAGTAATTTTACGTGTAACATTATTTTTTAATACCAATCTATTTACGTAACCAATATTGGATTTTCCGTCCCACGTATTATCAAAAATTATTGGAGTATTTATTTCATCATTATTTTTTTTTACGTAGGAATATTCAACTATTCTTTCTCCAAAATATAATATCATATTTGTTGATGCAATTAAATTACAGGTATCAATAGGATTGCGATTTTTTGATACACAATAATATCCCGCAAGATTTTTACATTCTTCATCATGATATAATTGAGAATAACTTGTTTTTTCTAAACAATATTCAGTGTTATTATTTACTTTATAGTAAAGCATTATTGGATTTTTCATTTATAATAATTCTAAATATAAAAAATATTGCATATATTATAATTTTAAAATACATTAAACAGTTGGAATAAATTCCCAATTAAGTTCTTCACACATTTTTTTCCATGTTTCATCTTGCTCTATTAATTTTTCGCGATCTTTCAACATTGGTATATCACTTAAATATTGAGTTTCATCTAATAATTCACATAATTTATAAAGTACGTAATAATAATTTAAAAAATTTACTCTATAATCTGGACAATTCTTTGAATAAGGCGATTGCAATTCCATAAATAGATTGCACAAAGTTTCTTCAAATTCTGGAGACATTATTGGAGGTTTTATTCCAAGTTTATTTTTAATAAAGGCAATATGTTCATAAAATTTATTATAACCTAATTTCTTTAAAATATCCTTTGTTTTAAGATGATTCAATTGTTCCAATTCAATTCTCTCTTTCTTTATTTGTAATTTTATATTTTCAATTACAGAATCAGGTATAAAAGTTGTTTCTTTTCCTTGAAATTGCGCCAAAATTTCTTTGAAATGATTAATTTTTTTATATGCATAAAAACAAACTTCTTTTGGCGGTTCCTTATACGCCGGCTTTTCATTTTCAATTAAGAAAGGCATACTAACTGAACATTGATTACAAACCAATACTCCTTCATCTTCCATAGGTATTAATTCTCCTTTTCTACAAGATCCACATATATCTGTTGGCTTTATGTATTGATTTATATCAAGAAAAGATTCGTCTATATTACATAAATATTTTTGTATAATATTTTTATTAATTTTTTCCGTTTGATCTTCTTCTGGTTTACTTAATTTAAAAAACTTATCCAATAATGCATTCTTTGATGAAGGTTTACTATCAACATTACCGATATTTTTCTTATTTTCAAAATATTCAAAAATATATTTTGAATTATCTAAAAAATATTCATTTTTCTTACACTTTAATGCTTTAATATTTTCATTTAATTCTTGAATTTTATCTTTTATGATCATAATATCATCAATATTTAATTGTTCAGTTTGCAATCTATTTTTCAGTTCTTTTAACTCTTCTTTTAATTTAGGAATATTCACATATTCGTCTTTTGTAAATTCATTTAAAAAATCTCGGTGTTTGCCATCTAAAGTAGTCGCATTTTTTTTGCTTACTTTGATATTTTTGCTAACCTTCGGTTTGAACAAAGACATTGATAGATTAATATAAAATTATTATTTAATTTAAAATAAATAAAATATATATTTTAGCAAAAATTCAAGTTAAAAGCAAAAATTAAGTTTCCAAAATAATATTAATGGAAATAGAATTAAAATTAGAGGATCTGAATGGTAATAAACTTGATTTTAAAGTTGATAAAATTCAATTCCAAAAAATGATCTTTTTATACAACGCTTTGAATGAAGGATGGACTATTAAGAAAAAACAAGAATCCTATGTTTTTGTAAAAAATCATGAGAATAAAAAAGAAATCATGTTAGAAAGTTACTTATCAACATTCATTAGCGAAAATTTTGATATCAATAAAATATTAATACAATAGTTATTTTTAAATTAATATAATTTAATTAATTAATTAATTTAATTTCCAAAATATTTTTTTCTTTAGCCATATTATAACTAACATGGGTGGTGGACTTATGCAATTAGTCGCTTATGGCGCACAAGATGTTTACTTAACAGGCAATCCTCAAATTACTTTCTGGAAGGTTACTTATCGCAGATATACTAACTTTGCCATCGAATCCATTGAACAAACTTTCAATGGTCAAGCCGATTTCGGTCGTCGTGTACAATGTGTTATCAGTAGAAATGGTGATTTAGCTTATAGAACTTATTTACAAGTTACTTTACCTGAAATCAACCAACTTATGGGTGTCGCTTCTTTCGCTGCTGGTGTCGGAAGTGGTGTTTATGCCCGTTGGTTAGATTTCCCAGGTGAACAACTCATTGCTCAAGTTGAAGTCGAAATTGGTGGTCAAAGAATTGACAGACAATATGGTGATTGGATGCACATCTGGAATCAACTTACCATGACTTCTGAACAACAAAGAGGTTATTTCAAGATGATCGGTAACACAACTCAATTAACTTTCATCACTGATCCTTCTTTCGCTGAAGTTGATGGACCTTGCGATTCCTTAGCTCCTCGTCAAGTTTGTGCTCCCAGAAATGCTCTTCCAGAAACTACTCTCTATGTTCCATTCCAATTCTGGTTCTGTACCAATCCTGGTCTTGCCCTTCCTTTAATTGCCTTGCAATATCACGAAGTCAAGATCAACTTAGATATTCGTCCTATCGATGAATGTTTATGGGCCGTCACCACTTTAAGTTGTGCTGAAACCGGTTCTCACCCAACTTCTGCTACCCAATTCGCCCCAGGTCGTCCAGTTCCAGCTGCTATCGCCTATAACCAATCTTTGGTCGCTGCCTCTTTATACGTCGATTATGTCTTCTTAGATACCGACGAAAGACGCAGATTCGCCCAAAATCCTCACGAATACTTGATTACTCAACTCCAATTCACTGGTGATGAATCCGTTGGTTCTTCTTCCAACAAGATCAAGCTCAACTTCAACCATCCTGTCAAGGAATTGATTTGGGTCGTCCAACCTGATCAAAACGTCGATTATTGTTCTTCTTTAGTCTGTGATTCCGTTTTGTTCAAGAGTCTTGGTGCCCAACCATTCAACTACACCGATGCCATTGATGCTCTTCCAAACGCTATCCATGCCTTTGGAGGTCCAAGTGAAGTTGCTGCAGGTGAATACATTGGTCACGATGGTTTATTCGATGATGCTGGTGCTATTGACATCCAAATCCCAGCCGGTTTTACCGGATACTGGCACGGAACCAATAACCCATACAATGAACCACACTTCGGAGGCCAAAATGTTCCTGTATCAAATCAAGTCAGTAACTTAGACCCTGCCTTACTTTCTCAATTAAGAGATTTAAGTTCCAACGGACACAACAACAACTCTGGTGTTTCTGATGCCGGTACTTTCGTGTTAACTGAAACTTCTCTTGATATGCACTGCTGGGGCCAAAACCCCGTCGTCACTGCCAAGCTCCAATTGAACGGCCAAGATCGTTTCTCTGAACGTGAAGGCTCTTACTTCTCTTGGGTCCAACCATATCAAGCCCACACCAGAAATCCTGATGAAGGTATCAACGTGTATTCTTTTGCCTTGAGACCAGAAGAGCATCAACCATCAGGTACTTGCAACTTCTCTCGTATTGATAACGCCACCTTGCAATTAGTCTTGAGTAACGCAACAGTTGAAGGAACTAAAACCGCTAAGGTCCGTGTCTACGCTACCAACTATAATGTGCTCAGAATTATGAGTGGTATGGGAGGTCTTGCCTATTCAAATTAAACACCATATATCGTGTTATATTTATTTATATATTTTAATAATTAAAAACATAAAAAATTAATTATTAAATACGCTTTTTAATAATAAAAGCAAGAAACAATATAAAGAGATTATCTTAATTAATACATAAATGAGTATTGATATAGTAAATCTTATTGAAAGTAATCCAATTACTGATTTTTCAGGTAATTATCAAAGCAAGTTAGTAGAAAAAGTTAAGAATACATTTACAAATTATGAACAACAGATGTTTTTATCAAGTTTTTATTGTTATTTAAAATATGATTCTAAAAAAGATTATGTAATTGACCTTGATAATGTATGGAAATGGCTTGGGTTTGGACAAAAAGTTAATGCTAAACGAGTTTTAGAAAAAAATTTTAAAATTAATGATGACTATAAATTATTGCTTTGCCAACCGGCAAAGCAAGATGAAAAACCACATGGTGGGCATAATAAAGAAACATTTATGCTAAATATAAATACATTTAAACGTTTTTGTTTAAAGGCTGAAACTTTAAAGGCAAATGAAGTTCATGAATATTTTATAAAATTAGAAAATATTATTTTTGAAACTACTAAAGATGAATGTGAAGAATTAAAATTGCAGGTATTACAACTAGAAAATAAAAATAAAGAAATGAAAGAAAATTTAATAAAACAAAAAGAATTAGAAAGAGAAAAAATATTATTAAAACAATATGAGAATATTGGTTGTATGATTTATGTAATAAAAGTTAAAACGAATGATGATGGAACATATATTATTAAACTTGGAGAAAGTAGAAACGGAATAACTGATCGTTATAATGAATGCAAAAGTAAGCATAAAAATATTTTATTATTAAATTGTTTTGTTGTTGATAAATGTAGAAATTTTGAAAAATTTCTTCATAATCATGATTTAATATATCCCAATAAAGTAACTGATTTAGAAAATCATGAAAATGAAAAAGAATTATTTTTAATCGGTAAAAATTTAACTTATCAAACTTTATTGAAAATTATCGAAGACAATATTGATGAACATAACTATAAAGTAAAAGAATTATTATTAGAAATAGAAAATTTAAAATTAAAAAATAATGGGCAAACTATTAACATGGATAATGAGTTATTAAAAGAAATTATTCAAACTAATAAACTTTTATTGAATAAAGTAAATAGTTTAGAACAAACTAACAAAGAAATCATGGAAAAACTAAATTCACAACAAACCAAAATAGTTACTGGATTTAATCAACAGCTTCCAAATTTAGGACCAAGATTACAAAAAATTAATCCAGAAACTATGCAACTAGTAAAAGTTTATGAATCTGTTACTGAAGCAATGAATGAAAATAAGAATATTAAAAGACCAAGTATTACAAAAGCAGTAAATGAAAATATTATTTATTGCGGATTTCGTTGGTTGTTAGTTGAAAGAAATTTAGACCCCACTATTATTCATAATATTCAGTCAACAAAACAAACCAAATCACAAAATCTCGGATACATTGCAAAACTTAATTCAGAAAAAACGAAAATAATAAATATTTATTTAGACAGAAAAACTGCTGCTAATTTAAATGGCTACAAAAATTCTGGATCTCTTGATAATCATGTGAAAAATGGAACATTAACAAATGGCAACTATTACATATTATACGATAATTGCGATATAAATCTGGTACAAGAATATGAAAATAATAATGGGTGTCCAATATTGTATAAAAATGGAATTGGACAATATAATAATTCTGGAGAATTAATAAGAGAATTTATCTGTAAATATGATTGTATAAAAGAACTTAAAATGAGCGATAAAACTTTAACCAAGTCATTAAACAATCAAATGCCTTATAATGGATATACATATAAAGAATTGGGAAGTAAGTTATTTATTTAAAAAAATTGAAAAATATTTTAACTTATACAACAACCCATATTTATAAATAATAGACATGGATAAATTTTTAAATACAAAGAAAGAACTTGTAATCGTCGAAAAAAGTAAATTTAATAGTTTTTATGAATTATTAAAACCTTATAAAAATATGGAAATGATACCTGTAAATATTATAAAAGATATTATTAAAAATGCATTTGAATCCGCTGAAATATTACACGAATATAATTCATATCATTTAATATTAAAAGTAAAAATTAAAGATTTATTGGAAGCACCTGTAACAAATTGGAAATATAATAGACCTCCAGACATGACAAGATGCAATGATATTGCAAGATATATTTATTTATCTAAAAATAATGTTGATACAATGTTTTATTTAAATTTTAATAATATTAGTCAAACATTTGATATTATTGATGGAATTCATAGATTAACTTCTTTGCGAATTATTCATAAAGAAAATAAAAAACCTCTTGATTTATTAACTCCTAGTGAATTTGGCAATAATTCAGACGCTATTTGGCTATATGATTCATATGTAATGTTAAATATTAGAATAAATTCTGTAAATAGTGATCTAATTGAATTATTTCAAACCTTAAATAAAAGTCATCCTATTCCAGATCTTTATATTAGAGATACAAAAAAAGATAAAAAAGATATTATTGAAAATATCGTTAATAATTGGCAAATAAAATACAAGTCACATTTCAGTTCAAGCAGTAAACCACAAAAGCCAAATGTTAATAGAGACAGATTTATTGATTTATTAGATCATATTTATGAAAAATATAAAATAAAAGAAGATAATAAAGAACTACTTGAAGAATTATTGTATAAAGCAAATACAAACATATCTTTTAATTTACCTCCAAAAATATCAGAAAAAATCCTTGAAAAATGTGAAAATTCAGGTTTATGGCTGTTTATTTATACGAATGAAAAACTTGAGAAAATAATTTAATTATAATACAAATATAACAAAAAAATAATTAAAAAATAAGCAAAAATTAAATTAAATATAATATAATAAATTTTTTTAATATAAACATATTATTATATTATTTTATTTGATAATAATAAGAAGATGTCTGAATTTATTCAAATAAATGGATATAATATAACTCCAGGAGCGGATTTAACTAATGCCGATTTACATGATGCAAATTTAGAAGGAGTAAATTTAACTGGAGCAAATTTAACTGGAGCTAATCTTACAGGAGCAAATTTACAAAGAAGTATTTTATATACCGCTAATTTGACTAATGCAAATTTTACTGGCGCTAATTTAACAAGAGCAAATTTAAGAGGAGAAAGAACAATTTTAACTGGTGCAAATTTTACAAATGCAACATTAGTTCAAATAAATTTCAGAAATTCAGACTTGAATGGAGTAAATTTTGAAAATGCAAATTTAACCAATGGTATTTTAAATGGAGCAAATATGGTTGGGGCAAATTTTCGTGGAGCAAATTTAACCGGTATTCAAATGGGCAGAGCAACAACACAAGGTATGAGACAAGAAGATCTTGAAGGCGCTACTTTACCAGAAAATTTTAACATAGAATTAGTAAGACCAGTTATTGAACGTATTGTGAATCAACGACCTGACGATTTTGTTCCTAGAGGAGATACTTTATTGCATGAAGCTCCTGCATTTGAAATACATAATTATTTCAAATCGTTAAATATTCCTGCCATAACCGCTATTCTAGATGAGTATATATCTTCTCATTCCGATAATCCAAATATCGCAGGAGAATCCGGAAATGAGTTTCAGCCTCTTGTAAATTTTATAAAGAATAGCAATTTGTTTCCCGAAAATGAAAAAACTAATTACATAGATAAACTTAATACTATTTATAATATGATTATTCATTCAAATCCTTTTAGTAAAGAAATTTTCAATAAAAGTTTGCAGTTTGTCTTTAAACAGGATGATGATTTTATTGATCAATATATTCGTATTTTTCAAGATGAATGTTTAAAAGCGCATAGAGGAGGAACTCCCAGTTGTGTTCCCGGAATGATCGAAAGAATTTTAACTGCAATCGGATCAATCGCAGACAATATTTGTATAATTAATTCAGATAAATGTACTCCTGTTATGAAACAATTACAAAAATTATTTAATATAAATTTAAATGATATCTTGAAAGAATGGTCAGAAATATATTTTGAAGGAGGACCAAATCATCAAGAATTACTTAATTTATCTGCTGAACAAAGAAAACAGCATTTAATTGATTTTATTAAAAATAAATATAATAATGCAATTACGCAAACAATACAAAATAGAATTAATGAAGAAATCGAAGCATATGAAAAGATGGGTGTTTTTCAAAATCTTCAATTTGGCGGAAGAAGAAAAAAAAGAACTAAGAAAAATCGCAAACATCCAAATAAAACTAAAAAAAATCGAAAAAACAAAAAAACCAAAAAATCAAGCAAAAGAAAAAGTAAAAGAAAAGTAAAAAAATAAGCTCTATTTAAAATATAAATTACATAAAAATATATATTTTTAATTATAAATTTTTAATTTCCTCCTTTTTTTCTGCAACAATGTACCAATCTGGCTTCTCTCTCTTCTTTTTCCAGCTCGCGATTCTCTGTTTTTCTTCAGACATGTAATAATTTCTGTATGCTTCCACCGGATCTTCGCATTTATATTTATCCGGCATAGCTTGGGCAAATTCTGTTAACCTTTGTTCCTCAAATTTATCGTCACTTGGCATGTGTTCTCTTAAATATTGCGCCATAATATATGACTTGTGAAATTTCTTATCGTTGTGACCATATCTAAAACGCCATTCCTTGTGCAATTCTTCAACCAAATCCAATGTCCAAATAAAATTTGCCTTTGATTTTCTGCACCAAATAGTAACCGGATGATTTTTATGTGCCATCTTGTATATTTTTTCATTGCTTTCTGTATCTTCCGGATCCAATACTCTTTTGGCAGAACATAACATTTGAACTGCTTCTAATAATATTTTGCTCACGTGTTTGTCCATCATAAACTGGGCTATTTCAAGCTGTATCAACGATAGTATAAATAGATTCATCTTAATTCAATTTACATAAACTTTTGATATTACATCCAATATTTTAACAATAAGCGTTTCAATTTTATTTTAAATACTTATTCATTATACTCTTTTTATGGGGCACTAATGTTGACAATAATACTTACATAAAAAGAGCAAAAGGAGTTATATTAGAGTCATAAATTATATTTATTTATTATATATACAAGAATCGATCACAAACGAGATATTATAACTAATAGTGGTTTGCTTCATACTGCGAAATACTGCAATAATGTTTACAAAAAAGGAGCAAAAAGAGCAAACTATTTTTTTGTGATTTTTATCGATTAAAATTATCCAAACCATTTGTCGTAAGATATTTTGGATTAAAATTTTGCGATATTTTTCCCTAGTAATTTGCGCCAAGACTTTTTTCAGAAACTTGATTTTGGACATTTTTAAAATGTCCATTATAGAAAACCTGAAACAATTCCCGAAAAATATACCATGAAAAATGACATGTGACCATAATGGTGTAAATTTTATTTTTAGGTTGATTTTTTTGTTACGATACTTTTTTTTGCAAAAATAGATGGCTCTTTTTATGGCAGTATAAAAATGTTGACAAATACTGACAAAATCGCCTCCTTTTAGTGCCAAAAAGAGCCGTAATATTGATATACGTGTAAGATATTATGAATTATGATCTTATTATAATTATTTATATATATTTTAAATATTACGTAAAAGTAAAATACTCAGTTTGACTTCCGAAAAGGAGTAAAAAGTGCCTGATGAAAATAAGTAACGATTATATTGAAAATTTTAAAGAATAATTACTATAATATTAATTAAATATAATAGTATAAATTTATTTGTTTTCTTCCAGATTTAAAGAACTTGGATTTGCGAAAAATGATTTTAAAGACATGGTATACATTGCGACATTTTGCCCACCATATAAAATTCTATAAGCTCCACGATACATAATTAAAAAATTATAATCTCCTTCTTCGCTATTATCGCGATCCTTAAATACTCCTTCATTGCATTTAATTCTTTCCGCTAACTGACAAATATTGTCTTTTATATGATTTATTTGTAACTTTTGGTAAGTTTGTCTATTTAATTTATCACTTACATTTTTAAATTCAATATTTGGAAAATTTTCTTCCAATATTTCAATTGATCTTGACATATCTTCACTTTGTTCATATGAATTTTCTTCTAATTTCTTATTTTGATCAGCCATAAGACAACATTTTTTGTATTTTTTATTGCTACCGCAATGACACATATCATTGACCTTTGTTTTTGCCATAATATACATATTTACGCAATTATTCTTTATATTTTATATTTTATAAACTATTTAGGCACTTTTTTTGTAAATATAAATATATAAAAATGTTGACAAAAAAAGAGCAACCAATAAATAATAATTTTTATTGCGAATTATGTGACTTCGCATGCTCTAAAAAAAGCAATTATGATAGGCACCTTTCCACAAAGAAACATTTAAATGCATCAAATTGTTTACAAAATAAATGCGATATTGAACAAACAATATTTAAATGTAGTTGTGGGTTGGTATATAAACATCGTCAAAGTTTATCAACTCACAAAAAAAAATGTAAAATAATAAATGCGGTTATATCAGAAGAATTAATTCCACCTGAAGAATCGAAAAATGAATTAAAAGTATTGACTAATTTGGTGTTAGAAGTATTAAAACAAAACAATGAATTACAAAAACAAAATAACGAGTTGCAAAAACAAATGTCTGTATCTTGTAAAGAAACAACTATTAATAATACACATACAAATAGTCATAATAAAACATTTAATTTGAATTTTTTCTTAAACGAACAATGCAAAGATGCAATGAATTTATCAGAATTTGTAAATAAAATACATCTAAAACTTTCGGATTTAGAAAATGTGGGTAAATTAGGATATGTCGAAGGTATTTCACAAATAATAATTAATCAATTAAATGATACAGATATGTATAAAAGACCTATGCATTGTAGTGACGTTAAAAGAGAAGTTTTATATATAAAAGATGACAATAAATGGGAAAAAGATGATCCGAATAATACGAAAATAAAAAAGGTCGTCAAAGAAGTTGAAAAGAAAAATATGGGATTGATAACTGACTGGACTTGTCATCATCCTCATCACAAAGAATCAACCTCGCATGAAAATGACACTTATTTAAAATTAATTATAGCTTCAACAGATGGAGATGAAGATAATGTAAGTAATGTAATAAAGAAAATAACAAAAAACGTAGCCATAGATAAGGATATTAAGGATAATAGAATAATTTCATAATATATTATTTACAAAAAGAATATAAATATTTTTTATATACTTCATATATAATGCAAATATTTGTTAAAACTTTAACTGGCAAGACTATTACTCTTGAAGTGGAACCAAGTGATTCCATTGAAAATATCAAGCAAAAAATTAACGACAAGGAAGGTATTCCGCCTGACCAACAGCGTCTTATTTTTGCTGGAAAACAATTAGAAGACGGAAGAACATTATCAGACTATAACGTACAGAAAGAAAGCACTTTGCATCTTGTGCTCCGACTCAGAGGAGGACTTTTTTGAAGTGTATAATAGATTTTTAAATATAGTGTAAAATAACTTAAAGATAATTTTATACTATATAATATAAATAATAGTTATGACTTCTTGTAATAAGTGTAAAAAAGTTAAAGATATTGAACAATTTATGTCAAATGATAAACAGGTAAAAAATTGTTTTGATTGCAGAGAAATGTCGAGAAAATGGAGAGAAAATAATAAAAATATTGTATCTTTATATAATAAGACCTATAATGATAATAAATCAAATAAAAATGATATAATTTATGTATATGCAAAGAAAAATAATACAGAAGAAGAAGAAGAAGAATGGATAAAATTTAACTCACAATTAGAAGCCGCTAAATTATTGGGATTACACAAAGAAAATATAAATAAAGTGATAAATGGCTCATTAAAAACGACAGGTGGGTACATATTTAAAATAGAAAAAGAGGAAATACAAATTGAAAAGAAAGATTGGAAGGAAGTGAAAGAAGAAAATAATATAGTTGATAAATGCAAAGGCCAGCCATCAAATAAAAGAACATTACATGAAAATATAGATGGAGTTATTGGTAAAAAATGCTGTAAATGCAAAGATTGGAAACCATTATTTGAATATAATAATTGTAAATCACATTGGGATAATTTGAGAGTAGATTGTAAAGAATGTCTTGTTCAATGGAGAAAAGACAATAGAAAAAAAATATCTAATAAATATGTTGAATATGAAAAAAATAGAAAATTAACTGATCCTGAATTTAAATTGGTGAAAACAATTAGAAGTCGTCTCAGTACAGCATTAAAAAGTAAAAACTGCATCAAAAATAATTCAACTATTGATTATTTGGGATGTTCAATTTCGCATTTGAAAGGATATTTAGAAGCAAAATTCAAAGAAGGAATGACGTGGGATAATCATGGAGAATGGCATGTAGATCATATAAAACCATGTGCATCATTTAATTTGACGGATGAATCAGACATAAATAAATGCTTTCATTACACAAATTTGCAGCCATTATGGGCAAGTGAAAATTTAAGCAAAGGAAGTAAAATAATATAATAAAAAAATATTATAATAATTATAATATTTTTACAATAATAAAATACATACAAATATAATTATACATATATTTAATTTTCATCTTCTTCACTATCATAATATTCTTCATCTTCATCATCTTCCTCTTCCATTTGATTAATTTCTTCCTCATCTTCTGGTAATACAACAAACTCATTATTTATCCAAGCCATTTTCTTGCTGTTAAATAATCTGTTCATATTAATGCATTCTGGTTTTTCTTCAAAATTTAATGTTCTAAACAATAAATTTATTTGTTCGTCGTCTCTAAATCTGATAGTATAATCCTGCTGAATATTATTTCTTCCAATTCTTCCCATAGCTTGAATGATTTTATCCTTTGACAAAATCATATCTTTACTGATATATCCGTGACAGAACTGATAATTAGTTCCGTAAATATAATCACTATCAGCAATGATCATGTATAATTTTTGCGTTTCAGCCAACTTTTTCATGATTTCTGTATAGGCAATACTTTTATGTTCGGTAAATACGCCAATGCCGAGTAATAATAGAATTTTCCAACTATCTTCAACATCTTTTAAAAGCATGATAGAAATAACATCTTCTTCAGCAATATTTGATGTGAAAGATCGATCTGTTTTTTGTGTTTCAGCCCATTTATTTATGTGAGGAATTTTATTTGGAATGAATATTGGATTTACTGAAATAATCTTAACATTTTTCTTCATTGACTCTACTTGTTCTTCCATGCCAATAATTTTTGTATTTTTTGTATTTTCTCTTGGTAAAGATTCTTCCTTTTTACTTGTTTTCTTACCAGAAGATTTACCTCCAGTTGATTTAGAGTCATTTTTATTCATAGTTTTGGCCAATTCATCTTCGATTCTCTTTTCAATTTCATCAATCTTTTCATTCAACAGATTATTATATTCTATTTTTTCCGTTAAATCTTGCATAACACTTACTGGAATACTTGCTTGCTGAATACAAAATTTTGCGACTTTATTGACGTCATTCGCCAAGAATATTGTTGGACCATCAGTTAAAGTAAACGCATCTTTTGTGGTAACATATATTCCGCAAGAACCATTATCAATATTTGCGGATTCATTATTTGAAGAAATTATTTGCTGGCTTTGTAATCTTTGCAAAGGTTGTCCTTGATTTAAATTAGATATACTGCTGATACCAGGACCTATACTTGTCGTTTTTTTTATTTTATTTCCTTTATTATCAATATCATTATTTGGAATAATTCTTTTTTCCTTTGTTAATTTTAAATAATTCATTAAACTTATCCATTTTTCTGCATTAATATTTTTCATAACTTTTATGTAATGCAGCTTGATATTCTTCATATTAATATCGTCTAAAGAACCAAAATTTCTTTCAATTTTTGCACTCGAACTAATAAGATTTTCTTTCTCTGCAAAAGCAATAACTTTGGAACATTCATACAAATCCAAATAACGTAATAGAGACAAATTATTTTCACATTCATCGATTCTTTTCTTTACCATGTCAAAATTATCGCTAATATTATGAGGCATAACAACATATCCATTATTATTAATTAGAGGAATAGTTTTACGACAATCATAACTATTAATGGAATGTACTCTTGAATTAGGAAATTTTTTCTTAAAATCGCTTGTCGTTTCCGTTAATTCATGTAAATTGGGCAATGTTGCAGAAGACAAAACCATATTTGGGATAAGATTATCTTTCCAGTTCTTTTGAATAACTTGATGTAAATCATGATTATCATAATCCAAGGTAATAGTTGGTTCATCCCAATAAGTTATAATTTTTTCTTTCTTATTGAAAGCAAGCATATAATACATTGCAGGCAAATATGATTTAATGTCACAAATAATAATTTCTACTTTATCGCCAATGGTATTATCTACTTTTTGAATTCTTCCTGATCTTTTATTTGTAGTGTATTCCTTTGCTGCAAAATAATGTAAACGTACGTCTTCTGAACAAGAACATCCAAATGCAAATGCAATTTTTCTATTTACAGAAATAGCGTTCTTTGCAAGAGCCAATCCAACGTGTCTAGCAGCACAAACAAATATAATTCTATTATTTTCAGATAATCCGATGGGAGTTAATGTTTTTCCTGTACCAGTGGGAGCAATATATAAAATTAATTTAGGATGTTCAGATTTGCATATACTAAATATTTCTTTTTGATGCTCAAATAAAGTCATGTCTTCATATTTCAATAAATTAAAATTACGTTCAATATAATCCGGAGAATTAGCTATAATAGAAGTTAAATCAATCTTTTCTTCATAATGTTTTAGTATTTGTTCAACTATAGACTTTATATTTTTATTAATATCTAGAATATTGTATTTATTAAGTTTGTAAAGTGTAAAATAATAAAATATCCATTTGTTATTTTTATGACGCTTTTCTTCAAATAGTTTATCAATATATTCAATCAAAACATATTCATATATTGCACTTTTATTTTCAATATTTGAATTAATTTGCAAACGAATAAGATCAGCGCTTTTTATTTTTTTATTAGATTCAATTTCCACTTTAATAAAATCTTTTTTGTATTTTTTAATTATATTATTAATCAATTCATTAAAATATTTATTATATAAATAATCTTCAATTTGCTTTGTAGGAGTTATTTTTAAATAACTTATTAAAGATAAGTTCTTATTATATTTCATATTGACATCCTTATAACCATTTATAATGAGCTTTAAGATCTCAATTTCATTTTGATTTACGGGAATTTCCAATGCATCCCATTCAGACTTGGTTAATTTGCGTTGCTTTAAATCCATTTTAGTTATTTATTATAATATATTTATACTACACCTTTAAATATGTTATTATTAATCAATTTTTATTTTAAATAAAAAATCAATAATAAATATATATAAAAATTTAGATATAAAAGGTTTATATGATTTTTTAAAAATATAATAAAATATTTACACGCAATTAAGCCAATGGACTAATATTGAAATACTTTTAATTTAAAAAAAAATTGATAAAATTATTTAAAGTTAATAGTGTATATTATTATATAACTTTATTTTAAACAACATGTTTAACTCAAATCAACTAACTTGCATTGAAGGCAATATTGGATCAGGCAAAACAACGCTATTTAATAAACTCAAGGAATATTATAAATCTAATTCCAGCGTTATATTTGTCGAAGAACCAGTAAATCAATGGGTAAAAATTAAAGATAAGGAAGGAAATACTATGTTAAAAAAATTTTATGAAAATCAGGAAAAATATGCGTTTCCTTTTCAAATGATGGCCTTTATTTCAAGACTTAGTTTATTAAATAAGGTATTAAAAGAAAATAAAAATGCGATAATTATATCGGAAAGAAGTTTATATACAGATAAATTTGTTTTTGCAAAAATGTTACACGATAAAGAATTAATTGAAGATGTAAATTATCAAATATACAATAGTTGGTTTGAAGAATTTGCAAGAACTATTAATGTTGATAATATAATTTATGTAAAAACTGATCCTGCAATTTGTTCAGAGAGAATAAATATAAGAGCAAGAGAAGGTGAAAGCACTATTTCTTTGGAATATTTGAAAGATTGTCATAAATATCATGAGGATATGTTAAAAGATATGAGTTCGTATAGTTTATATAAAAATAAAATAGTTTTAGACGGAAATGAAGATGTGTATAAAGATCCATTTACATTTAATAAATGGATAAATCAAATAGATCAACTAATTTTAAAAAATAAAAATAAAAGTGATGAAAAAATAATTTATAAAAAACATATTGATTTATTTATCGAATGCTTAGAAAATTAGACAAAATAATATTTAATCTTATTTTAAATATTATATAAAAACTATCATATTATAAAGCCTCATGAATAGGCAATACTGAATTTTTTTTAGTTTGATCAGACGGATTGATGCTAAAATTTACTTCAATATCTTCGTCGCTATGAGTTTTATTTCTTTTACCAAAGAAATTTTTTATTTTCTTTTTATTTATTCCAACAAATTCATAAAATCTATAGCCGGATACACATATTGCAATAAATGTTAGAAAGAAGAATATTCCCAAAATTATAGATGCAATCATTAATTCACGATTACCATTATTATTATTATTTGAAGAAATAGTATGTGTTGAATTACGTAAAATATTTGGTCTATAACTTGGTATTTTCGATATAATAATTTTGGTTGCATTTATAGTTGGATACATAGTTGGAAATTCACTTGGACTATAGGTTCTATTATATGTTGGAAATTTACTTGGACTATATGTTTTATTATATGATGGCAATAAACTTGGATAATTGCTTGGAATTATAGTTGGGGCGAAACTCGGAGCATAAGAAGAATAATTTGTGGGAGATAAGGTAGGGTATAATGTGGGTTTTATTGTTGGAGGACATGAAGGAATTCCACTAGACGGACTATTTGTGGGAAAATTTGTTGGTATATTTGTGGGTTTAATAGATGGTATAATAGATGGATTTATGGTTGGCATAAAAGTGGGAGAATTAGTTGGAGAATTAGTTGGTTCTGTTGTGGGATCTATTGTTGGCACATTTATGGGCATGTAAGTTGATGCAATAGTTGGGGTTGTGATATTTACAACCAACATTTGTGAATTTTGAACTTTTACGATACCGATATTTTGTATGGAAGGCATTGGAACATTTACTTGAGATATGAGTTTTTTTAAATAATCGATAAGAGTATTCGTTGTAACACTATTCAATATAGTATTTAATAATAATTGATATAGTAATTTTGGATCAGCTGAAAATAAACTATATATACCAGTTAATGGTATATCAATATTAAATGCTATTTTTACTTGAAAATCTTGTAATTTTAATGCTTGGGTCAAAGGAATATTTATGAAACTATTATCCCAACTTATAAAATTTTTTGATATATTAAATCCATATGCAACAGATTTTAATAATAATAATTTGGTAATATCATCAAAATATGTCGTATATATTCCATTAAAGGTAATATTTGATTGAAATTTAATTATTTTTAATATAGTGGGATATGTTGGAGCCGTCGTTTGTTTAACACTTGGCGATAATGTCAATATATCATTATTATATGAATTATAATATATTGTATATTCTTTTGAATATTTATTGTTAGACAATAATATACTATAACTATTTATAAAATTACTAGATTGTTTAATAGAATATTGTAAACTTGATATTTTTTGTGTATTTGAATCATAAGAACAAGAGTAGGAATGTGCTTTATTTAAATAGACATTCATACAAAATAATGCGATGCAAATTATATTTTTTAAGGACATTTTAGTATATTTATATATTAATATTTATATATTTATAAATAAATATCAATTTTATTATAATATTTGAATATTATATACTTAACGGCATGAAAAATAAAACTAAAAAATATAAAAATAATAATAAAACAAGAAGTAAAAAAGGAGGTATAATATTTAAAGAGGCACCAGATGTGGCATTTTACACTTTTTTAATAAATTCTAATATAACATATGTTAGTGAAGGTACTTTTGGCATAACTTTTAAAGCGACTTTAAAACCAGGTATAAAATCTCCTTATATCAGTATACAGGATATAAGTGGTAATTCCTATGGAAATCTTGTAAATACTTTATTGATAAAAATGTCTTTTATTCATTTTAAAAATAAGGGAGAAACTGAAAAAGATATAACTATCGATATGCCATCATTTCATATTGATATGGCATCTGTTGAAGAACAAGATTTTAAAGACGAAATAAATACCCAAGTTGATATTTTTTTTAAAACCATAAGTTATTTGCAGCCAATATGTCCATCAATAGTTTTTTCAAATATATATACAAATACTCATGAAATTGGTACATTATTACAAGTTATGATTAGAAATTCAGGCGATAGAAAAACAAATAATATATTAAAAGAAATTTATGAATTAGTGAAAGACGGAGAAATAACATCATACGGAATTATTGGAATGGAATTTGCACAAAATTATGTATTATTGAGTAAATTAAAAGATTCTCCAAATTTTAATGGATATGTTATGATGACAATATACATATTATTACAATTAGCAGTTCAAACTGGATATAATCACGGAGATTATCACACAGGAAATATCTTTATAAATCCAGATAATGAAAATTATTTTAAAAATTTTAAAGGAAGCCCCTTATTAATTGATTATGGATTAGCATATAAGATACCTCCTAATATATTAGATGAAATAAAGGAATTATATAAAGAAGAAAGATATATTGACGCAATGTCAAAAATTTGTGATTTAAATAGAAAAGATAATTTAAATATGAGAATGTATAATAATTATTATGGATATGTTTGCGGAACATTTAATTCTGTTATAAATAAACCTGCACCAGGATTTTCAAATAATATAAATGATATAATAAAAAGAATAGTCAAAAAAAGAGAAGAAGCTATTGACATGAATGTAAAGATATTTGAAAAAAAACACGATAATAATCCTGAAGTATATCCATTATTACCATTATCAAATGAAGTAAAAAATAAAATGTATAATGGAATGATTGGAGGTAAAAAAAGAAAAAGAAATATAAAAATTAAAAAAAAAACTAAAAAACGATAAATTTATATATACATATTTATATATAAATAAATGGAAGAAAGAAAATTATTAATAGTGTTTGATATTGACGAAACATTAATACAATATATACCGGGAAAATATTATGATTTATGGGTTGAAAGAAAATCTTCATTTGAACCCGATTCTTACGTAGAAAAAATGAGTAAAGACGGAAAAACAAATGTTATTATATTTAGACCAAAATTGGAACAAATGATGAATTTATTTAAAGATAATTCATTTTTTGTTCCTGCCTTGTGGACATATTCGGAAAGAGATTATTGTGATTCAATAGCCAAAGCAATAATACAAAGATATAATTTGCCGGAAAATTTTTTTTTATTTAAAAAAGGAGCAGAAGATATTGACGAAGACGTTGGTATACCAAAAGACTTAAATGTTGTATATGAACAATATCCATTATTCAATAAATTTAATACTATACTTGTAGATGATAGATATGGAAATATTAATAATGAATCAAATTTACATAATGGATTATGTATACAACCATTTGCGCCTTTTGGTGCTGAAAAGGTTAGAGAAAAATTAGCTGAAGAAGAATTTAGAAATCAATTAAACGATGATGTTTTCACTTCAGTAATAAATATCGCAAATGCCATTAAAAAAGATATAGAGGGTTGTGATGAAGAAGATTTTCTAACAGGATTTAAAACAGAACCTGTATTTGCAGAAAAAAGAGTCAAGCGTATGGGATTAGAAAATTTTTATCAAACTTTTGCTGTACAATTTACAAAAGTTGTTAGTATAGGAGTGCCTTATTTAACAAGAAAGTTTATATTAATACCAAATTATGATGAATTTCCCGTAAAAATGGGAGGAAAATTAAAAATTAAAAGAAAAACAAGGAATAAAGGAAAAAAAAGAAAATATAAAACTAAAAAAAGACACTAATTAAAATAATTTTTACAAATATAAATAAAATACAAATATTAATACAATTTTTTAACAAACAAATTGTGGAGGGCAATACATATAATAGTCAATAGCATTATGCAAATAATCAATATTATTTTCCAAATATTCAATATATTTCATGGCATGTTCGAGATCTTGAGGATAACGTTCCATAACTTGCTCATAAATTTCCATTTCGCTTAACATTTCTTCCAATTCGCAATCATCCATTTCATCAAGAATTTGTTCCATTTCTTCATCAGGATCTGATATCGGTTCTTCAGCGGAAGTCTTTAAATCTAAACATATTTTTCTGCCATTTACTATTTGTTTAGTGGATTTATTTTCGTAAACTTTCCAATACCAGGGATCATTATAAAATATTTTTGCTTCTTTTTCAGGATTAAGCACATTTTCATAAAAATTCTTGGAAGCAACATTGTCAAACCAATAATCAAAATGAACATAGGCGCAAAAGTAAGGATTAAATTTTGAATCTAATTTACTAACGATATCAACATGATTTACCTTACCGATACGAGACTTTTCAAAAGTACTCTTTATCATTTCTTCAGTAATATTACCAAAAATTCTGGGAATGTATAAACTGATGTTCTTAGTAGTGGAGGCGTTCATTTTTAAGCTTTAGCGATGGTTTCTAATTATTAGTAATAATATCAATAATTAGGCTAATAAGTATTTCAATTTTTTTTTAATTCAAAAATAAAATTAAAAAATAAGTTAATTTTCCAAATAACAAATATTTAAAGTGCTTTTTGTTTTAAATTTAAGTAAATCTAATTCTTTAGAAGTAGTTGGAAATAATTCTGCGCCATAAACATCTTGCAATAAAAGCCATTCAAACAATCCTCCAGTATAAATATAAATATTATAAAAACCAAGAGTTAATAGTTGATTATATTTTTTGGTCACTTGTTCATCATTCACATTACGTCCATAAACGACAATTCTAATGTTTCTACCTTCATTTAAATACTTATTAATAATTTTTTCTTCTTGATTAATGGGAGTTGTGTTTTTAATTAAACAATTTTGTTCATTTTCTGGTAATGTATTTATAAGTAAATATGTTTCTGGATTTTTAATGATAGTCTGCATATCTTCAAAGTTTATTTTTAACATAGATGGAGTATTTCCCATAAATTTATTTAATATTAATATAACTATAGAGTTATATTTATAATAATTTTATTTAAATTAATAATTTTAAAATTCAAAATCAACTACTACGGGAAAATGATCGCTATTATATTTATTACAAAGTTCGCTATATCCATGATATATGAAGACATTTTTTACGAATTGATTTATTCCATCTGAAACCAAAATATGATCAATCATGGAAAAATCCTTTATACTTGAAGTATCACAATTATCGTCGGAATCGTACCAATCGCTGTATCTTTTGTTTTGATTTATATATTTTGCCAAATTTGTTAGTTGATATATATTTGAAGTACCATTTTTTCCTTTAATTATTTCAAGAACTTTGGATATAGGTTTATCATTATTAATATCCATCACTTCATTATCAAAATCATTGAAATCTCCAAGCATAATCACTTCATAACCTTGAGATATATGAGATGCAATAATAGTTTGTAAAACTGATGCTTGCGCTTCTCTTTCAGAACATCTTGTCGGATCGGTTGGAATCGCCAGTAGATGAGCTCCAATGATTGCCGTTTTATAACCGCCAATATTAAAATAAGAAATGTAATGTTTACTAACACCTTCTGTTCCGGGTTTACCAGTATATCCGCAATTTGAATCAGGGATAGGATAAGAATATTTGTCATTGATACGAAATAGAGAACTAAGAGGGTCAATTTTAGTTAACATGCCAACATTTTGACCAGTAGCAGTGTCAGTACCTTGTATTAAATAAGATTCATAACCGGTATTTAGAGATTCTTTAATAATATTTAATTCATCACAACCTTCGATTTCGCAAAAATTTATGATATCTGGATCCAAATATCTAACAATATTTTGAACATAGTTCATATGAGTTTCCGCTTGGCTTTGATTTTTCCAAGTGCAACCATTGCCAGGACAATCCATTTGGCTGTAATAATCAATAAAAAGCCATTCGACATTATATTGGACTAAACGCAGCTTATTTTTATTTATTCGTCGGTCATTTACATTTGAAATTACGGCAGGACAATCTTTATCTGCATTAGCAGTGTAAATGATGAAAATGATGGCTAAAAAAAGGTATATCATATATATTTATATAATAATATAAAAATAACTTTAATATATTATAATAATGTCATTAGTTGGACCACCAAACCCCAAAATGTATTCGAATTTTCAGGATACAAAGCAAATGAAGATGATGAATATTTCTATAAAGAATTCCATTTCTATTGAAGAACACACAAAAAGAAATGATACTGGTGATTATTTTTATGTTGAAAGTTTTGGACTTGGAAATATTGCAAATACATCAAATTATGAGTATAAAAATGATAAAAAAGATATATCCTTTATGAATTTAATTTAAGTCGCATTTGCATACCTAAAAAAATAACCTTTAGTAGGTGTCTTTTTTTCTCCTCTACATTGGTTACTAATGCTTGTAACACCAATGTTTAATGCTCTTGAACATTCTACTATTGACATAAAATTATTAATTCTATTCATATCTAAATCATATTGTATAATTTCTTTAGTGCAATTAGATAATCCAATATTTATTTTATGCATATTATTTTCTAAACATGTAGCCCATTCTAAGTTTTCAAGATTATTATTTAACTTATTTCCGTCTATATGATTTACAAACTCTTTATTATGAGGATTATCTAAAAATGTCAATGCAATTAATCTATGAAGTAAGTATTTTTTTTCGTTTATTCTTATTCTATAATATCCAGATATTGGATTATCATTTAACAATATAATTCCATTATTATTTTTTATACGGCCAAAATTAGATACACTAAAATTATCATTATTGACAATATCATTTGGAATTATTTTCCAGATTTCATTATTATTTATATTGTCCACAACTTTTACGTATTCCCATTTAAATCCATATGCTTCTTTGCGATTATTACGCGCAACTGCACAAATTTTTGATGATATATTGCATATTTTTTTTATATCTTTAATAGTAGTTAAGTTATTTTCCATAATCCATATTGATGCATCTGTTATTGAATTGTATTTTTGTATAATTATATTATTATTTTTACATATTCTATAAATTGGTTTATAAGTAGTTTGTTTTAATATTTTTGTTGTTTTATAAACATGTTGATTTTGTTCACTCATACTAGCCCATTCTAAATTATTAACATTATTATCTGATTTTATTCTATTTTTATGATTAATCGTGGGCTTATTTTCGATATTAGGTAAAAATGCAATTGCAACTAATCTATGGACTCTACAAGTATATTGTTTTTTGTCTGAATCTAATAAAGAAACTCTTAAATATCCTGGATTATCTTTTTGCAATTTTAATTGTTTCCCAAATATATTTCTAATATTTCCTAAATTACTAACTTCGTAATTTGGAAAGTTTTCAATGGGTTTCCATTCTTCTTCCATATAATTATTACTAATATTATATTTAAATAGTTTTATACATAATTATTTATTAATTTCTTCATTTTTTAATTTTTCTTTTCTTTTTAAATATGCGTTTCTTCTATATTCTTTAATTTTTTCTGGGTTTTCTTCATTTAATTTTTTTAAATAATTTGCACCTTGTTCTTTTACTTTATCTTTATTCTTTTCATAATATCTTTTATTACTGGGAGCATTTGTATATTTTTTTAAATGTTCTTTTAATGTAATATTTTCTTTTTCTAATTCATTTATTTTATTTTTTAATTCATTTATAATATCAATGTAATCCATTATTAATATTATATCAGTTATCTTTATATAATTTACATACCAAATGTTGAAAATCCGTTTAGAACTGGGACTGGCATAGTATCCGAATTAAAGGAGCTATAATTAGGTACTTTTTTGCACTCAAAAGATGGCTCGGGACAACGAGCGCACGGGGCACATGGTGGGCACTTGCTCACATCTGTATTATTTGGACACTGCATAATTGGTTCGGGACATTTTGGTATTACAGGCGGGACAACTTCGGATTTCAAAATATAAAGATCTTCTTGTCCTGGTGGTATTTGGCTTTTTGGAATACCTTGAGGTAATGAATTATAATATGCGCTGGAATCATAATTTGTGCCTGATCCTGTGCCTAAATAAGAACTTGATGATTGTGTAGTTGGAAAATTAAAAGCACTTGAATAATCGCTTGATGATGAATACATCATGGATGAATCGCTGGAGTTTGTAGTGGATGTATCTGATTGTTGTGGTTTATAGTCACCTTGTCCAGCATAAATAATTTTATTTCCGTCGGGAGTTGTTATTTCAACGGCCATTTGTCCGGAAGAAGTTGTTATAATTTTTGCACTTCCTCCATTTGGACCATAATAAGATTTTTCGGTAGGTTGATTAAGATTCATGTTTATATAATAAATTTCAGTTGTTCCATTTTTACTTGTTGTTACAATAACATCGTTATTATCGGTTTTTATAATTCTGGCAGTTCCTCCATCAGGGCCATAAAAAATAGTTGGATAAGAAGTACCAGAATAGTGATTATAATTATCAAAGGATGTATCACTTCCACCTGTAGAAGATGAACCTGAAGTACTTGATGTTGAAGTGGATGGAGTCGTAAAAGTTATTGGGTTACTTCCGTTAGATGGAACAACAAAAATGGTTTTACTTCCGTCTTGCATTTCAGTGATGGTTGCGGTATTTCCATTTTTGCCGACATAAGTAGTTATCGTATCATTACTTTTTTGAAATGTTTCAGTACTTCCGTCGCTATAAGTGATAGTTAAACCGGAAGAAGGATCTAAAACCGCGGTTTCTCCATTTGGACCAGTTAAAGTCATTGATCCTGAATTGTTTGTAAATCCTTCATAATAGCAATTTCCACCTAAAATGCTACAGAATATTAAGCCAAACAATAGAATTAAAAAAAGAAATAATAATATGTTTTTCATTATATATATTTTATATAGTGAAAATATTTAAAAATATAATTGATTTGTTTTATTACTTAAATATTAATACATAAGACATAGATAAACATGAGTAAAAATAAAGACTATATTGCCGCCGAAATCATAGATGATAGTGATGAAGATAATAATGAGATTGCAACAAATGCAGTTATTACTGAAGAACCAAAGAAAAAAAGACAAAGAAAACCCGCATTATTACTTGAACCTTTTTATTATAAAGAAGAAGATGAAAATTACTCTAAAATAGAGATTGGAATAGATGAAGTCGGTAGAGGCCCTTTATTTGGGAGAGTATATAGTGCCGCAGTAGTATTGCCTAAAGATACAGATTTTGATTTTACAAAGCTGAAAGATAGCAAAAAATTTCATTCAAAAAATAAAATAAATGAAGTATCTGAATATATTAAAAAAAATGCTCTTTATTGGGCAATAGCTTATGAAGATGAAGTTTGTATTGACAATATAAATATATTACAAGCAACACAAAGCGCAATGCATAAAGCTATAGCAGAAATAAGAAAACAAATGGATAATAAGAACGATAAACAAAAAGAAAATATATTTATACTTGTGGATGGTAATTATTTTAAACCAGTTGTGAGTTACGATAAATCTACAAATAAATATAATACGATTGAATATTTGACTATTGAAGGAGGGGACAATAAATTTTGTTCAATTGCAGCTGCATCAATATTGGCTAAAGTTGCAAGAGATACATATATTGATAAATTATGTGAACAAAACCCAGAATTAATTGAGCATTACGGAATTGATAGCAATAAAGGATACGGCTCAAAAAAACATTTGGATGGAATTAAAGAACATGGTATAACAAAATGGCATCGAAAAACTTTTGGAATTTGTAAACAATATAGTTAATGGATTAAGCAGAACACATTTCGCAAATATCGTCACTCTTATTTTTATTTGTTGGTGATTTATTAGATTCAGGCTCAATCGTAAATTGCTGAGCCTGATGTTTGGCTCTGCGTCGTAAATAATATATTCCGGTTTTTAAACCTTTTTTCCACGAATAAAAATGCATAGAAGTTAAAATATTATACGTTGGATCTTCAATCCATAAATTTAAACTTTGACTTTGACAAATAAAGGCACCCCTATCGGCTGACATATCAATCAAATGCTTCATAGGAATTTCCCAAACTGTTTTGTATTTATTTCTTATATGTTCAGGAATATGGGTTAATTGTTGGATACTTCCGTTATTGGCAATGATGTTATTCTTTATTTTTTCATTCCACAAATTTAATTCAAGAAGATCCTTTATTAAATATTTATTTGGAACAACAAATTCTCCAGCTAAAGTGCTTCTACTATAAATATTACTTGTTATAGGCTCAAAACATTCATTAAATCCAAGAATTTGAGAAGTACTTGCAGTTGGCATAGGCGCAACCAATAAAGAATTTCTAATACCATGTTTTATAATAGATTCTTTTAATGAAGTCCAGTCATATCTGTCACTTGGAGTTACACCCCACATATCAAATTGCAATATTCCCTTTGAAGCAGGAGACTCTTCAAAAGATGCATATGCTCCAAGATATTCTGATTTTTCTTTTCGGTGATCTCTGTATTTATATTCTGGTGCATATTGTGTAATTTCATATCTTGCACCTATTTCATATAAATGTTGCATTTCTGTTTTTCTTTCAATAGCAATTTCATTACTTTTTTCTAATGACGCATGATAAATGGTTTCAAAAATTAATTTATTTATTTCCTTTGCTTTTTCTGAATGAAATGCAATATCCATTAAAATAAAAGTATCAGCAAGTCCTTGAATTCCTATTCCAATAGGTCGATGCATTATATTACTTCTTTCTGTTTTTTCCGTCGGATTAAAATTTATGTCAATAATTTTATTTAAATTGTTTGTGACAACTTTTGCTACATAATGAAGCTTTTCATAATCAAACATTTTTGTTTTTATATCTACAAAACTTGGCAAAGCAATACTTGCCAAATTACAAACGGCGGTTTCACGCGCGTTAGAATATTGAATAACTTCACAACATAAATTAGATGATTTAATTGTTCCTAAATTTTTTTGATTAGACTTATTATTGCATGCATCTTTGTATAAAAGATAAGGAGTACCAGTTTCCATTTGTGAATCCAATATTTTAAACCATAAATCGCGCGCATTAATAGTTTTTTTTTGTTTATTTTCAATTTCATATTTATAATAAAGCTTATTAAAAGCTTCTCCATATACATTATCAAGTCCAGGACATTCATTTGGACAAAAAAGACTCCAGGTTGAATCTTCCTTCACTCTCTCCATAAATAAATCAGGAATCCATAAAGCATAAAAAAGATCTCTTGCTCTCATTTCTTCATCTCCGTGATTTTTTCTAAGCTCAAGAAATATTTCAATATCTGCATGCCAAGGTTCCAAATAAATCGCAAAAGATCCATTTCTTTTACCTCCTTGATTTATAAATCTGGCAGTATCATTAAAAACCTTTAACATTGGAACCATTCCACTTGATTTTCCATTTGTACCCTTAATAATGCTATTAGTTGCCCTAATATTATGTATATGTAAACCAATTCCTCCTGCCCATTTCGATATTTTAGCGCAATCTTTTAAAGTATCAAAAATACCTTCCAAACTATCTTCTTGCATACCAACTAAAAAACAAGAACTAAGTTGACTATTTTTTGTTCCAGCATTAAAAATAGTAGGAGTAGCATGAGTAAAATATTTTTGACTCATTAAGTCATATGTTTCTTTAATTAAAATTAAACTTTGAGTATTTTCAAATAAATATTTAGTCATGTGTATTCCAATAGCCACTCTCATCCACATATGTTGAGGTCTTTCAATAGATATACCATTAATTTTTAATAAATAAGACTTTTCTAAAGTTTTAAATCCAAAAAAATCAATTAATTTATCTCTTTCATAATCAATCATTTCTTCTAATTTATCTTTATTTCTTTCAATAAATTCCCAATAATCTCGACTAATTACTGAACAAGGATTTCCATTAATATCAATATAATTATATAATTTATTCATGGTATTATAAAAACTTGAATCCGTATTTTTGTAATGGTTCGATATTAATATATGAGAAGCCAAAGTTGCATAATCCAGATGGGTTGTAGATAAAGATGCACATTGATCGGCAGTTAATTCGTCAATTTTTGTTGTGGAAATAGTATCGTATAATTGATCAATGACTTTCATTGCAAGAGAAGAAACATTTATATGAATATTTGCTTCTTGCGCTATTTTTTTAATTCTATTTAATATTTTGTCGAAAGATATCTCTTCCAATTCGCCATTGCGTTTGGTGACTCTCATTTCATCTGTATTCATAACTTACTTGGTTAATATTAGTCAAATCTGTTTAAGTGAATTTTTTTATTAAAAAATATATTTTATATAAGTATTATATAATATATTCAAATGAATAAAATGTATTATAGTATATTAATTTTATTGCTTGTAATTTTTATTGGAATTTCTTTAGCTCCATTTATTAAAAAATATATGTATGAACCATTCGATAATTATAATTTAAATAATGCAGGTTCTTATCCGGTAATGGATAAATTACCATTACTAACAAGCTCCTATCCATATACTGGTAATAAAAATGTATCTAATGAAAATTCAAGTACAAATTGGTGGTACTATCCAATATTTACTGAAGGTTCATATAACCAAATAACAAATAATTTGCGTTATAGAAGAAATCCAGACGATGGAGAATGTTCTAGAGCTGAATTTTGTGGAGCTTTATATAAAGATATTAAAAATAAATCAAATTATATTTATCCTCTTCCAGAAGCTGAAACAGGTTCTGGTGCGAGAGTAAATTATTATAGAGCAACACCAAATTTATTATATCAAACTATTAATACAAATGAAAATATATTATATTAATTCATATAATCATCTATGGTAAATTTATAGCAACGTATTTTTGGAACGTGTGCAATAACAGAAGATATAAAATTATGGTTGTCATCAATAAATATTATATCTTCATATTCTTCCACTTCATCTGACATAAAATTTTTTATAAACTCTCCTTTAGTTACAATATTTTCTGTATAATTAATATTATATTTTTTACCTTCTAATCCAATGATATTTAAATCTTCTATTGTTTTTACGTGATATTTTACGCTTCTGGCGGTTAGAAAACATATTCTTGATTCAGGATGTATTTTTTTTTCCATATTTTGAAATCCTGTTTTATCTGTATGTTTATAACTATGTCGATTAATTAATTTATAATATGTTTTATATTCTTTATAACGTCTATAAATTTCTTGTTTATTATTTTTATCGATTAATTGTCTTTCAATATCTGATTTTATGAAATTATTAATTTTATCATAAGGTACATCCAAAGTAAGTATAGTATCATCAATATCGCAAATAATTAACGTCTTTTTTGTATTATCAATATAAATTTGATCAAATGATTTTATTGTTGTAAACATATTTATTATATATAAAAATTAAATATAATTTTATATATTTTATCAATTTTTTTATAAATTAAAATTATAAAATTGAAATATTATTTAAATAATATTTATTTATTAAATAATATAATGTCATTAATAAATATTATTCGAAAGAAAAATGCACCTATAGTTCCCTCAGAAGATAAATCAATAATAATAAATAAAAATATATTGCCACCAATTAATAAGAAAAATACAGATATTGATCAAATAAAATTATTTGAGGTAAATATGAATAGAGAACATAAATATGAAAGCATTATTCCCTGGAAATATATGGGATTAGAATCGGGTGAAATAAATATAAAAACAAATAAAATATTTTGTATAGATGAAAATGGAGAAAAGCACACATATAATCAATATATTAAGATGAATTAATTTTGTTTACGAGAAATTTTCCCAATAAACATCCATTACCCAATAAATTATCGTCATTATTTGCATAACCACTTTCTTTTTTTTCTCTTTTATTTGGAGCACGATGTTCGTATCCATGAATACGTTCGTGTTCTATTATTTTCCATATATTTTGAATATCTTGTATATTATTCTCAAACCATATTTTATTTCTTGGCACAAGAACACAACTAAATTCATCCATTTTCCAATAAATATTTCTCAACCATGTCAATTCTTCATATTTATCCATCATTTCTTCCTCCCATTCTGTGAAATCTTCCAATGTATCAATATCACATGGTTGATAAATGTAAAGCGGATTTCCATTATTTTTAATAAACTGAATGATAACTCCTTTTCTTTCGCCTTTTTCCGTCTGCATGAATTCTCCGTCTTCCATAAAAGCATCAAAATCTTCATATTCTGAAAATTTAGTTTCAATAAAATCGCATTCATCCAAATCACAAACTTCCATCTGTAATTGCATTTGTATCCAATATTCCTTTTTAGGTACCCCACTGATTTCTCTATTCACAATATTTTTTATTTCAACCATTCTACCATATCTGTCACTATTTTTATCAATATTTATTCCATCTGGCGAAGCACCAAGAAATGAATATTTAGGATGTTTAATGCATCCGAATTCACCCAATTTTGTTTGATAAGTAAACTCATAAATCATAGCAGTTAAAGGTTCATATTTTTGACCCCAATGTAAAGTTGTATTTGTATTTATCATACTTTCTTGCGATACTTGTGCAGAATCATTTGAATCAAAAATAGGCATTGGTTGACATTTTTCATATATTAGTTGATTTTGTGCACTTTGACTTTCAAATGTCTTGTACGCATTACTTGCAGTAATTAAATTTCGACGATAAGTATACCATTCTTTTGTTCTTTGTTCTGGTTGGTAAACATTTGATAAATATTTTAATTGTTTTTCAATCTTTTCAATATTTGGTCTGGAAACAATAAATGTCATAGGATGAGATCTAACAGGCATTATATTATCAAAAAATAATTTTTCAGCAATATCAAATACATTACCAAGTTGTTCAATGAATTCTTCCCTTTCTTCATCAGGAAAAGGTGTATCGACCTTTATTATATTATTTTCAAATTGTTGAATCATTAATTCCATGACATGATCTTTGAAATCTTCGTGAAAATCTTCTTCACTTATAGACTTTGGATTGTAGTCGATATATTCGCTCATAATATGAAGTATTGTTTCTAATAAATCCATAAATTCTTCATCGTTTAATATATCTTCATTTTCTATAGTATTAATTATATCATTTATATCATGAATATTCATTTTATATAATTATATAATATTACTTTTATATGATTATAATATTTATTTATATTCTATTAATAGTCTTTTAATTCTCATCTTCTGAATCATCTGCATTATTTATATTTTTTAAAGTACCATTATTCTTTTTTGGTGCCAAATTTTTTATAGTGGAAGATCTTTTATCAATATTTTTTAAGGAAAAATTATTTTGATTTTTATTGAAATATAAAGCAGGTATATCCTTTATCATTCCAGTTGTTTTATCATAGTTAACGTCTTTAACTCTACCCAATTTTTTTCTAGATAAACAATCTTTAAAAAATGCAATTAAACTATTATATTCGATATCATTTAAATTATTTTCAGTCTTATAAACTTCACCAAATATCATGAGTTTTTTTAATTTCATAGTTTTATCCATTTTACTCCAAGGTTCATTTGAATTATTGCTTTTTTCAAGTTCCAAAAACTTATCCAAATTTTCCAAAGAAGAAGAGTTTTTAGAAGCATTTGATGAAGCCCATGGTGTACCTGAAATGTACATATTTTTATACTTTAGAGTTTTAGATTCAGCAGTTTCACTTTCATTAGATAATTCCATCTTTCTTTTATATCTTAAGTTAATTTTAAATTATTTTTTAATTATAATATAGATATAATTTCAGGTATATTTAGTTAAATAATTATTCGTGCATATAATATAAGTATTTTAATGGAAAATACAGATAAAAAAATAATATTTGAAGGAATAACAAACCGATACCAAATAAAAAAATTGGTTGAAAAAAAAGAAAAAAAATCGAGACAAGTTGCAAAAACATGGAATATCAAAGAAAACGATAAAGAACATGATACTCAATTAAATATAATACGTAAATTAATAGAAGAAAAATATAATGCATTAAAAATAGATAATCATACACATAAAGTTACAATATCTCATTTAAAATCAAAGTTAGCTGGCTATAAACATCAAGACGTATTAAAAAAAGTATATCAAGAAGATAATTTCATAACTTTTCAAAAACTATTAGAATTATTAGTTGAATTTGAATTAAAGTGTAACTATTGTAAAAGAGAATTATATATTCTTTATGAATATGTTCGTGAACCAACACAATGGACATTGGATAGAATAGACAATGACCAAGGACATAATACAGGAAATCTATTGATATCGTGTTTAGAATGCAATTTAAAAAGAAAAGTTATGAGTAAAGATAGATTTTATTTTTCAAAAAATTTGGAAATTACTCGTGAAGGTATTGATTTAGTGTAAATAATTATTATTTTGTTAAAATAATAATAATACTATATTTTTATTATACTAGAATGAGTAATAAAAATGAATGGAAATGGAGTAATGGAGAATCTTACCAAAGAAGTAGAAGACCTCCTCCAAAATACGATAAAATAGAAGAGGATTATTATATGTTTCGACAGAATCCTGTTCAATTATCTTTGGAAGATGAGCCAGATGTAAGTTTTTTTATTCCATTTTACTCTAAAAATAATAATGATAATACAAATCTTAGAGAAGATTTAGATAGTAAAATTGCAAATAGAGAAATGATGTTTCAAAGAGGAGTAAATCCTTTTTTAGATCAGACAAATTATGCAGAAGATGTAACTAAAAGCGATATATTTTTAAAACCTCAAAATACAAGTCAAGATAAAGTTAAATAATTATTTATATTCTATATTTAAAATATTATATTAATAAATTAAATACTTAAATAGATTTTGGATAAACAAATATCAATGTCTCAAACATATTCAACACAAAATGATTTATTATTGAATAATTTAATGGAATTTTATAAGAATGAAGATTATCTAACACGAATGTTGTCAATTATTACGGGCGAATCAAAAATATCATTAAGAATAGTTGATTGGTTCGCTACAAATTATGCAAAGAAACATTTTACTTTATATTATCTTGAAGATAGTCAAGGTGATAAAAAGAGATTCAAGGTATATGTTGATTACAAATTAAAATTAAAGGCTTATTCAAAGAAAAGATTTGATCCTTTTTGTCGTTGGGACCGAATAACCATTCCTTATAAGCAAGACAAGCACATAGAAACAACTATTGGTCAATTAAATTTTTTCAAGTGGGCTCTTGAAAATAAAGTAATTGATTATATTCAAGATAATTATGAAGATATTGAGAAAGATATGAATGGAAGAAATAGTACTTCAAAAAGAAAAGAAGCCATAACTAATGACTCAAAAACGAGAAAGAAGCGCGAAGAATTATCAATATCAGCAACAAAGAGCATCAAAAAAGAAAAGGTTGAAATAGTTGTTCAGTTTCATTAGATATATTTCTATTTTACTTCCAATTTTTTCTTTATGCATTGTTTATCCATTTGAAAAGTTGCACTCTTATCTTCTTGAGGAACTATTTTTATAATACATTTTGATTTCTTTCCATATAATGGTTCAGTACATCCTTTTTCTTTCTTCTTTTTGGTTTTACTAACATTTACCTTTTTAAAATCAAATATTTTCGGCTTCTCTTCAGTACATCTTGATCTAAAATGTTCGTATCTATCACGCACATCATTATACGTTAAATTCGAAGTTTTGTTTAGCATTCGGTTAACTGTTTCATGAAGATTGTAAATATATTTGGAAAATGTTTCTCTATTTTTCATACAATCCATAGTTATTGGAATCTTTTTAAAATTATTAGAAAGATTCATTCTGCAATATTTACAAGGTAAAACATATTGTAAAGAAACGATAAAATCTTTGTATTGTTTTTTATTTTCTGGAGTTGGATTTACAGGATAATTAAAACTCATAGTGTGTAAATAATGCCACATACTCGGTCCCCAAACACTTGTAAGCATTCCGTCGCCGCTATTGTAATCATTTTGAGAATAAGTTAATTTTTTTTTTGTTTTACCTTTTTTAGATGAACCAATATTTTTTCTTGTATTTTTACGCTTCATATAATATTAGGTGAAAATAAAATATACAAATAATATTCTTAAAGGCTAAAAATAATATGTATAATAATTTAAAAGATATTTTATAATATATAATATAATTAAAAAATGGTAAAAACTAAAATACATGGTAAAATGTATGATTTGACAAATTTTAATCATCCTGGAGGAAGTATTCCAATAGATATAATTGACAATAAAGATAGTACTTGTTTATTTGAATCATATCATCCAGTAAGTAATAGAGAAAAGTTAAATAATATATTGTCAAAATATGAAGTTCATGATGATAATTCTATAATACAACAAGATGTATATGATTTCAGTATTTTTAATGATGATTTTACAAAAGAAGTTAGAATGGAAGTATATAATTATTTTAATAATATAGCAACTAAAAATAATTGCACATTAATTGAAGCAACAAAAATGACAGCTATCAAAAAAATTGAACTTATTGTATTAGCTTCTATTTTTATAATAAATTTAATTAGGTGGTTTTATACAAATAATTTTATATATTTGTTTACTATTCCTTTTTCTTATTATTTATTGTTAGTTAATTATTTTCATGATGCAGGACATTTTGCATTATTTACAAATAAATATATTGAAACTATAATGTTTTGTTGTATTTATTTTATATATTCTTCAATAGGATGGTACAATTATCATACATATGAGCATCATAGTTATGCTAATATCGTAAATTCTGATATAGATTTAGATAATTATGTAAATATTAACAGATTATATGTTTATAATTATTTTGTTCAAATATTATGTACAACTTTATATTCAAATAATTCATTAGACATAAAATTAATCAGATATAATTATAAACATTTATTATTTGTATTAATTAATATATTATATAAAATATTATATATAAAATTATTTTTTATAGATAAATTAATTTTTGGAATATTTAAATCTATATTATCATATTTTATACCTATTATATGTATTCAAATATTATTTGCTATTTTTACCCAAATAAATCATATACATAAAGAAAATTTTACTAATAATCAACATTTTTATAGACACCAAATTTTAACTTCTACAAATGTAAAGACTAACTCATATATAATGAGAATATTTTCTGGAGGTTTAAATTGTCAAATAGAACATCATTTATTTCCTTCAATAAATTCTTGCCATTTACCTGAAATAGCTAAAATAGTAAAACCTTTATGTAAAAAATATAATATTCACTATAATGAATATGACTCATTATTTAGTGCAGTATATGATACTATTATAACTGCTAAAAAATTAAATAATAAAACTATTAATGATTATAATTTTAAAATTAAATAATATATAACTCGTAAAAAAGAATGGTTATATTTATTCTTGTTTATATATAAGAATAAATGATGAAAAATACTCATATAAGTAATTTAGGATTAAACGGCGGTTTTCCACAACAACAAAGTATGTATGGTCGTGTTATGAACTCATTCAGCAATATGGATTGGAAAATGTATTTAGCTATTACAGTAATAGCGATAATATTAGTTTTTATTTCTTATTACTATTATAAACAATACAATACAAGTGTTACAAGTTATAATGCCAATCGCGAACACGGAGGTTCAACAGGAGAAAATAAGCAAGCTGAAATGATATTATTCTATGTAGATTGGTGCCCACATTGTAAAACAGCCAAACCAGAATGGGAAAATATAAAAACAGAATATGAAGGCCGAAATATAAATGGATATAATTTAATGTTTACCGAATATAATTGCACAAACGAGACACCAGAAATAGAAGAATTAATCAATAAATATAATATTGAAGGTTATCCAACTATCAAGTTAATTAAAGATAATCAAGTTATAGAATATGATGCGAAACCAACAAAATCAACTATGGAGACTTTCATTAATACTGTTATTTAAGAATTCTTTGGCTTCTTCATATCCTTCCAAAATAAATTCTTTTCTCATTTCTTGTTTTTGAATAACTTCATTAATTACTTGTAAAGAATACATAGATGGACATGTTTTGCATTTAATTTCATGTGGAATATTTTTTATATTATTTATATTTGTTTCAATAATAAAATTAATGGTTTTAATGATCATTTTGGAAAAATAATCAATAATACTTGAATTTTCATTAATAATAGTTGTATCTGTACTAATATTATCAACATTTACTCCCAATATTTCTTCTCTATTATCAACGTATTTTAAACAATAATTCAAAGGATATTGAGCCATCAATGCGCCGTCAACGTAACATTTATCATCAAAACATATTGGAGAAAAAATATAAGGCAAAGAACAAGACATGGTTACAGCTTTCAAAAGAGGTAAATCTGGATGCGTTTTATAATTTAATTCTTCTGTAACATATTTATTTAATTCAAATGTGTATAAATAAAAGTCTATTTTACAATAATCATAAAATTCTTTTAGTGTAATATTAATTGGTAAATCTAGTGCTTCTAAAAAAGGTTTAAAAATTATTTCAATAAATTTTTGGTCAAATATTCCTTTCTTATAAAATACATTCAACATATTTTCTCCTGAAATGGGAAAAGCATCTTTCCATGGTCGTTCAATAATATATTTATTGATAGTTTCCCAATCAAATTTCATCATTAAAAATACTCCAATTATGGTACCTACTGAAGTTGCATATATACTTTGAATATCGTTAATATTCCAAAACCCTTTTTCGTTTAAATATTGTAATATTCCTAAAAATTTAAACCCAGTAATACCTGCACCACCAATAACTATATGTTTAATAGTCATAAAATATATAGATGTCTATAAAATATATATTTTATTTAAATTTATTATTAGTTTAATATATATATTAATATATGACAACATCAGTATTTATTTATGGCCATGGTTGTTATGTTGAAAATAAAATTCCTCATAATCCAAATATAAATTTATTTTTTGATTCTGAAATAAATGCTTGTTCAATTGGTGATTTTACCAATCCCGATTTTAATTCTTCTAATTTTACTTTGGATAATAGAAAAAATGACTATATAATTTCATTTGTTGATGAATTCTTTGCATCAGATATTGAAGATTTCAATAGTTTAGGAGTATACATCAAAAATGGTCCACAAGGAGAATTTGTTAGAGCAAATGATTTTAGAGGTGTAAATAATACATCATTAAGTGAAATTATAAAATATTTATATGATTATAAATATATATCAAAAAATGTTAGAATAAATATTTATTGTTCTATATGTCGTTTACCTTGTGGTTCGGAGGCAGGAATTGCAAAAAGAAAAAGAAAATATAAATTAAAAAATAAAACAAAACGAAAGAACAAATATAAGAAAAAATCATATAAAAAAATTAAATCAAGAAAAAGAAAATAAATATATATCAAAACATTTTTTTCTGCATTTTCAATAAATGACAAATATATTTACTTTGGACAAGTTTGATGATTTTACTGAAAAAATAAATATTGATGAACTTTATGAAAGGAAACGACAACATGATATAAATCAATTAGAACTTTTCAAGAAAATATTAAATAGAGTTCACGTTAGAATAAAAACAACATCTAGACAAAAGGTAGACGATAAATGTTGCTGGTTTGTTATTCCCGAAATAATAATCGGTATTCCAAAATATGATCAGGCCGCTTGTATTGCATTTGTCATGGATAAATTGACCGAAAATGGGTTTATGGTAAAATATTATCATCCAAATGCAATATTTATAAATTGGAGTCATTGGGTTCCGAGTTATGTAAGAACAGAATTGAAGAAAAAAACAGGTATAGAAATTAATGAATATGGCGTTCCTCTTGGTAAAGAAACGGAGCAAAATAATTTGATAGAAAATGGACAAAGTAATAATATAATATTTAATAGTAGAAATATCAATAACGATAATAATTCAACAAATAACAAACAAAATAAAAAATATACACCAATTAATTCGTATAAACCTTCAGGTAATTTAGTATATAGTGAAAAATTATTGAATAAAATAGAAGATAGAGTATTATAGTATAATAAATAAATATTATAAAATATTTAGTTATTATATGAGAAGTCGTAAATATATAAAATCAATAAATAGAAAATACAAAAATAAAACAAAAAAGAAACAATTAAATAGTACAAAATATGTAAAGTCTTATTTAAAAAATCAAAAATTAAAATGCATTTCGAATTTATCATTTGAAGAAGAATACACAAAAAAATTATTGTCTTGCGAAAAAAAAGAAAAAGATCATACGTGTCCAGAGGTCAACGAAAAAGATTTAATAAAACTTTTTAAAATACCATTCACTCCATCAAAAATAATACTTCAAGATGATTATTATAGTTACATAAATTATCAATGGATAAGTGAACAGACTAAACTAACAAAAAAAACAAATAAATTTTACACACAAATAGATAGTTTTCGAGTTGCACAAGAGAAAGTATATTATGAATTAATTGACATTGTAAAAAATTATATCAAAACAAGTAATTCCAAAGAATCAAAAGAAATTGGTAATCTATACAGATCACTCGTAAATTTAGATCGTAAAAGTGCAAAAAAAAATGTCATGCAAACTATTGATTTTGTTGAAAATAGCATAAAAAAAGGAGATTTGTATGAATTTATTGCGAATATTAATAAAAATGAAGTCATATCTTGGGGGTGTCCAATAGTATGGCGAGTAATTCCTGATGATAAGGATTCAAAAAAATACAGAAATTATATAGATCCTCCAGAATTGAGCGTTTATGATTATTTGATATACATTGAAGATAATCAAGATGATTCCGAGACTAAAAAATATAAAAAATTATTTAAAAATACATTTTTGCGTTATATTAATAGTATGTTTAACGCTTGTCTTGGTAATAATCATGGATATAAGGCAATAGATGTATGGGAAGTTGAATATAAATTAATGGATGCGATGGGATGCACAAAAGTAAAAAGAGAAGATCCAAATTTTTACAATAAATTAACTACAAAAGAAGCATTAAAATATGGTTTTGATTGGGAATTATTTTCAAAATGTTTGGGATATAAACATACTCCTGATTTTTTTATTTGTTCAAGTTTAAATTATTTAAAGTGTGGAATGGAATTGTTACAAAATAATTGGAAAACAAAAGAATGGAAAACATATTTTATTTACATGCATTTAAGACAAATTATCAGATTTGACAAGAAGTGGAGAGATATATATTATGAATTCAATGGTAAATTTGTCGAAGGACAACAGATACCCATGCCAAACGAAATATATCCTGTTTTTGTTTTATCCATTTGTTTCAACACATATTTAGCAAATCAATACATAAAAAATAATAATAGACAAAGAGAAATAGATTACGTAAATAATTTGGGTAAAGATTTATTAGAAGTATTTAAACGTATAATACATAAAAATACATGGTTATCTCCAAAAACAAAAAAATATGCACTTAAAAAACTTGAATATTTGACTTTAAATGTCGGATCGCCAGAAGAACTAAGAGAAGATCCACTATTAGAATATACACAAAATAATCCGTATGGAAATTTATGTAAGAAAATGCATTGGAATGCAGAAAAATATATATTGCTTGAAGGCAAGAAAACGATTGACATTCCCATGGTTGATTGGAATAAATTTAAATTGGTCGGTAAACAACCTTACATAGTAAACGCATTTTATACACCAACCGAAAACTCAATATATGTTCCTCTTGCTTATTTACAAGCTCCTTTTATTGATTTAAATGAGAGAGGCATTGAATATAATTTAGCATATATTGGATTTACATTAGGTCATGAAATGAGTCATTGTTTGGATGATTTAGGAAGTAAATATGATTATCAAGGAAATTTGCATAATTGGTGGACTGAAGAAGATAGAAGAAAATTTGAAAAGAAAGTCGATAATGTTATTAAACAATATGAAACATTTGCGGCGTATGATGGTATTAAAATGGATGCATCATTAAGTACTGGAGAGAATTTAGCTGATATTTCTGGTTTAAAAATAATAGAACAATATTTAATGGATTTTCAACAAAAGAATAAAGATAATACTCCCATTAAATATTTATCCTTTAGTGCTTTCTTCGTATATATTGCAATACAGGCAAGACAAAAAATATATGATAAAGCAGTAAAGGCACAATTAAAAATAAATCCACATCCTTTAGACAAATATAGAACAAATTGTCCTTTAGCAAGATTGGAATTGTTTAAAAGTGTTTATAATATTAAAAAGGGAGATAAAATGTATTGGCCATCGAATGATACTATTTGGTAATAATAAATTATTTAATTAGAAAATTATAAAAATTTAGGAAGTTTCGTAGAATAAAATAAAAATATTAATCCTGAATTAATATTTTTTTCTTTGTGTTATATATATAAAGATGCCTACTCGCCGTCGTTCAATGAGAAGATCAAGATCTAGATCCGCTACCAGATCCCGTGCTGCCTCCAGATCCAGAGCTCGTGCTGCTTCAAGAGCCCGTGCTGCTTCCAGAGCCGCTTCCAGAGCTGCTGCCCGTGCTGCTGCTGCCGCTCGTGCTGCTCAAAGAGCTTAAATATAAATTTAATTAACTTAATATATTAATTAAAAAAATAATATAAAGACTATAAATTAATATTTATTAGGCGTTAATGGTGTAATGGTAACACGAGACGTTGCCAACGTTTAAACGGGGGTTCGATTCCCTCTTAGCGCATTATATTTTATATTTATTATTTAATAAATATAAAA